>ENA-OYYH01001434-OYYH01001434.1-human-gut-metagenome-genome-assembly--contig:-NODE-1434-length-9852-cov-4.123507_pt1 | contig 9852 bp, 7 predicted proteins | sample MGYA00243245_ERZ653439 | MGnify/ENA primary metagenome ERZ653439 (study PRJEB26926, sample SAMN06165028) | human gut metagenome | biome: ENVO:00009003; feature: ENVO:2100002; material: ENVO:00002003... | reverse complement strand
CTTTCCTTCTTTTATGCGGCAGTTGATGATATAATTGATGGGCGAAACACCGTATTCGCGCTTAAAGGCGTGTACCATATAATATTTGGTGATGCTGACCTTTTCTGCCAGCTGGTCCAGCGTGATATTTTCCTTATAATGGTGGTCAATGTAGCGCTTTACCGTTGCACACTGGCGGTTGGCAGGCAGGCGGGAGTGGATCGGCACAGCCGAAACACTGGCGTTGCGCATCAGCTGTACAACGATAATATCCATGTAGGCCTGGCAAAGTATCTGGAAACTCGACTCTCGGTTCTGCATTTCCCGCAGGATCTTGCGCATACAGACCAGCACATCGTTATCCTCTTTAAAGGTATAAATGCAAAAGCTGCCCTCGGCGGCATCGGAAATCGTAAATTCCAGCCCTTCGATGCCAAGCACAATATATTCCAACGGGTGTGATTCAAAGCTGACTTCGGTGTGGATGACGTTGGGATTGACCACGACCAGCTGGTGCGCCTGCACGGGGAACAGCTTGTCATTGATCTGAAACTGCCCCTCGCCATCGACAATATAAAATAGCTCTGCGTAGCTATGGGAATGTGGGATGGAGGGCCAATCGCCGCTGTATTTTGTAGAGGCTATATTGCGCAGCTTCATCTTGTCGCGGGGGAGTGCGTCATCCTCCGGGTTGAAAGCATAGTTGATGTGGCTCATGGCGAGGCCTCCGAACTTTTTGATATATTGTCATAATTCTATTATATGGCACACGTCCGAAAAATGCAACGAATTTTTTGGGCGATTTTATCAATATGTTGCTTTGTTTCGAAATACAAACGTGTAAAGTGCACAATTTTCAGACGCGAAAGTCGGACGTTGTGCCGAAAAAACAGTGAATAACAATATTGCTAAAATGATGAGCAATATAATAATTGATAAATGATGTGAAAAGCACTACACTTAAGTCACCGCGAAAGGGATGAAATCCCGACATAGAAATTACACTTAGGAGGAAAACACAAATGAAGAAGATCGTTGCACTTTTGATGGCTTCTGCTATGGCAGCATCTCTGGCTGCTTGTGGTGGCAGCGCTCAAAGTTCGGAAGCTACCTCTACTGCTCCGGCTGAATCCACGGCTGCCGAGTCTACGGCTACTGATGGCAAGAAGTATGAGGGCGTTGAGTTGACCATGTGGTCCATGTGGTCTGCCGGTGAGGTTCAGGCAAATGCAATTCAGGCCGCCGCTGACGCTTTCGAGGCTGAAACTGGCGCACACGTCAACATCGAGTGGAAAGGCCGCGATGTCAACACCCTGATTTCTGCCGCGCTGGAATCTGGCGAAAAACTGGACATCTTCGAGGATGATTACAACCGTATCGGCCACGCTTACGCTCCCTACACCTACGACCTGACCGAGATGGCAGACGCTGTCGGTTATGATGACTTCAGCTATGCTTGCTTCAATGATCAGTCCAAAGAATGGGCTGGCTACCTGAACTCCATCGTAGAGCAGCCCCAGATTGGCGGTATCTTCTACAACAAGGACGTTTTCGATGCCTGTGGCATTACCGACACCCCCAAGACTTGGGATGAGTTCCTGACTGTCTGCCAGACCCTGAAAGACAACGGCTATGAGCCGCTGGCGCTGGACGGTGCTTACGCAAACTTCAACTTCTACAACCATCTGGTCCGCCATCTGGGCGAGGACACCATTGCCGAGCTGGGCAAGAACGGTGGCTGGGCTGACAATGAAGCTGCTGTTACGGCTGCGCAGGAAATCATTGATTTCGTGAACGCTGGTTATCTGGCCGAGGGCGCACCCGATGCCTACCCCGCCAGCCAGACCAAGGTCGGTCTTGGCACGGCTGCTATGGTCGTCTGCGCAAACTACGTTACCTCTGAGGTTGACGCTGCTGTTGGCGAGCCTGTGAACTGGGGCTTCTTCAACTACCCCGAAGTCGAGGGCAATGTGGATGCTTCTGCTTATGCCGGTGCTAACTCTCTGGCTATCTCCTCTAACTGCGAGAACCCGCAGGCCGCATTTGACTTCATTATGACCATCGTTACCGGCACCTACGGTCAGGAGCTGGTTGACAACGGCGGTCAGATCCCCGCTGACACCCGCCTGAAAGAGTCTGTCCTGGCAGGCTCTGTTGAGACGCTGAAGAACACCACCACTCCGATGAGCTGGTGTGGCTCTCTGAACACGCTGGACGGCTGGTCCTCCATCAAGAGCTCCATGATCGAGCTGTTCGAAGGCAAGTACGCAACCGGCGCTGACTACTGCGCTTACTTGGATACCCTGTGCGGCTAATCCTATAATAAATCACGGTACGCCGTCAAGCGGTGCGGCTGTAATGGATTTATTCAGGATTCCCTCAATCTGAACGGAGGCGGCACCTGAATGGGTGCCGCCTTTGCTTATGACATTTCATTTTTGAGGTATTACCAGTATGAAAAAGAACAAGACAATGATTTTCCTATTCATTCTGCCCACCGTTCTTTGCCTGTTGTTCATGTATGTCTATCCGGTCGTTCGGACAGTTATCATGAGTTTCTTTAAGGTAGAGAGCCTTACGGCATCTACAAGCACATGGAGCTTCTATGGGCTGCAAAACTATTTCAAAATCCTGCGCAATGCCGGTTTTATCAGTTCCATAAAAAACATGGTGATGATTTGGCTGGTAGGCGGCATCATTACCATGTGCCTGTCCATGTTGATGGCCGTGATCTTGACCAGCGGCATCCGCGGCGCAAAATTCTTCAAGGCCGCCATTTATATGCCCAATATCATCAGCGCCGTGGCACTGGCTACCATGTGGATTCAGTATGTGTTCAACTATGATTATGGTCTGCTGAACCAGATTGTCAAAGCATTCGGCGGCGAGAATGTCCGCTGGCTGGGTACAGACCTGATTTTCTGGGCTATGATGATTGCTTTCATTTTTGGCAGTGTTGGTTACTATATGCTGATTTTCATCAGCGGCATCGAAGGTATCCCGCAGGATTTGTACGAAGCTGCCACTATCGACGGCGCGAATATCTTTGACCGCTTCTTCCAGATTACGCTGCCCCTGCTGAAAGGCGTCATCCGTACCTGCGTTACTTTCTGGAGCATCAATGCTACCACATTCTTCCTGTGGACGAAGATGTTCTCCCCCATCAACACGGAAACGGCCACCATTGTGCCCGTTGTGTATCTGTACGATACGGTGTTTGGCGGCAAGGGCGTTGTAGAGCGCGATGCTGGTGCAGGCGCAGCGGTTGGCGTTGTGCTGACTTTGATTATCATTGCTGTGTACGTTATCACCAACCTGATCTTGAAAGACTCGGATCTGGAGTATTAAGGTAGGAGAGCAGTTATGGGAAAATATCACGATAGAATCAACTGGAAGAAAGAACTTCGGCTTCTGCCCGGTTATATCATTGTTTGCGCGTGGGTCGCGCTTACGGCTGCCATCCTGTTCTGGATCGTCTGCGCCAGCCTTTCCTCAACAAAGGAAATTCTGACGGGCCGTGTTATGGACTTTTCCAATGGCCTGAAGTGGGATAACTACGTCACAGCTTGGAACACCCAAAATGTATCGCTGTATTTCTTCAACAGCTTGGTTTATGCTATTGTTTCCTGTGTGGGCGTATTGCTTATTTCCGCGCCCGGTGCTTATGTGCTTTCTCGCTGGAAGTTTGTCGGCGGTAAGGCCATCCGTATCGGCTTGGTCATTGCCATGAGTGTTCCCACCATTATGATCATCATGCCGCTCTACTCTTTGGCTGTGCAGTGGGGCATCAAGGGTCGCGTGCTGTTGGTTGTGCTGTACATTATGCTGCGCGTACCGTATACCGCGATTTACCTACTGGATTTCTTCTCCTCACTGTCCCGGTCTTATGAGGAGGCGGCCTACATTGACGGATGCAGCCATTCTCGGACGTTCTGGCAGATTATGCTGCCGCTGGTTCAGCCCGCCATTATTACGGTTACGATTTTCAACTTTATGTCTGTGTGGAACGAGTTCTTCATGGCGTTGATTTTCACTACCAGCGATTCTATGACCCCTGTTGGTGTCGGTTTGTTGCAGATTGTCAACGCAATGAAATATTCCGGCCAGTACGGTGCTATGTTTGCCGCAGTCATCATTGTGTTCCTGCCTACTTTCCTGCTGTATCTTTTCCTGTCTGAAAAGATTATTGTCGGTGCTACCAGTGGCGGCGTTAAGGGCTGATTTGACTTTCCTCCATTCAAAATATTACGTTTCAAGGAGAATCCTTATATGAATGATGTAAGAAAAATGGGCCGCGTGACGATTCCCACTGATACGGACGCAGTGTCTGAAACCCTCGACCTGTTGAAGCGCTGGGGCGCGGATGCCATCCGCGACTGCGACGGCACCGAGTTTCCGCAGGAGCTGAAGGACACCGGCGCAAAGATTTACGCCACCTATTACACTACCCGTAAGGACAACGCATGGGCAAAGGCCAACCCCGACGAAACCCAGCAGTGCTACATTATGACGCCGTTCTACACCGCTGAAGGCGGTGCGCTGACCATCCCCCTGATGACGGGCATCAGCCGCGAGCTGATGAAGGTCAACGACCACGACGACATTGCCCGCTGGTGGGAAGTCATCGACCGCACGACGGGCGAGCCGTTGGATGCCGCTGCGTGGCATTATGACGCAGCAACCGAGAACGTTGTCATCGACGCCCCCGCCGCCTACCACGAGTACACGGTCAGCTTTTTGGCGTACCTGATCTGGGACCCCGTCCACATGTACAACTCGGTCATCAATGACTGGAAGGATGTCGAACACCAGATCCCGTTCGATGTGCGCCAGCCCAAGACCCACGCCTACACCCTGCGCCGTCTGCGCGAGTATCTGGAAAGCCACCCCTATGTCAACGTTGTGCGCTTTACGACCTTCTTCCACCTGTTCACGCTGGTGTTTGACGAGCTGCGCCGCGAGAAGTATGTTGACTGGTACGGCTACTCGGCGTCCGTTTCTCCCTATATTTTGGAGCAGTTTGAGAAGGAAGTCGGCTACAAATTCCGCCCGGAGTTTATCATTGATCAGGGCTACTACAACAACCAGTACCGCGTGCCCACCAAGGAGTACAAGGACTTTCAGGCGTTCCAGCGCCGTGAGGTGGCCGGTCTGATGAAAGAAATGACCGACATCGTCCACGAATACGGCAAGGAAGCCATGATGTTCTTGGGCGACCATTGGATCGGCTGTGAGCCGTTCATGCCGGAATTTCAGAAATCCGGCGTCGATGCCATCGTCGGCAGCGTCGGCAACGGCAGCACCCTGCGCCTGATTTCCGACATCCCCGGCGTCAAGTACACCGAGGGACGCTTCCTGCCCTACTTCTTCCCCGATGTGTTCACCGAGGGCGGCGACCCGATCGGTGAGGCCCGCACCAACTGGTTGAAGGCCCGCCGCGCGATTTTGCGCAGCCCGCTGGACCGCATCGGCTACGGCGGTTACTTAAAACTCGCCAGCAACTGGCCCGGCTTTATCGACGAAATTCAGAGCGTGGTCGGCGAGTTCCGCCAGATCCACGAAAATATGCAGGGCACAAAGTCCTACGTTGCCCCGTTCAAGGTGGCCATCCTCAACTGCTGGGGCGGACTGCGCAAGTGGATGAGCAATCAGGTGCATCACTCCATTTACCACCGTGAGACCTACTCCGCCGAGGGTGTTCTCGAATGCCTGAGCGGCATGCCGTTTGACGTGGAGTTCATCGACTTCGATGACATTCGCAGCGGCATCCCCAAGGACATCGGCGTCATCATCAACGTCGGCGATGCGTACACAGCCTTCAGCGGTGCCGAGAACTGGATCGACGAAAAGGTCGTGACCGCCATCCGCAAATTTGTGGACGAGGGCGGCGGTTTCATCGGCGTGGGCGAGCCCACCGCCTGCCAGCATCAGGGGCGTTACTTCCAGCTGTCCGATGTGATGGGCGTAGATCGTGAGATGGGCTTCTCGTTAAGCACCGACAAATACAACACCTGCGACCCGCACCACTTTATCCTGGAGGATATTGACACCGCCGTTGATTTCGGCGAGGGCACAAGCCGCATCTACGCGCAGGGCAAGCACTATCAGATCCTGGCGCAGGACGGCGAGTACAGCCAGTTGGTCGTCAACGAGTACGGCAAGGGCCACAGCGTCTACTTTGCCGGGCTGCCCTACTCCCCGCAGAACTGCCGCATTTTGCTGCGCGCCATCTACTACGCCGCCGGTATGCCGGAGGAGATGAAGCACTACTACGTGACCAACGTCGATACCGAGGTCACGGTATTCCCCGAAACGAAGCGCATCGCGGTCATCAACAACGCAGATGCCGAGGAAAAGACAGACCTGTACATCAAGGGGCATCTGATCGACAGCCTGACGCTGGCCCCGCGCGAGATGCGCTGGGTAGACGATGCCGAATAACACCCGATAATTTATGCCCCGCCGTGGGACATACGTTATACAGCCAAAGAATGGAGAAACATTTTTAAGGAGGAAATCCCCATGAAAAAGAAGAATGCAGCAGCCCTTATGGCGGCAGCTATGGCAGCATCCCTGCTGGTCGGCTGCGGCGGCGGTGCCGCTTCCAGCAGCGCAGCCACCTCTACCGCTGACAGCACCCCTGCCGAGTCCAAAGTGGAATCCACCGCAGAGTCCACTGCCGCTGACGGCGACGAGACCCTGACCGTATGGGCATGGGACCCCAACTTCAACATCTACGCCCTGAAGCAGGCGGAGGCCATCTACCAGAAAGACCACCCCAACTTCAAGCTGAACATTGAAGAAAACGTCTACAGCGACATCGAGACCAAGCTCATCACCGCTGCCACCAGCGAGGATTACAGCACCCTGCCTGATCTTTTCCTGATGCAGGACTACTCCTACCACAAGATGGTCGCCAACTTCCCCGGTATCTACACCGACCTGACCGATTCCGGCTTGGATTGGGACAAGTTCTCCGGCGGCAAACTGGCTGATTCTACCGTCGATGGCCACCACTACGGTCTGCCCTTCGACAACGGCGCTTCCGTCATGGCGGTTCGTTCCGATATGATCGAGAATGCCGGTCTGACCGTCGACGACTTCAAGGATCTGACCTGGAGCGAGTTCGAGGAGAAGGCGCAGAAGGTCGTGGACGCCAACGGCGTGCCGATGCTGACCTCCTCCGGCGGTTCCGAGCTGATCATCGAGATGATGCAGTCTGCCGGTGCCTCCCCCGTGGTGGACGGCGAGGTCAAGATCGCTGACAATGCCGCGCTGAAAGAGTCCCTGACCGTCTACAAGGACATGGTCGACAAGGGCATTCTGGCCGAGTACACCGACTGGGACCAGTACATTGCTTCCATGAATGACGGCAAGGCTGCCGGCGTCATCAACGGCTGCTGGATCATGTCCAGCGTGCAGGCTGCCGCGGATCAGTCCGGCAAGTGGGCTATCGTGAATATGCCCAAGCTGGACGGTATCGACGGTGCCACCAACTACGCAAACTGCGGCGGCGCAAGCTGGGCCGTTTCCTCCAACTGCAAGAACACCGAGCTGGCCTTCGACTTCCTGAAGAGCACCTTCGGTTCCAGCGTCGAGCTGTATGACGATCTGCTGCCCAACGCCGGTGCGATCTCCAGCTACCTGCCCGCTGCAGAGAGCGACGTCTACAACCAGCCCTCCGAGTTCTACGGCGGCCAGACCGTTTACAAGGACATCGTTGAGTTTGCAGGCAAGGTCCCCGCATTCGACTGCGGCGCTTACTACTCTGACGTGCGCAGCGCCCTGACCGATGCCGTCACCAACGTCGTCCAGAACAACGCCGACATTGACAGCGAGATGCAGAACGCCCAGGATACCGTGGAGTTCAACATCGCTGGCTAAGCAAAACATGACACACACTGTGTCCGGTTACAACTGAGAATTTGCCAAGGGCACGGTTTGCATCTGATACGTCCGCTGCAAGCCGCGCCCTTGCTTTTGTGGCAAAATAGGAGACACTACGATGAAGAAAAAAGGACTGAATATGGAGCAGAAGCGCAGCCTGACGGGTTGGGCCTTCCTGCTGCCGGCAGCACTCCTGATATTTGTATTCTGCTTTTACCCCATGGTGCAGGCGCTGATCCTTTCGTTCCAGAAAGGCACCGGCAGTGCTGTACAGCCTGCGGGCTTTGCCAACTACGTGCGCATTTTAAAGGATGCCACGTTCCAGCAGTGCCTGTTTAACACGATTTTCTATTTTGTGATCCAGGTGCCCATTATGCTGATCCTGGCATTGATCCTGGCGCAGCTGCTCAACAGCCCGGACATCAAGGGCAAGGGTATCTACCGCACGATGATTTTCCTGCCCTGCGCCACGTCGCTTGTCTCCTACTCGATGATTTTCAAATCCCTGTTTGCCAACGATGGTCTGGTCAACCGGGTGCTGTCCACCGTGGGCATCCCCACAGTGGATTGGTTCCAGAACGCATGGGCGGCACGCTGGGTCATCGTTATTGCGCTGGTCTGGCGCTGGACCGGCTACAACATGGTTTTTTATCTTGCCGGTTTGCAGAACATTGACTACTCGATCTACGAGGCGGCCCGCATCGACGGTGCCTCCCCGCTGCAGCAGTTTGTTCACCTGACGATCCCCCTGCTGAAGCCCACCATCCTGCTGACTGCCATCATGTCCACCTCCGGCACGCTGCAGCTGTTTGATGAGTCCGTCAACCTGACGGCGGGCGGTCCCGGCAAGGCGACCATGACACTGACCCACTATATTTATAACATCTCGTTTGTCGAGACGCCCAAGTTCAACTATGCGGCGGCGCTGTCGGTGTTTATCCTTGTGGTCGTGGCAGTGCTGTCTGCCATCCAGATGAAAGTAGGTGATAAGCGTGACTAAGGGTAAAAAGATTCTGGCGCACGCTGTGCTGATTTTGGCCAGCTTCCTGTCTGTGTTCCCGCTGTACTATATGCTGTGCGGCGCGACGAACACCAGCATTGATGTTGTGCGCGGCAAGCTGATCCCCGGCACCTATCTGGTGGAAAACTTCAAGTCGCTGGTTGCCAACCAGAATCTGGGGCTGGCAATGGCAAACTCCTTCCGCAACGCCATCCTGATGACACTCATCACGCTGCTGGTCTGCTCCATCGCGGGCTACGGCTTTGAAATTTACCACGATAAGGCGAAGGACGCGCTGATGAGCGTTCTGCTGCTGGCGATGATGCTGCCGTTTGTGGCCATTATGATCCCCCTGTTCAAGATGATGTCCCACTGGGGGCTTGTCAACAGCTGGGCGGCGTTCGTGCTGCCGTCCATCTCGACACCGTTTATGATCATGCTGTTCCGGCAGGCATCGCGTTCCTTCCCCAATGACATTATTGAAGCGGCGCGTCTCGACGGTCTGAGCGAGATCGGCATCTTCTTCCGGATGTTTGTCCCCATCATGCGCTCTACCTACGGCGCGGCGATGACTGTCACGTTTATGAACGCATGGAACAGCTACCTCTGGCCGAAGATCGTATTCCAAAGCAACGCATCCATCACAATGCCGATGCTGGTCGCAAACCTCAAGAGCGGCTACAGTGTGGACTACGGTATGCTGATGCTGGGCGTTCTGATCTGCACACTGCCCACCGCGATCATCTTCCTCTGCCTGCAGAAGAGCTTTGCCAACGGCATCACGGGTGCAGTCAAGTGATGGACGAACGAACCTACTGCCTGACGCCGGAGCAGTGGCGTCACGCAAAAGCCTGCCTGACGCTGGCAAAGCGCTGGGGGCTGATCGGCGACAACAGCCCCGAGGCGCTGGAACGCCGCCGGGCGGCCAAAAACGCGCAGGCGGAAAAAGCGGAGCAGCTGTCTCTTATACACATCTCCGAGCCCAC
>ENA-OYYH01001419-OYYH01001419.1-human-gut-metagenome-genome-assembly--contig:-NODE-1419-length-9923-cov-4.874240_pt1 | contig 9923 bp, 8 predicted proteins | sample MGYA00243245_ERZ653439 | MGnify/ENA primary metagenome ERZ653439 (study PRJEB26926, sample SAMN06165028) | human gut metagenome | biome: ENVO:00009003; feature: ENVO:2100002; material: ENVO:00002003... | reverse complement strand
TACTACGCGTCTCGTGGGCTCGGAGATGTGTATAAGAGACAGAACTCGGACTGACTGATGCCATATGGGGCAAGGCGGGCGGCAAAGTCCGCGTATTCTTCTTCGGTCATGCGGGTTTTGACAACACGGCTGCGGTGCGGCGTGTCATACTTTTTGCGGGGCATTGGCTTCATCTCCTTTCACTTATCGCCGTTTTCGGGGCAAATTTGCACCCTGTTACCGGCTCAAACTCACAAGGGTTTTCCAGAGCGGAAAGCCCTTTACTTTATAACTTCTGCCTTTTCAGACTGCCTGACGTTCTTGGCACTCGCTTCACGCCCGCAATTTACTGATGCGGCCTTTCATCGGATGGTCTGCGACGGTTGTTATCACGCTCGGACGATCCCGGATGGGGAGTAGCTGCCCTCTGCTGTCATCGCCCACCGGGAACGACCCGGCTTTCCCGAAGCTGGCGTTACTCGCTCACTCCCACACGGGAGGTCTTGGCGCGTCCTTCGGCTCGGCTATCACAGAGAGCTTGTTGCCTGAAAAAGCTATTCACTTGTCAAGGAACACCGTGCCGCCGGGGTCAAACTGTTACCGGCTCCGGCACGGGAAGGGCTTTCCGGTTTGGAAGCCCCTCTCACCATACAACGGACATTTTTTCTCAAAAACTTGGTAGTGACGAAAAGAAAATTTTGAAGACGAGGGCATTGGCGATTCGTTGCCCCTCACTTTACAACGGACATTTCTTCGTCGAAACGCAGGTATCGAAACAGAAAATTTTCAAAAAATATGCGCTCCCGCTTTTGCGAAAGCGGGAACGCGTTGTATCTGCGGATATGAGATTTGAGAGAGTAGTAAGCACATCCGGTGTCCGTACACACCGAAAAAATGAGCGTTTCAGCCTTGCAGCCGATACGCCCATTTTGATTTTTGGGGAAGCCCCACACCCCTTTCATGTCTGAATTGAAAATACTTCCTGAACTTTTCAGGAAGCCCTTGCTTTTATTCGCTTTGACGATTATAATTATACTGTGATTTTATAAGCAGACGCAGAACTGAACTGCAACAGGAGTGCTGCCCATGAAGTATTTATCAATCGCGCAAACCGCCGAACGCTGGGGTATCTCCACCCGCCGTATTCAGATTTTGTGCGGAGAGGGGCGCGTCCCCGGTGCTATCCGCATTGGCTCGGTCTGGGGGATTCCAGAGGACGCAGAGAAGCCAGCGGACGCGAGAATCAAGAACGGAAAGTATATCAAGAAGCCCGTCGCAAATGAAAAATGAGCCGCATTATATCAGCGACTCTGACTCGAAATAATGGGGTCTATTTCCACCTCGCGGGTGCGAATGGGCGCACTGCCCCCTTGTCACGAATCTACCTAAATCGTCGATTCGACAAACGATGACAGCGTTGGACAAAAAATTAGTCCTTCCAAGACGGGACAGGTCTTTCACCACAATAACCGCTATACAGACATAGCCAGAAGTGACCCTCATTACTGATGAGGGTCAGGGTAGAAAAACCCTCATTTGAAATGAGGATAACACGATTATGGAGGAAATCAGCCATGCCAACACTTGAATGGATTGGAAAGAGCAAGGTCATCAATCATCATCAGGAAGTTCCGTTCCGGGTGTTGGAGCGCAAGTATAGCTTTGATGAAAACGGACAGCACAACGAGGATAACGGCAGCGAAAACATGATTATCCGGGGTGACAATCTTGAAGCCCTAAAAGCCCTGCTGCCCCGGTATGAAGGACGGATAAAGTGTATCTACATCGACCCGCCCTACAACACAGGAAACGAGGGATGGGTCTACAACGATAATGTCAATGACCCCAAAATATTGCGCTGGCTTGGTGAATTAGTTGGAAAAGCTGGCGAGGACCTAACGCGCCATGATAAATGGCTTTGTATGATGTACCCACGTCTAAAATTGCTTTATAAATTGCTATCTGATGATGGCGCAATTTTTATAAGTCTCGATGACAACGAGATTTTTTACTTGCGCTCAATTATGGATGAAATCTTTGGTGCATCGAATTTTACTGCCCAAATTACACTTCTTTGCAATCCGAAAGGCAGAAGCCAGGACAAATACTTTGCAACCTGTCATGAGTATCTGCTGGTTTATACAAAGTCCGCTGTTCCCGCTGGATGGTTTAGTGTGGAGAAAGACGATGCCAAAATTGAAAAGGATTACAAATTGTCCGATGCGGGCGGCAAATACCGTTTGCTGGAATTAAGAAACACACATCGTGAGTTTGGCAAAGAAAACCGTCCGAATCTCTGGTATCCAATATACGCAAATGCTGATGATGGGACAGTTAGCCTTGAAAAAGATGAACAGCACAACATTGAAATATACCCGACTTGGCCCGATGGGTATGAGGGCTGCTGGACATGGGGTACTGAATTGGCATCAAAAAGCACACAACTGCTTGTTGCACAAAAGAAAGCCGGTGCGTGGAAAATCTATCGCAAATCTTACGCTGCAACAGATGGCGAAACCGTCAGGCAAAAGCTGTTCACTATCTGGAATAATCCGCAATTTTTTACCGAAAAAGGGCAGGTCGCTTTTGGTCAGATTTTTCCCGGAGCAAATAAAAATGATTTTCCGCAACCTAAATCAGTTGAGTATGTGATGGAGGCTATCAGAACAATCACGCATGATGACGATATTGTTTTGGACAGTTTTGCAGGATCAGGGACAACAGGACAAGCCGTTTTGAACTTGAATTCTGACGGCGGTCACCGCAAGTTCATTCTTGTCGAGATGATGGACTACGCCGACAGCATCACCGCCGAGCGCGTCAAGCGCGTAATCAAGGGCTACGGCGAGGGGAAAAACGCCGTGGAGGGCACGGGCGGCAATTTCAGCTTCTATGACTTGGGTGAACCGCTGCTTGTGGGAGATTGCCTGAATGAAGCGGTTGCCCCGGAGAAAATCCGGGAATACATCTGGTTCATGGAAACCAAGCAGCCCTATGCCCCGCCCAGCGGCGGCAATCCCTATTATCTCGGCAAGCACAACAGCACAGGCTATTACTTCTACTACGAGCCGCAGCGCGTGACGGTGCTGGACTATGCGTTTCTCTCTACCATTACGGAAAAAGCCGATGGAACGGTGATCTATGCCGACCGCTGCTCCATCAGCGAGGACAAGCTGGCAAAAATGGGCGTTACATTCAAAAAGATTCCGCGCGATATTAGCAGATTGTAAGGGGGTGTTCGCTATATGGAACTGAAAACATATCAGAAAAAGGTGATAGCGGACTTGACCCGCTATCTGGAACTGCTGAACGAAACAAAGAGTGACACAGCGGCGTTTCGCCTGTTTTGGCAGGAGAAATCAGCCCCGACTTTAGGGCTATACCAAAACGTTATACCCGGTGTCCCGAACCTTTGCTTCAAGGTGCCGACGGGCGGCGGCAAGACCTTTATTGCCTGCAACGCCGTTCGCCCTATCTTTGACGCGCTCCCCGCTACCAAGACAAAGGCGGTCGTGTGGCTTGTTCCGTCGGACGCGATTCTGACGCAGACGGCGAAAGCCCTGAAAGACACATCCCACCCCTACCGTCAGAAGATTGACGTGGATTTCGGCGGGCGTGTGGAGGTTTACACCAAGCAGGAACTTTTGAACGGTCAGAACTTCAACCCCACCGCCGTAACGGAGCAGTTGTCGGTTATGGTGCTGTCCTACGATTCGTTCCGTGGGCGCGGCAAGGAGGTCTTGAAAGCCTATCAGGAGAACAGCAACCTTGCCGAGTTTGCAAAGGTGCTGGGTAAGCCCGACAGCCCCATTGAAAAAGCGGATGAAACCGCACTGTTCCAGATCATCAACCAGCTTAACCCGCTTGTCATCGTGGACGAGAGCCACCATGCCCGGTCGGAATTGAGCCTTGAAATGCTGGAAAACTTCAATCCCTGCTTTGTGCTGGATTTGACCGCCACGCCGAAAAAGGAGAGCAATATCATCTCCTATGTGGACGCGGTGCAGCTGAAAAACGAACACATGGTAAAGCTGCCCGTGATCGTCTATAACCGGGACAGCCAATCCGAGGTACTGATTGACGCGATCGACCTGCGGAACAAACTGGAAGAAATCGCAAGCGCGGAGTACGCCAAGACGGGGAAATATATCCGCCCTATCGCGCTGTTTCAGGCACAGCCGAAAGGCAAGGAGGACGCGACCACCTTTGAAAAACTGCGGGACAAACTGGTGGACGCCGGGATTCCCGCCGAGCAAATTGCCATTCGTACCGCTGATGTGAACGAACTGAAAAATGTGGAGTTGATGTCCCTAAGCTGTCCGATTCGATACATTATCACGGTCAATGCGCTGAAAGAGGGCTGGGATTGCCCCTTTGCCTATATCCTTGCGTCTCTTGCCAATAAGACAAGTCAGGTTGACGTGGAGCAGATTTTAGGACGGATTCTCCGTCTGCCCCATACGAGCCAGCACACACAGAGCGCACTCAATATGTCCTATGTGCTGACTTCTTCCAACGACTTCAACAATACTGTGGCGCATATAGTCAAGGGCTTGAACAGCGCAGGATTCAGCGATAAGGACTATCGGATCGGTGAGTCCGCAAAACCGCAGGTTCCCGAACAGCCAGCAGAACAAATCACGCTGCCTGATCAACAAGGGTGTCCTGAAATGGAACCCCCTTTGGAAACCGCCGAGGACGATTTTTCGGGGCTGGATGGGAAATCTATCGGGGCAGAGTTGGAGCGGCGCAGAGAACAGGCACAAACGCCTGAAACTGCCCCGAAAGCCGACACCATGCTGGACGCTGCCGCAGAGGTCGAAAAGGCATATACAGACGCTATCCAACAGACAGACAATGACCCGATGATGGACAATCTTCCGTGGGAGGTGCGGGATAAAGTGAAATCATTCCAAGTAAACCCGCAGTTCCGGGAGGATATTGAAACGCTGCAAATCCCGCAGTTTTTCCTGAAAGTTGAGCAATCTTTGTTTACGGACGGTTCTTTTGAACTGCTGGACAAGGAAATGCTGGCAGAGGGCTTTACCCTCAAGGGCAAGGCATACGATATTGACTTTGCCGCCGCAGACGATGAAATCCGCGAAATCGATGTGCGGGAGCAGGACGGCGGTTTGCCAAAGGTGTTCAAGATGGAGAGCGCCGAACAGCGGTACTTCAAAGAGTGGTTCAACAATCTGCCGCCGGAAAGCCGGGTACGTCAATGCAAGGAAATGATGTTCAATCAGCTTAACAAGCTGAACATGGTGGACGCCGCCGAACTGAAAGCCTACATAGACCGCATTGTGAACGATATGGATAAGGCGCAGCTTGCCGCTATGGAGAAAGCCCCGCTGGGCTATGCGGCAAAGATCCGCGCCAAAATTGAAACGCTACTGGAATCCCATTATCGAGAAAACTTTGAAAGGTGGCTGGAAACGGAGCGCATCGTCTGCAAGCCCTATTTCCGTCTACGCCACTCTATCCATCCTGCCACATATACCGACATATATGCCCGTTCTCTGTATGCAGCAGAGGACGGTGACATGAACAAACTGGAGCAGAAGTTGATTGTAGAGTTGACCGCCCTGCCGAATGTCCGCTGGTGGCACAGAAATATTGCACGTCAAGACTTTGCAATTAACGGCTTTATCAAGCACTACCCCGATATTCTGATTATGACCCAGAGCGGCAAGCTCATCTGTGCGGAAACTAAGGGCGAACATCTGAAAAATGATGACAGCCGGGAGAAAATCGCACTCGGTCAAGCGTGGCGCACAGCAGCGGGCAAGAATTTCCGCTATTACATGGTGTTTGAGAATGAGGAAAACCTCTTGCCGGGTGCGGTGAGCATGAGCCAGTTTATCGACACGGTTAAGGCATTGTAAATCAAATAACCATATATCCGTCACTTGCAGGGGGCGATAAAATCTACCCCCGATAAGAAGCAGTGCCGATTCGGGCAGCAGGAGCAATTCTGCTGCTCGTTTTCTTTTGTGTGACCCCCTGGCTTATGCGCCGCAGGGTAGTCATAAATAACAATCAGCAAGGAGGTTAATTGTCCAATGAAAAACAGTAAGCGAGGAGGTGCGCCGCCTATGAACCAAATCGGGAATATCCGTATATCTGCAAGGGAGGGCTTATATGGCAAAGAAACTTGACCCTCAAGAGATAGAGCAGTCCCGCCGAAAAAAGACTCGCGCCGATAATCGGGAGGAACGCAAGGAGCGCATACATGACGGAATCCGCAAAAATCGGGAAAGCGGCGGTGTAATTATAATACCGCCACCCCCAGCCGTACAAGCGCAAGGGCAGGCTCCCCGAAAAATGCGTGTTGCAGCTTATGTCCGTGTCAGCACACAGGAAGAACAGCAAGTAGGCAGTTTTGAGATGCAAATTGTCTATTTCAAATCCAAAATTGAGAGCAATCCCGATTGGGAGTTAGTAAAAATCTATCAAGATTACGGCGTAAGCGGCACTTCCACGAACAAGCGGCAGGGATTTAAGGACATGATTGATGACGCAAAAGCAGGCAAGATTGACCTAATTTTGACAAAGGGCATAAATCGCTTTGGTAGAAATACGGTTGATATTTTGAACAATTTGCGTACTCTGAACGCCTTGACTCCACCTGTCCCGGTGCGATTTGAAAGCGAAGGGCTGTCCTCTATCGGGGATGGCAGCAACAATCTACTGATAGCGGTCTTGTCAGCACTTGCAGAATTGGAATCACAGCAAAAGAGCGAAGCCATCAAAAACGGTATTCGCTGGCGCATGGCAGAGGGTATCTACCAATTCTCGGTGATAAACACGCTTGGCTACTATTGGGACCACTTCGGACGATTGCTGATCGAGCCAACAGAAGCAAAGATTGTTGAGTACATCTACGAAAGCTGTTTGGAAGGTGCAACCCCCGCAGAAATTGCCGCCGCGCTGACCGAGCAAGGCATCAAATCGCCTAAAGGGAAAGATTTTTGGCGGGCTGCTACTATTCGCGGTATTCTCCGGAACGAGAAATATTGCGGGGACGCACTCATGCAGAAAACTTGTACGATTGATTTTCGGGAGCATAAGTCAGTGAAAAACACTATGCTCAACAAGTATTTCAAAGAGGAACACCACACAGCAATCATAAAAAAATCCGATTGGCAGAAGGTGCAACAGATTTTAGATGAAAAGCCACTACCCGGCAAATCGGCAAGGCTACACGCTATGCCAAAGCGGTTCACGGTCACACGTTCTAAAGACAAGTATTTCAGAGGGTATATCATTTTAGACCCGCGCTGGACAGCTTCGGAACGCCGCGAACTGCTGAAAGAGCTGAAAAATCTCTAATACCGAAAGGAAAATCCATTATGAAATTTGATTTTAACGCACTGAACTTTGAGATCCTTGATGCGAACACCAACGCATACCCCGACATTTTCATTAACCAGAACGGTGTCACCTTTACGAAAAAGGTACTTGATGACCTGAACTATCCTGCTTTTGTCCTGTGCCAGCTTGACGCAAAAAACAAGGTTTTTGCGGTTCGTATGTGTAAGAGTAGTGAGCAGAGGGGCTACAAGTTCTCCAAGCCGAAGGGTGAGCAGAAGGCCACGGTCAGCATCACCAACAAGAATCTGGTTGACCCCATTCGTGCCGCTATGGAGGGCGTTTGGCAAAGCGATAAACGCTATCGTGTGCGTGGCTTTTGGGTCGCAGACGCAAAAACGATGTGTTTTGACCTCTCCGAGGGTGTGCAGGAGGATTATAGAAATGCCGCCAGCGATAATGAAAGCGAGGAATAAATCGGTGAACGGATTGTTCACCGTCTGAACTTCCGAATGACAGTGGGGCAAGCTCATTATGGGCTTGCCCCTTGCTTAAATAAAGGCGGGTATTTGCAGATTGTAACGCACAAGGGGCAGATAAGTGAAATGTAGGGTGGTAATATGGCAGAGAAAAATAAACGGCGCACAAGCGATAATATCCCCGATATTTGCCCCGAAGGACAACAAAAAAAACAGGCGTGGGAGTTGTTAGCGTCCCACACCTGTTGGAAAACTGATTTGTAGCAGCGGCGTACCTATATCCCTCGTGTAAGTTTTCTCTACGCCATTTTTACGCCATTTTCGTATAGAGTAGCATAGGAAAACATGAAGTTATATATGGTTGGTTTGTTCCAAAATCCGCTTCAAATCAAGTAATATTCGTATTTATTGAGGATTATTGAGATATAAAATCAGGTAGCGGTCCTCCAATACCTAATTTCATTTGTACTCATTCTCCTTCGATTTTCCTTGATTTTCAAGGGGTTTCAGCGTTTGGCGTCTTGGCTGTTACACCATTTTTACACCATTTCCGCATTTGGCTTTATTGGATTTTATCAGACTACACCATTTTGCTGAAATTGCTTGATGGCATAATCCAGCGATTCGGCAGTCACATGAACGTACCGATCCATTGTTGTTTTGATGCTGGCGTGACCCAGCAGCTTTTGCAGCACCTTCGGCTGCATCCCGTTTTCGATTGCACGCGTTGCGTAGGTGTGGCGCAAAGCATGCATACAAAAGTGCTTGATCCCTGCTTCGTTGCAGAGCTTATATAAGTGGGTATCATAGGAACTGTTCTTCGCTGGCTCTCCTGTTCGCCAGTTGATAAAAACAAGATCACGCATGACAAGCCGAGAAGAAACGCCTGTACGTCTGTCTATGTACTCAAGCGTTTTATCCAGCGTCGGGGACTCCTTTTGCTCCGGGCGGCTGTCCCAAATACCTTTGAGGATTTCATAAGTCCGATCCGTCAACGGTATTGTGCGGTAGCTGTGCTGCGTGTTCGGAGGACCCGCACGCCAATACTGTTCACCGTGTCGAAACTCCAATGTTTTGTTGACCGTGAGCGTGCGCTTATCAAAGTCAATCGCGTCCCACGTCAACCCGATCATCTCACCGGTACGCAAGCCGGTTTCAAGGATCAGCGCGTACTGATTGTAGTTGCGGGAGCGTTTTGCTGTTTCAAGAAACACGCGCTGCTCGTCACGGGTGAGGAACTTAATATCGTCTGTTGCACGAACGGGCTTTGTAAACCGCACACCGTCCATTGGGTGCTTGGCAATCAGGCCATTCATCTTCGCAGCCTTGAGCATTGTTCCCATTGTGATATAGGCTTGACGGATGGTGGAACCTGCATAGTCAGCATCCATCTGAATGAACACCTTTTTGCAGTGCATCGGCTTGACATTGGCAATCATCATTTTGCCCATAACAGGCTGAATATTGTGGACATACCGCTCCCGATAATTGCGGAGCGTATCAGGGGCTAAATCACCCACAATATTCTCAATCCAGAAATCAAACCATTGATCCACCGTCGTATCGGTGGCTACGAAAACATCCTCGTGCGCATCGGCGTATTTTGATTCTTCAATCCAGTTGCGAGCTTCGGGGAGCGTCGGAAGATACTTCTCATGCCGCTTTCCTGTTTTATTTACGAACTGTGCGTAATATAAACCGTCCTTTCTCTGGCAGATACCCTTACCACATTCTTTGCCTTTTAGATTCTTACCCATAGATTGTATCCTTTCCGCGCTTGCGAAAAAGGACGCACTACTACAAATAAATTATAGCATATAACGTCCTTTTTCTCAAGCCGTTGCGTGAAAAAACTCTCCGCCTATTTGTGAATTTTTCGGAACCTCTTATATCACCAGTTTCTCACTGATGAATTGTTCAAACTCCTTTCGCTTGACCAGTTTCTTTGTGCCGACGAAAATCACGAACGGACAGTTGGACGTTCTCAGCATACTGTCGATCTTGTTGATGCCGATGTTGCTGTATTCTGCCGCCTCCCTGGGGGTCAGTGTCATTTTCAGATGGATCGGAACGGTGCCGATGCAATTCTCTATGTAAAAGCTCCTTTCTTGGGTTTATCAGCCGAGCAGACGAGCCGCCGTTTTCAGATTGTCG
>ENA-OYYH01001418-OYYH01001418.1-human-gut-metagenome-genome-assembly--contig:-NODE-1418-length-9925-cov-9.158865_pt1 | contig 9925 bp, 8 predicted proteins | sample MGYA00243245_ERZ653439 | MGnify/ENA primary metagenome ERZ653439 (study PRJEB26926, sample SAMN06165028) | human gut metagenome | biome: ENVO:00009003; feature: ENVO:2100002; material: ENVO:00002003... | reverse complement strand
AAATTGCTGAGAAAGCAGTGAAGCCTATCAAGAGGATGCTGGAGATTTCGGCAAAACTGGGGCTTTGATAAAGTGGTAGGGTGATATCACTTTATCACCCTTATTCTCCTCTTATAAATGCAATTTTTGTAACAATCCCCTCTTTTCCTTCACTGTCTGCGGCAAGTACCATATATATTCCTGTGGCCACTCTCCTACCTTGTTTATTTCTTCCGTCCCAGGTGAACTGTCCTCCCAGGGAAGTACCTTGGTAAATAAGATGTCCGGCAGTATCTACAATCTTCACATCACTGTCGTAAACCATTCCCGTAACAGTAATCACTCCGCTGTAGTCCGGACGTACCGGATTAGGATAAGCACGTACATTGCTCTCTTTAAAGCTGTTTTCAGCCTCTGTAGCGTCACTTTGGTAAGAAACGAGCCCCTTGCTTGTTCCGATGAAGACTTCGCCGGTACGGGGATGTATGGCAATAGATACGATGCTATTGGAAAGCAGCGGACTGTTTTCTTCCGTAAAGTGATGAATCGTTTCCATTCCATCCGCACTTATCAGGTAAATTCCATTGGATGCCGTACCTATCCACTTTCTGTTGGCACCATCTATTGCAATGGCATTAATCGCTTCGTTCACCAGTAAGAAATCAGCCAACCCGCTGTCATCATTACGCGGAACTTTAATCTGTGTACAATAGAAGTTATCATTGAAATAGCGGGAAGGATTGTTCAGTACCAAAGGACCTTTGTTAGTACCGATCCAGATAACTCCCTCTTTATCCTCGGCAATGCAATAAACTGCCAACTGTTCTAAAAGGGCTCCGTCCTGATTCGTAAACCGGGTAATGAACCTGTGTTGGTCGTCCGAAGTATCTGCTATAGTGCCGTTATAATTCAAACAAAACAATCCTCCCGACTCTATACGCGAAGAAGTAGCCCACAGCCAACCTCTTTTATCAAAGATAGTCCGTCCGAAATTACTTGCCTTTACTATTTCCGGATAATGAAGACTTGCCCAGTCACCATTTTTCATCAATACACTCACTGCATGTTGTGTCTCACAACTCACCATCCAAAGGTTATTTTCTTTGTCATAAATCAATCCGTTCACGCGTACATAACTATCTGCCCAAGGTTCATTAGGTACAGCACTTTCCAACGGACTGTTATGCATACTATACCAGTTTATGAACTTCCCATCTTTAAATTCGTAAATCCCTTCTCCTGCCGATGCTGCAAAATGATGAGCAGCGTCTTTAGGATCCTGCACAATACAGTTTATATCATCGTATCGATGTTTGGTTTGTTCACTGATGCCTTCTTCCTGAAAACTATTCCAGGTATTATTTTCAAAGGTCATAATGGTTCCGGGCCTGTCAAGTCTGTTGGCTATATGTCCTCCTCCGGTAATCAGCAATCGTTCTCCAGCAAAATTCATATAATACGGATAGTTCCGTACAGGACTATTCGGAGTAATATTTTCGGGTACTTCTCCTTTGAAAGGAATATCGTGGTATTGTGAGAGGAATTCAGAGGTATCATCCGACACTTTCTTCCAGTTCTTAATATCCAGTAGATTATCTGTCAATAACCCTGCAAACAATCCTTCGGAGGTAGCGGCATAAAGATGATTATCCGATACATTACATGCCAGAACGTTTTTATTCAGAGGATAGTAATTGCTGATTTCTCGCTTTTTCAGATTGATACAAAGAATACCCGACGCAGTGGATAAATAGGTGTATTCCTTATAAAAACAAGCGTGGTTGACCGTCTTATCCTGCGTCATATTCTTGTTTTTATAATCGGGAAGGTTATAGATATCCTCCTCATTCACCAACAGGTCTATATTCGCATTGGAATAAATAATGACCAATGATTTATAGGCTGACTGGTAAGCAATATAAGATATTTCCGTATCGCTTAGCGGAAAGGATTTTGAATAAGTTCGTATGCTGGTATCTTCTTTATCATAAGCATATAAATCACCATTGGCAAGGATGAAGAGTTTACTTCCAATGACTTCACTGCGGGTAGGATTATGATAAGAAAGGTAAGTTTGCCACTCTCCTATTGCATTTTGCGAATAGGCAGGCAGAAGGTAGATTAAGCAGAGAAGAAATATATATTGAAATCTCATAAAATCAGAGTTATATTAGTTTGTAAGCAACACACTTACAAACTAATAACTCCATATTTTCGGGTTTATTGTATGCTATTAAGGAATTTGCAAAGTTTGTTTGTAGCTATGGCACGGTGGCTGATTTTGTTTTTCAGTTCGTTGCCCATCTCTGCAAAAGTCTGCGTATATCCTTCGGGAACAAATATAGGATCATATCCGAAACCTGAGTTTCCTCTTCTGGTTTTGATGATTTCTCCTTTGATTACACCTTCAAACAAATGCTCTTTTCCGTCAATAATCAGTGCAAATGCAGTGCGGAATTGCGCTTTTCGGTTCTCTATTCCTTCCATGGCATGCAGCAGTTTCAGCATATTTGCTTCTGCATTATGTCCGTCTCCGGCATAGCGTGCCGAATAAACTCCCGGTTCTCCATTCAAAGCTTCTACTTCCAGACCGGTATCATCAGCAAAACAATCCATCTGGTAATTTTCATAAATGTACTGTGCTTTCAGTAAAGCGTTTCCTTCCAAAGTATCGGCAGTTTCAGGTATGTCCGTATAGCAATGAATGTCTTTCAGACTAAGAAGTTCTATTCTGTTACCTAAAATAGCGGTTACTTCTTTCAATTTGTGTGCATTGTTTGTGGCAAATACGAATTTATGTTTCATATGTTGATTGGTTCTTATTTCACTTTCAGTCGGTCAAAACCTTCTCCATAGACTCCGATAACGGAACTTTGAGAGATAAATGCGTTCGGGTCAATGTCTTTCACCAAACGGAAAATATCAATTGACTGGCGCTTATAAGCTAATACAACGAGTACTTTTACATTGTGTTTACTGTACCATCCTATACCGTCCAGAACAGTTACACCGCGATGTGTTTCCTTCGTAATGCGGTCGGCAATCTTTTCATACTCTTTGGAGAAGATGAAGAATTGCACGGACTGGCGGGCACTGTTCACAATATAGTCTAATACAAAACCGATAACAAACAAAGTTACAAAACCAAATATCACGCGTCTCCAGTCATGGAATACGAAGTAACAGGAACTGATGATAATCACATCGCAAAGCATAACCATACGCCCCAGTGTGACGTCTTTATACTTATGTATGATAGCGGCAATAATATCCGTTCCTCCCGTGCTTCCGTTGCAATTGAATACGATTCCTAGGCCTGCACCGCACATGACGGCACCTATCATACAAGCCATGAAATCCTGCCCCGGTCCCAGTATAAGCGGTGGCGTATTGTCGGGACCATTCACAAGCATTTGGAAAAACCATAAAAAGAATGTCAGCCCGAAGATGGCGAACGTGGTTTTAATACTGAATTTAGGACCCAGTATTTTAATGGCAAATGTCATTAAGACAGCATTGATGATGAAGTATGACCATTGAATAGGAAAGTCCGTGGCGTAATAGATGATTGCACCGATACCCGTAGTTCCTCCTGTCGTTATCTGATAAGGAATCAGAAACAACGCCCATCCCAAGGCATAACTGATAAGACCGACAGTGATGAAGATATAGTCTCGCAACTCTCTCATCATTTCGGCTTTGGTTGGTTTTGTGATTTGCATATTAATCAGTTACAAGATATTAACTACGAATTACAAGTTACGAGCTACAAGGGAGCGAGTCAAGTTACCTTCTCTCTCTCTACTTGTAGCTTATAGCCCGTAGCTCGTAACTAATTTATTTAATAACAATGTTTACGATCTTCTTCGGGACGACAATCACTTTCACTACTGATTTGCCTTCCATCCATTTAGCCGAACGTTCGTCTGCCAATACGGTGCTTTGAATGGCTTCTGATGTTTCGTCAGCAGGGAATTCCATATTGAAGCGTGCCTTACCATTGAAAGATATGGTGTAGTTGATTGTATCTTCCACCAGGTATTCTTCGTTGTAAGCAGGCCACTTGGCATCGCAAACTGAGTCTGCATGGCCCAGTGTATCCCACAACTCTTCACATACGTGCGGAGCGAAAGGAGCCAATACGATAACCAGTTGATTCAATATCTCTTTCTTGCTGCATTTCAGGCTGAATAACTCGTTTACACAAATCATGAAAGCACTGACGGAAGTATTGTAAGAGAACTGTTCAATATCACTCGTTACTTTCTTAATCAGTTTATGCAAAGATTTCAGTTCTTCTTTGGTTGCAGGTTCATCCGTCACTATATAACTGCCGTTACGGTCGTAGAACAGTGACCAGAACTTCTTGATGAAGCGGTATACACCATCGATACCGTTCGTATCCCAAGGTTTGGATTGCTCTACCGGACCGAGGAACATCTCGTACATACGCAATGTATCCGCACCGTATTTCTCAACAATCATATCGGGATTAACGACGTTGAACATGGATTTACTCATTTTCTCCACAGCCCAGCCGCAGATGTATTTACCATCTTCCAAGATAAACTCAGCGTTGGCAAATTCAGGACGCCATGCTTTGAAAGCTTCAAGATCCAGAATATCATTGGATACGATATTTACATCCACATGGAGTGGGGTAGTGTCGTACTGATCCTTCAGATTCAGGGAAACGAACTTATTGCTGTCTTTGATACGGTAAACGAAGTTACTCCGTCCCTGTATCATACCTTGATTAACCAACTTCTGGAACGGTTCTTCTACGATAGATACTCCTACATCGTGCAGGAATTTATTCCAGAAACGTGAATAAATCAAGTGTCCTGTAGCATGTTCCGTACCACCTACATAGAGGTCGACACTTCTCCAATATTCATCTATTTTCTTATCAACCAATGTTTTATTGTTATGCGGGTCCATATAGCGCAGATAGTAAGCGCTGGAACCTGCAAAGCCCGGCATAGTATTCAGTTCAAGAGGGAATACGGTGACGTTATCTATCTTTTCATTCTCTACCACACATTTGTTTACAGTGTCCCAAGCCCATTTGGTAGCGTGTCCCAACGGTGGTTCTCCGGTTTCGGTAGGAAGGAATTTGGCAACTTCCGGCAATTCAAGCGGCAAACTATTTTCGTCGATCATATAAGGCATTCCATCCTTGTAGTAAACCGGGAACGGTTCGCCCCAGTAGCGCTGACGGGAGAAGATAGCGTCACGAAGACGATAATTCACCTTTACGCGTCCCAGATTATGTTCTTTTACGTAGTTCTTGGTTTTTTCGATAGCTTCTTTGATGGTCAGTCCGTTCAAATTCAGTTGACAAGTTGACGAGTTGACAAGTTGATTAGAATTTGCCTTGTCTCCTTGTTCCCTTGTTCCCTTGTTAACTATTGGAGAGTTGCAAACGATACCTTCTTTGGCATCAAAGCTTTCTTCGCTGACATCACAACCTTCTACCAACGGACGGATCTCCAATCCGAAATGTTTGGCGAAAGCATAGTCACGACTATCGTGTGCAGGTACAGCCATGATGGCACCTGTACCATAACCGGCAAGTACATAGTCGCTAATCCAGATGGGCACTGCCTCACCTGTGAAAGGATTAATGGCATAACTTCCGGAGAATACACCCGTCACGCTGCGGTCTGTAATACGATCACGCTCGGTACGTTTCTTTGTGCGTTCCAGATAAGCGTTAACTTCATCCTTTTGTTCAGGAGTAGTCAACTGGGCTACTAATTCGCTTTCCGGCGCCAACACCATGAAAGTAACACCGAACATCGTATCTGCACGAGTGGTGAAGATGGTAAATTCCAGATCGCTGTCTTTTACTTTGAACTGTACTTCGGCACCTTCGCTGCGACCGATCCAGTTTCTTTGAGTTTCTTTCAGAGAATCTGTCCAGTCGATGGTATCCAGTCCGTCCAACAAGCGTTGTGAATAGGCAGAAACGCGAAGACACCATTGACGCATCTTCTTCTGAACTACGGGGAAACCTCCGCGTTCGGATACACCATCTATCACTTCATCGTTGGCCAGAACCGTACCCAATTGGGCACACCAGTTTACCATCGTTTCACCCAGATAGGCGATGCGATAGTTCATCAGGATTTCCTGTTTCTCTTTCTCGCTCTTGGCTTTCCATTCTTCGGCAGTGAAGCTGAGTTCTTCGCCACAAGCCACATTCATGCCGTTGGTACCTATTTGTTCGAAGGCCTGTATCAGTTCTTCGATAGGGCGAGCCTGTTTCTCATCATTGCAATAATAGCTGTTGAACATCTTCTGGAATGCCCATTGCGTCCAATGATAATACTCCGGTTCGCAGGTACGTATTTCGCGGCTCCAGTCAAAACAGAAACCTATCTTATCCAACTGCTCACGGTAGCGGTCGATATTGTTGATCGTAGTAATTGCAGGATGTTGTCCCGTTTGTATAGCATATTGTTCGGCGGGAAGTCCGTAAGCATCATATCCCATGGGATTTAGTACATTGAAGCCCTGCAGTCGTTTGTAACGGGCATAAATGTCCGAAGCAATGTATCCCAGCGGGTGTCCTACGTGTAGGCCCGCACCGGAGGGGTAGGGGAACATGTTTAGTACATAGTACTTCTGCTTCGTCTCATCTTCCTTCACTTGGTAGGTTTTCTCTTCCACCCACCTTTTCTGCCACTTCTTTTCAATCTCCCTGAAATTGTACTCCATAATGGTTTTCTTTCGTTATTTTATGGTTGATACTTAGTTATATACTTTATTAAACGGTGCAAATTTACGGGTTTATTTTCAGATTCATAGCTTAGTACAATAAAAAAGTATTTGTCTGTACCATACCAGGGATACACTTGCTCCGTACCAAAGCCGTACTTTCTCCGTGTAGAAGTACTTTTGACCGAAGAATGTACGGAGCAAGTACGGTTCGGATATGTTTCAGACAGGTAGCGGAACATTTGAAAATATATATTTTTCCCTGTTTAGTGATAAAGTAGTGGAAAAGGTAGAAAAAATATAAATAAATACTTGACAAAGTAATTTTTATTGCTTATATTTGTAAAGTGCTTATTAAAACTAATTCAAGTAATGTAATACAAAAAATGGCTAAGTTAATTCAATAGGATTTTACACAAAAGTGTTTTTAGGATATTTCAAGGGATGAAGTCTGAGAAGATTACATCCCTTTTTGTTTATTTTTCTGCCAGATTGCTGAAAAGCACTCTAATCACGTTGTTAATAAACGTGGGTAAAGTTTTTAAAAAACGTCACCCTTATTTATTAAAAACGTTTCCGACGTCTATTAAATCCCCTGTTTTATTGTACAAAAAGTAGAAATGGTATATCTTTGCCTCCAATTTATCGGGAACGTATGAATGAGAAGAAAAATTACACCTATCATCTGATAGCGATCTTCACCGTAGGAGTGTGGGGATTAACTTTTATCTCCACCAAAGTTTTAATAGCCAATGGACTTTCTCCGAAAGAAATCTTTCTGCTTCGTTTTCTGATTGCTTATATTGGTATCTGGTTTATATCTCCCCGCAAACTGTTTGCAAATAACTGGAAAGATGAACTTTGGTTGTTGTTGGGTGGCATCACGGGCGGTTCCGTTTATTTTCTGACGGAGAATATGGCTTTAGGCATTACGCTGGCTACCAATGTGGCGTTTATTGTTTGTACGGCTCCGTTGCTCACCACTATTTTTTCACTGATGATTTATAAGAAAGAAAAGGCTACCCGCACTTTAATAGGCGGTTCACTGATGGCATTGGTAGGGGTGGCAATGGTGGTTTATAATGGGAGTTTTGTTTTGAAAATATCTCCGTTGGGTGATTGTCTTACTTTGGTTGCTGCTCTTTCATGGGCGTTCTATAGTCTGATAATGAAGAAGATGACGGGTAGGTATAATACTATTTTTATTACTCGCAAGATCTTTTTCTATGGCATATTGACTACGCTTCCCGTCTTTATGTTTCAACCTTGGAAGGCTGACCTGTCTTTGCTCATTCAGCCTTCCGTTCTGTTGAATTTATTGTTTCTGGGTGTGGTTGCTTCCCTGATTTGTTTTGCAGTTTGGAATGTCGTACTGAAAAATCTGGGAACGGTACGCGCTTCCAACTATATTTATCTCAATCCACTGTTCACTTTGGTAGGATCGGCTATCCTGTTGGATGAACATCTCACAATTATTGCACTGATCGGGGCGGCTTGTATTATGGGGGGAGTATATATGGCAGGAAAGAAATAACCGGCAGATTATTCTTCAGCAAATAGTATTATTCTTCTTCGATACCTTTCTCCGAGTGTTGCAGGCGGTAAAATGTTTTTTGTAGCTCAATCTCCCTGCGTAACTCTTCCTCCGTAGGCATATACAACATATATTTGGAAGCAAAAAGTTGATTATTGTCATGTAGTACTGAGTAGCGGGCTATATCTTCGTCTGTTTCTGAACAGAGAACGATACCGATGGTTGGGTTATCTCCTTCACCACGTATCCGTTCATCATACATCCGCACATACATATCCATTTGTCCCACGTCCTGATGTGTTATAGGATTTGTTTTCAAATCGATAAGGACGAAACATTTTAATAAATAATTATAAAAGACGAGGTCGATGAAATAGTCTTTCTTCTCGGTACGCACTAATTTTTGGCGTGTTACATACGAGAATCCTTTTCCCAGTTCAAGCAAGAAACGTTGTAAGTTGCTGATGATAGCCGATTCCAGTTTGGATTCGGTAAAGTCGGTGTTCGGGGACAATCCAATAAACTCTGCTACCGTAGGATTCTTGATGAACTCCAATTTGTCCTGCTGGTACGGAAGCGTGAGCGACTTCATTTCCGTTTCCACTTTTTCCTTGTCGTGCGAGAGTAGCAGACGTTCGTAATACTGTGAACCGATGTTGCGATTGAGTGTGCGGTAACTCCACATTTGCTCTTGTGCTTCTTTTAGATACCATGCACGGGCTTCAGGATTGGGAACTGTTAATAAGCGCTTGTAATGAGACCAACTCAATATTCTCCACGGTGTAGAGAATATTTCGGGAAAGGTTTGATAGAACAGTCGATAGTTGTAAAGACTGGGGACTGAGAACCCCTTCCCGAACTCTTGCGTAAGTTCTGTCGAGAGTTCTTTTAGCAGTTGTGTTCCGTAGTCGGCTCGTTCTTTTCCCTGCTGTTCCTCTTCCACGATACGCTTGCCCATCAGCCAATAGGCTTCTACCATTGCCGAATTAATGGCGGTGTAGGCTTTCTGTCGGGCTTCAGTTACAATTTGCTTGATTTCATGAATGAAACTTGTGCTATGTAAGGCTATATGGTTTTCTTTTTTCATTGTCAAAATGGTAAATGATTTAATGACAAAGTTAGGAAAAAAGCAGGATAAATGCACAATTAAGGTACTGTGTATTTGCGATGCCTGAATTTATTTCTCTGCAAACAGAATGATTTCTTCCGGTTGTGTGGAGTGTTCTACCATTAGATTCCAGCTACTTTCTTTTTTGTTCCATTCGTAGCTTTGGTAATTTACGCCCATTCCATTGATTTGGTAAACGGCTTTGGTCTTTACATCGGTGTAGGCATTGTCCTTGCTGTTCCATGCTGCGTATTCCACGTTTACTTCTCCACCGTCGTATGAGAAGTTCAGGCAATACTGTTTCTCGAAGCGTTGATTGCCTTTACTCCATTTCGATACCTCTTTGCTGGATACACGTCCTTCGGCATCATACGCATAGTTATATTGCAGATGATTCTGAAGATATTTATCCTCTTTCACTTTGTATACGTTTTTGGTTTCTACACGATCTCCATCCATGCGGGTGTTGTAGGCAAAACCTTCCAGACTGTTGTTATTTACTGCGTTTACGATTGAAGTTACTGCAAATACTACTGATAATACTAAAGCTTTCATAATCGTTTTATTTTTTAAGTTATACA
>ENA-OYYH01001381-OYYH01001381.1-human-gut-metagenome-genome-assembly--contig:-NODE-1381-length-10028-cov-11.814900_pt1 | contig 10028 bp, 8 predicted proteins | sample MGYA00243245_ERZ653439 | MGnify/ENA primary metagenome ERZ653439 (study PRJEB26926, sample SAMN06165028) | human gut metagenome | biome: ENVO:00009003; feature: ENVO:2100002; material: ENVO:00002003... | reverse complement strand
ACCAGAAAAGCGCCGCTTTTTCGAGGCGCGGGCACGAATCAAGGGCTGCTCGCCCCTGATAACCCCAAATAAGAAGGCCCTGTCAAAAAAATCGGGCGGTGCGCCAGTCGGCGCAAACGCTTTTCCGATTTTTCGACAGGGCCGATTTTAATTTAAGCTCAGTTTTCGGAAGAGATATCTTGACCGAAATACTTTTCGCTCAGCTCTTTGAGGGTGCCGTCGGCGCGCAGCTCGTCGATGGCGTTATTGACGGCTTCCAGCAGGGTGGCGCTGGCGTCGGCCTTGCGCAGGGGGATGGCGACGTGGGAAGCTTCCTCGGTCTGGGCGACGATCTTGAAGTCGGCGTCCGGATGGACGTTCAGGTAGTCATAGAAGGAGACATCGGCGTTCAGAGTGGCGTCGATGCGGCCCGCGGTCAGGAGCTGGATGGTCTCTTCCAGCGTGTCGATGCCCTGCACAGTGGCGCCGTAGCTTTCGGCCAGTTCCATATAGGTGGAGGCGAGGCTGTTGGCGGTGGTCTTGCCCTTCAGGTCCTCGAAGGTCTTGATGTCGTCGTTGTCCTTCTTGACGGCGAGGGCGGTGTGGATGTAGCCGTAGGGGGTGGTGAAGTCGTAGGTCAGGGCGCGCTCGTCGGTGACCTCGACGCCGTTGCAGACCATATCATAGCGGCCCGCATCCAGACCGGCGAACAGGCTGTCCCAGTCGCTCTCCACATACTCCGGCTCGACGCCCAGCTTCTCGGCGATGGCGCGGGAGACCTCGACGTCATAGCCGACGAGGGTGTCGCTCTCATCGTGATAGCTCCACGGCTGCCATGCACCTTCCAGCGCAACGACCAGTTTGCCGTTGGCCTGAATGGCGGCGAGCTGGTCCGCCGCAGCGGAGTCGGCAGAAGCAGCGCCGGAAGCGGTGGTGCCGGTGGAACTGCTGTTGGAGGAGCAGCCGGAGAGCGTGAGCACACCGGCGGCTACCATGACGCTCATCAGGGAAATAAAGGTTCTTCTTTTCATACTATACCTCTTAATTTGTGTGTTCAATTTTACGTAAAAACTCTCTTGTACGTTCTTCCTTCGGCTCCTCAAAGAATTCGCGGGAGGGAGCCTGTTCGACCACCACGCCGTTTTCCATGAAAACGGTCTTGGAAGAGACGTTGCGGGCAAAGCCCATCTCGTGTGTGACCACGAGCATGGTCATGCCCTCCTCGGCCAGCTGACGCATGACGGCGAGGACTTCGCCGGTCAGCTCCGGGTCCAGCGCCGAGGTCGGCTCGTCGAAGTAGATGATCTCCGGGTCGGTGGCAAGGGCGCGGGCGATGGCGACGCGCTGCTGCTGGCCGCCCGAAAGCTGGCGGGGGTAGTAGTCCGCCCGGTCGGCCAGACCGACCTTTTCCAGCATCTTCCGGCCGATGGCGTCGGCCTCATCCTTGGGCGTTTTGCGGGCAACGATGAGGCCCTCGGTGACGTTCTGGAGGGCGGTCTTGTTCCGGAACAGGTTGTAGTTCTGGAAGACGAAGGCCGTCTTTTTGCGCAGACGGGCGATGTCGGCTTTGGTGATCTTGCCGAGGTCGAAGGTCTCGCCGTCAAAGACGAGGCGGCCGCTGTCGGCGGGCTCCAAGAAGTTCAGGCAGCGCAGAAGGGTGGTCTTGCCGGAACCGCTGGGGCCGAGGATGGCCACAACGTCGCCTTTTTCCACGGTCAGGTCCACGCCGCGCAGCACATTCAGGGTGCTGGCCACCCGGCGGGCGCTGCCGCGGGGGAAGGGGCCGAGGTGGAAGCGGGGCTTATCGTCGTAGGTATAGAACGATTTGTGGATGTCTTGAATTTCTAACATAGCCATGCTGCTTCCTCCTTTCTCACTGGAAGCCGTGGGCGTTCAGATGGCGCTCCAACAGGCTTTGCAGCTTGGTGACCACCGTGCAGAACAGCAGGTAGACCACGGCGACTTCACAGTAGATGGGCAGGAAAATGTAGGTGCGGGCCGCGACGCGCTGGCCGGCCATGAACAGCTCCGCCACCGTGATGTTGGACGCCAGCGAGGTATCCTTGATCATGCCGATGAGGGAGTTGGAGAGGGCGGGCACGGCGGTGCGCAGCGCCTGCGGCAGCACGATGCGGCGCATGATCTGCCACCACGTCATGCCGACGCAGTAACCGGCTTCGAGCTGGCCCTGCGGCACGCTTTCCAGCGCGCCGCGCATGGTCTCGGCACAGTAAGCCCCCTCGTTGATGGCGAAGGCGATGACCGCCGCCGGGAAGGCGTCCAGCATGATGCCCACACTGGGCAGACCATAGAAGATGATGAACAGTTGGACCAGAAGCGGGGTGCCGCGGATGACCCAGATGTAGAACCGGGCCACCTGCCGCAGCACCGGAACATTGGCGTACTGCACCAGCGCCACCACCACGGCCAGCACCATGGCGAGGGAGAAGGAGATGAGGGTCAGCGGGATGGTCATGGTGAGACCCGCCGACAGGATACGGGGCAGCGCTTCCCACAAAACGCTGGCCGTGCGGTTGGAAAGAATCGTTTCGAGCATTGAAAATCTTCCTTGTTTTGACAAAAAGAAACTGCGGAGTGTCTATTATATACCTTAAAGAGCACTTGAAGTCAAGTGAAATCCTATAATTCCTACCAGAAAACTATAACATGAATTTCCAGCGGACGCAATTTGTTTGAGCAATTCCCCTGTTATTACCAAAAGCGCGGGGAAAGATGCGCTAACTTTGTGCAGTCTGGCAAGGAGTTGACGTTGACGGGAGTTTCGTGTACAATAGAAACCGACAAGCCCCCGCCAAATTTGCGGGGAATATGCCAGCGGCGCGAAAGCCGCGCGGCGGATTCGGAGGATATGAACGTGACGAAACGGAATATCGGGGTTCTGGGTGCAGGTACTTGGGGCATGGCACTGGCACGGATGCTCTGCGTGAGCGGGAACGATGTGCAGGTCTGGTCGGCCATCGAAAAGGAAATCGACAGCCTGTCGAGCACCCGCGTGCACCCCAATCTGCCCGGAATGAAGGTCCCGGACGAGCTGCGCTTTACCAAGAGCATCGAGGAAGTGTGCAAGGACAAGGACGTGCTGCTGTTTGCGGTGCCGTCGGTGTTCGTGCGTTCCACGGCAGCCAAGGCGCGGCCCTATGTGGCGGATGACCAGATCATCGTGGACGTGGCAAAGGGCATCGAGCCCGATACCCTGTACACCATGACCGAGATCTTGGCCGACGAGCTGGGCAAGGAGGGCGGCCCGAAGGGCATCCGTCTGGTGGCGCTGTCCGGCCCCACCCACGCCGAGGAGGTGGCGGTGGACCTGCCCACGACCATCGTATCGGCCAGCTCGGACATGGAGGCGGCCAAGTTCGTGCAGGAGGTCTTCTCCAACAGCGTCATGCGCGTGTACACGAATGAGGACATCAAGGGCGTGGAGCTGAGCGGCGCTATGAAGAACGTCATCGCGCTGGGCGTCGGCATCTCCACCGGCCTTGGCTACGGCGACAACGCCCGCGCTGCCCTCATCACCCGCGGCATCGCCGAGATCGCCCGGCTGGGCGTGGCGATGGGCTGCAATGTCCACACCTTTGCGGGTCTGGCCGGCATCGGCGACCTGATCGTGACGGCTACCAGTATGCACAGCCGCAACAACCGCGCCGGTATCCTCATCGGCAAGGGTGAGACGCCGGAGAACGCGGTCAAGGAAGTCGGCATGGTGGTGGAGGGCATGAACGCCCTGCCCGCCGCACTGGAACTGGCCGAGCAGTATCAGGTGGATATGCCCATCGTCCAGACCGTGAATGCCATCGTCAACAAGGGCATGGGCGCGGCGGAGGCCGTGCGCACCCTGATGGACCGCGACCCGAAGAATGAATTGAAGTGAGGCAATGGCTGTTCGGAAGCTGCTTTGCGGCAACCGAACAGCTTTTTTTACAAAAGATATCTCAAATATTTTACCAAAATAATACCCGAAAGGGTAGCAGAGGGAAAATGTTTCTGGTATACTAGCTTCATATGAAAATCGTAAGGGGGAGTAAATATGCCTTCTACTTATGCACACCGCCGGTTCGGGGCGGATGTTCTGGCCCGGCTGCCGGAAGAAGTGCGGGACAAGATCGAGCCTTACCGTGCGCTGTATGATCTGGGTCTCCATGGGCCGGACCTGCTGTTTTACTACAAGGCATTGCAGTCGAACCATGTGAGCCGGTTGGGCGGCGCCATGCACGAGCAGCCGGGTGCGGTGTTCTTCGAGCGGGCGCGGGGCGTCATCCGCAAGGCCAAGAATAAGGATGCCGCGCTGGTGTACGCGCTGGGGTTCATCTGCCACTTTGCGCTGGACAGCACCTGCCACCCGTACGTGGAGCAGTATGTCCGCTCCAGCGGGGTGAGCCACTGCGAGATCGAGACGGAGTTCGATAACATGCTGCTCCGCCGGGACGGCCACGACCCGATGCACTACCTGACGGCCAGCCACATCCAGCCCAGCCGCATCTGGGCGAATGTTGTGGCTCCGTTCTACGAGGGCATCAGCGTGGACGAAGCCTATCAGGCCATGACCGGCATGGTCTTCGTCCACAAGATGCTGCTGGCCTCCAACCCGGCAAAGCGCTGGGTGGTGCTGAGCGCCATGCGGCTGGCGGGCAAGTGGGAGTTCATGCACGGACTGGTGGCGAACCCCAAGCCGAATCCGGACTGCGCCGAGAGCGGCTGCGGGCTGGATGCCTTGTACCAGAAGGCCATCCCGCTGGCGGTACGGCTCATCACGGAGTATGTGGACGGGCTGAGCACGGATGCACCGCTGGATGCGGCGTATCAGCACACCTTTGGAGAGAATTGAGAGGAATCAATGGAACAGAAGGAAAAATTCCGCCTGACCGGGCTGGAACGCGCGTGGATCTTATACGATGTCGGCAATTCGGCCTTTGTGCTGCTGGTGGCGACCCTCATCCCCATCTTTTTCAATGCACTGGCGGAGGAAGGCGGCCTGAGTTCGGTGGAGTATCTGGCCTACTGGGGCTATGCGGCCTCGGCGGTGACCGTCATCACGGCCATCCTGAGCCCCATCCTCGGCACGCTGGCCGACACCAAGGGCTTCAAGAAGCCCATCTTCATCCTCTGCCTCGTGGTGGGCGTGGCCGGCTGCTGCGCCATGGGGCTGGCGAAAACGTGGCTGCCCTTTTTGCTGATCTTCATCTTCGCGAAGGTGGGCTTCTCCGGCAGTCTGGTGTTCTATGATGCGATGCTGAGCGACGTGACCGAACCGGAGCGGATGGACGTAGTGTCCTCCCGCGGGTATGCGTGGGGCTACATCGGCAGCTGCGTGCCCTTCCTAGTCTGCCTTGCACTGGTGCTGGGGGCCGGGGCCATCGGCCTGAGCCAGATGACGGCGCTGAACATTTCGCTGTTCATCACCGCTGTATGGTGGCTGGTGACGACCCTGCCGCTGCTGAAAAATTATAAGCAGGTACACTATGTGGATGTGAAAGAGCACGCCATCCGGCAGAGCTTCGCCCGCATCGGCCACACCATCCGGCATCTGTACGAGGACAAACAGGTGTTCTGGTTCCTGCTGGCCTTTTTCTGCTACATCGACGGCGTGTATACCATCATCGACATGGCGACGGCTTACGGCACCGCGCTGGGGCTGGACACCACCGGCTTGCTGCTGGCGCTGTTGGTGACCCAGATCGTCGCCTTCCCCTCGGCGCTGATCTTCGGGCGGCTGTCCTCCCAATACCCGTCCACGACGCTGATCCCGGTCTGCATCGCGGCCTATGCGGGCATCGCGGCCTTCGCCTTCTTCCTGACCCAGCAGTGGCAGTTCTGGGTGCTGGCCGTCATCGTGGGCATGTTCCAAGGCGGCGTACAGGCGCTGAGCCGCTCCCACTTCGCCAAGATCACCCCGCCGGAAAAGTCGGGCGAATACTTCGGCCTGTTCGATATCTGCGGCAAGGGGGCCTCCTTCCTCGGCACCATGATCGTCAGCGTGGGCAGCCAGCTGACCGGCAGCGCCAATGTGGGCGTCGGCTCGCTGATCGTGCTGTTCATCATCGGCTTTGTGCTGTTCAAGATGTCTTGTAAAGAGTAAAACAGAAGGGGATCGTCGGTAACGCCGACGATCCCCTTCTGTTTTTGTTTGTTGCGTCTTACAAGAGAGCGTGATACAATAAAACAAAACCCAATTCAGAAAAAAGGAGAATCCCAATGAAGCAATATCCCGGTTATACGGTCGTGCGGAGCGAAGACTGCCCCGAACAGCACGGCACTCTGACCGTGCTGACCCACGATATCAGCGGGGCGACCATCCTGCTGGTGGAGAACGAGGATGTGAACAAGGCCTTCGGCATCGGCTTCGGCACCTTCCCCTCCGACGATACGGGCGTGTTCCACATCCTCGAACACTCGGTGCTGGCGGGCAGCGAGAAGTACCCCGTGACCTCGCCGTTCTTGCAGCTGCTCAAGAGCAGCATGGCGTCCTTCCTCAACGCCATGACCTTCCCGGACAAGACGGTGTACCCTTTTGCGACCCCGAATGAGACGGACTTCAAGAATCTGATGGACGTCTACCTGAACGCGGTATTCTGCCCGCTGGCCATGGTGGACAAGGCCGTGTTCGAGCAGGAGGGCTGGCACCGCGACGCCGACGGCACCGTGAGCGGCGTGGTGTACAACGAGATGCAGGGCGCGCTGGCAGCCCCGGACGCTCAGCTCGAAGATGCGCTGGAGCGGGCCATGTTCCCCGACACGGCCTATGGCTTCGTCTCCGGCGGCGACCCGGCGTCCATCCCGGCGCTGACCTATGAGAAGTATCAGCGGGTGTACCGCCGCCACTACAGCGCCGACAACTGCTGCGTGACCCTGTACGGTAAGATGGATATGGCCGAGAAGCTGGACTTCCTCGACAGAGAATACCTGAGCAAGATGCCCAAGGGCACCAGCCAGCCCAAGCTGACCTTGCAGAGTGAGCAGCCGGGCGTCTGCGTGAAGATCCCCTACTACACCGAAAAGCCGGAGGCCGACGAGGTGCAGTGCGCGCTGGCGTGGTATACCGGCGCCTTCGCCGACCGGGAGCGGCAGCTGGGCGTGGAGATTTTGCTGGACGCGCTGCTGGGCACCAACCAGTCCCCGCTGAAAGCGGCTCTGCTGGAAGAAAAGCTGGGCGCGGATATCGATGTGGGCTTCGATGACAGCACACTGCAGCCCGTTCTGGAGCTGGTGCTGCGGGGCGCGACCGAGGAAACGGCGGAACAGTTCGCCGCAGCGGTCCGCCGCGCGGTGGACGGCATCCTTGCCGAGGGCATCCCGGCAGAGCTGCTGCTGGCCAGCCTGAACGCGGCGGAGTTCGCTTCGCTGGAGCGGCCGGGCAGTCTGCCCGACGGCGTGCTGGACGCCATCCACGCCGCGACCGGCTGGCTCCACACCGGAGACCCGGCCCTGCTGCTCCACACGGACAAGCTCTTTGCCGCCCTGCGGGAGAAGCTGGACAGCGGCTGGTTCAACGAGCTGCTGCGGGAGCTGTTTGCCCCCGCGCCGGTGCAGGTCATCCAAGTGCCGACCCTGCCCAAGAAGGACGACGAGAACGCCGCCCCCGCCCGCACCGACGGCAAGCTGGTGCTGGACCACCCGCTGACCGTGGCCGACCTCGGCGAGGGCAGCCCCAGCGCCGAAGGCGTGGTGGGCACAGTGGCCGGGGCAGAGCTGCTGCACCACCCCTCCAAGGGCAGCCTGTACCTGAATTTCTACTACGACCTCGGCGGGCTGAGCGAGGAAGAAGTGCAGTATCTGGACATCCTGACCGATATGCTGGACGAGCTGGACACCCCGCGCCACACGGCCCGCGAGCTGAACACCCTGCGCAGCACGTGGCTGGGCGACAGCACGGCGTGCATCGCGTTCTGGACCGGGCGGCAGGAGGGAACCCCCTGCCACGCAAAGCTGGTGTTAAACATGAGCTTGTTGGAGCGCAGCCTTGAAAAGGCCATCGAGCTGGGCGGGGAATTCCTGTACGAGACCAAGCTGACCGGCGAAAAGGCTAAGGCGGCGTTCGCCCGCGTGCTGAGCCAGCAGAAGCTGAACATGGAGCAGCAGTTCATCCAGATGGGCAACCAGTATGCGATGGTCCGCGCCATGAGCCACTATGCAGTGGAATATGCGCTGAGCGAGGCTTGCAGCGGCGTGACCGGGTACAAGTTCCTCTGCGGTCTGCTGGAACAGGCCGACTGGGCAGCGCTGGGCAAAAAGCTGGAAGCAGTGCGGGAAAAGGTACTGCACCACGCGGCACTGACCATCAGCCTCCACGGCAGCGAAGCGGCAAAACAGAAGCTGGAAGCTCTGCTGCCCGGCAGTGTGTTCGCGGAAGAAGCCCGCGGCACAGCCAAACCCTACACGCAGGAGCTGACCGCCCCGGTGAACGAAGCCTTCCTCATTGACGGCGGCGTGAACTATGACATTCTGGCATGGCCGCAGGAGCGCAAGCCGGAGCGCCGGGTGCTGGCCCGCGTGATGAGCTACGAATACCTGTGGCACAACATCCGCGAGGTGGGCGGTGCCTACGGCACCGGGATGCTGACCCGCGCCGGGGCGGAGGCCTATTACACCTACCGCGACCCCCACATGGCCGAGAGCTACGAGACGTTTGCCAAGGGCCCGGCGGAGCTGGCCGCGCGCAGCTACACCGAAAAGGACCTGACCGATTCCATCGTGGGCACCGTTTCCGAGATGGACAAGCCCATGAAGCCCTGTGCCGAGGCGAAGGACCTCGACCGCCGGTACTTCTGCGGCATTACCGACGAGATGCTGGCGGCGGACCGCAGGGCGCTGTGCGGCGTGGACGAAGCGGCGCTGAAAGCGATGGCGGCAGACCTCGGCAAGGCCGCAGAGCAGGGCACCCGCGTTGCTTTTGGCAGCAAGGAAGCTGTGGAAGCGGCAAAGGAACTGTTTGACCGCGTAGAGACGTTATAAATTCGGAAAAAAGAAAAGGCTGACATGGCCGCTCCGGGTGGAGCAGAGGCTGTGTCGGCCTTTTTTGCGCAAAAAATTGGATGCCTCCCCTCAAAAAATTGGAGGTTCGATTCCCTGTCTGCGAAAAAAGAACGCGGACAGGGAACTTTTTGTGCACTTTAATTATACAAACAGGACAACAAAAAACAAAAACTACTCTGTGGGCTCGCAAAAGGACACACTGCCGGACAAGACAAAAACGTGGTATTCTTTTGCCAAGCCAAAACGAAAGGATGTGAAACAAACCGAATGGCGCAGAAAAAACGATCCGCAGAGGGCAAGTGCCTTGAAAACCTTTACCGCGCCGCCGATACCCTGAGCGCGATGCTGGCGCTGGAGGTCAAGGAGCTGAGCGCTCGCCAGAAAACGGCGCGGCGCGACGGCACCGAGACCAGCGGCATCGTGAAGGCGATGAAGGAGATCACGGCCATCCTGAAGGATGTGGCTGCTGTGACCAAGACCGTGAACGAGCAGGGGGCAGAGGCCGAGGGCGGAGAGTGCGGCGTGGTGCTGCTGCCGAAGGTGGAGGACGTATGAAGACTGGAACGAATGCAGCCGTGGTCTGGCGGCCTCAGCCGCGGCAGATGGAGTTCATGCGCCGGCCGGAGCCGGAGGCCCTGTACGGCGGGGCCGCAGGCGGCGGAAAAAGCGACGCGCTGGTGATCGAGGCGCTGCGGCAGGTGGATATCCCTCACTACCGGGCGCTGATCCTGCGCAAGACCTTCCCCCAGCTGAGCGACCTTGTGGACAAGAGCCAGCTCTACTACCGCAGGGCTTTCCCCGAAGCGCAGTACAACGCCACGAGCCATGTGTGGGTCTTCCCCAGTGGGGCGAAAATTTATTTCGGCTCGATGCAGCACACCAAGGATCGGACGAATTATCAGGGCAAGGCCTTCGATTTCATCGGGTTCGACGAGCTGACCCACTTCGAGTGGGAAGAGTACAGCTACATGATGAGCCGCAACCGCCCCACCGGCCCCGGCACACGGGCTGTCTCTTATACACATCTCCGAGCCCACGAGACGCGTAGTAATCTCGTA
>ENA-OYYH01001372-OYYH01001372.1-human-gut-metagenome-genome-assembly--contig:-NODE-1372-length-10058-cov-5.628611_pt1 | contig 10058 bp, 7 predicted proteins | sample MGYA00243245_ERZ653439 | MGnify/ENA primary metagenome ERZ653439 (study PRJEB26926, sample SAMN06165028) | human gut metagenome | biome: ENVO:00009003; feature: ENVO:2100002; material: ENVO:00002003... | reverse complement strand
TCAAGCGCTAAAAGCCACAAGGAATTAAAACAGCATTACTTGAAGTGGAGAGGGAAAAATCGATGGGCGATCTCTTGAGCTTTCTTTATACGGTGGTCGATACACTGTCTTTGACCTTCTTTTTGGATGCATTTGCCCAAAGACGATGGGATAATTGGAAGTTTACGTTGGGCATCGGGTGCCTTGTTGCTCTGAATTTCTGGATCCTGCAAGTTCCGCTTGTTTTCTTTGGCCGAGATCCGGCTGTAAAGATCGGTATGATCCTTTTGTCGTACACATTGAGCGCAAGAGCATTGTATAGAGAGATCTCCAGCGGAATGCTGCTGCTCTTAGTCTGTATAGAATATCTCATGACCTACTGTTTGTCTTTTGGGCTTGGCATGGCAGGTGCTTTTATCTGCGGAATGGACGGAGCGTCCTTTCAAACAAGTTTTCCGCTTATGATAAGCTATGGAGTTATCAACTATTCGGCAGAGCTTTTTCTGGCATACACATTTCGAAAGCTTATGCGGAGAAGAAGGAGCTTGAGAACCCCCAACAAGCTGACGGGCGTAAAATCAGGCCTTTATTTTTTGTTTCCGGGAACATCTTTTGTGATGCTGGTGCTTTTGCTGTACATGACGGCTGGTAAAAACTCAAGCGAAATGGTGATTGCTGCGGTATGCGGTTTGATTTTTGCCGCAAATGTGGCAGTGCTGTATCTTTTGGAACGAATGGAAAAGACCGTTGAAAATCAGGAAAGAGTTTTGGCGCTGGAACAGCAGCTCCAGTTTCAGGCTAAAAATATGGAAGCCGCAAGTCAGCTCTATACGGCTCAGCGCCATAAGGTACATGACTTTCAGGCACATCTCAATACACTTCAAGATCTTTTGCAAAATCAGGAATATGATGCGGCAGAGCAATATTTGAATTCTGTATCCAAGGAACAGACAGACCGATCGTTCCTCGTCAACTCTCACCATGCGATCTTGGATGCACTGTTCAATACGAAAGCAACGGAAGCGATCCAGAAGGGGATCGACATTGATTTCGAGCTGAACGATTTATCGGCCCTGCCTTTTGATGTATCGGATATGGTCGTCCTGTTTTCCAATCTGCTGGATAACGCCATTGAAGCCTGCGAAAAAATCGAGGGCGATCGGGTGATTCGGGTTTCTGCAGTGTTAAAACAAAGCTTTTTGTTTTCTGTTCGCAATACGACCCTTCCGGTCGAAATAAAAAATGATACGATCCAGACGACAAAACCGAATGCAAGTCTTCATGGATTCGGGCTTTCCAATATAAAACTTATTCTGAACAAGTATCACGCAGACTTTGTTATGGACTATGAGGATGGATGGTTTCAGTTTACCGGAGAGATCGAAGCGCAGGTGAGGAAGTAGTGTATTTGATATGGGAAACGTTCTGACCAGCTTGCACTGCTTGCTACGGCTATGAACGCCTTTTGAATTGCAAAATGATTTTTCAGTTGCTATACTGGGCTTACCAAAATTTTTTTCGGGAGGACGCCGCAGTGACTGTACAGACAATGCAAATCGGGAATAAACCTTGCCGTATTTACAGCAGGGCTAATGCAGAATACCTACTGCTCCAAATGACCGGCGAACACGAGCAGCAAAGCATGAACAACGAAGTGGATGCTATCGCACAAAGCGGCCGGAATTTTTTATTTGCGGCCATTCCGGTGGCAAGCTGGAACGATGCACTTTCTCCGTGGGAAGCCCCTGCCGTGTGGGGAAAACAAGGTTTCGGCGGCAATGCTGCGGACACCCTGCGCTTTCTGACGGAACAGGTCATTCCCACACTGAAGCAGCAGTATCCCCTCCCGGAGAACGTCAAAATCATTCTGGGCGGCTATTCGCTGGCGGGATTGTTTGCGCTGTGGGCATCCACCCAGACAAAGCTGTTCTACGGCATCGCCGCTGCATCCCCCTCGGTGTGGTTTCCGGGCTGGATGGAGTTTGAACAACAGCACCCAATACAGGCACAGCGCGTTTATCTGAGCCTTGGCGACAAGGAGGAACGCACGAAAAACACCGTCATGGCTGCGGTGGGCGATAATATCCGCACCCTGCACAGTCGGCTTACCGCGCGTGGCGCAGACTGCACCCTTGAATGGAACAGCGGCGGACATTTCAAAGACGCTGACCTGCGCACAGCAAAGGCGTTTTGCTGGATGATGGAGGAACACACATGACCATTCGCGTTTGCGAAGCAATGAACGCCCCAGTGGGGCGTTTAAGCGACAGAACGGTTTGCGAAGCAAATGGAGGGGTCTTGCCCCGACAAGTTCTGATCGATGCAGACGGCTGTCCAGTGGTCGACCTGACATTGCAGATTGCAAAACAGTTTGATGTTCCGGTCATCATCCTGTGCGACACCTCCCACCAAATCGAGCGGGAAGGTGCGCAGACATTGGTGTTCGATAAAGGGGCTGACAGCGTAGACTTTGCGCTGGTGAACCGGGTAAAACCGGGGGATGTGGTCGTGACACAGGACTACGGGCTGGCGAGTATGTGTCTTGCCAAGTGCGCCCGGGTGCTGAACCAGAATGGTCTGGAGTACACCGCTGATAATATAGACGCTCTCATGCTACGGCGTTATGAAAACAAAAAGCTCCTCCGTGCCGGAAAGCACCCCAAGGGGAGCCCAAAGCGGACGAAGGAGCAGGATGAAGCATTTGTCGCCACACTGACAGATATTTTAGCGAGCATCTGATTTTCTGAACGGAACACCGGCGAATTTTTTTCGCGTCACATTCTCTGTAAGTGAAGCCCGTCAGAACAAAGCACCTCTCCACTGCATGAAATCATTGAGATACCGCTGCTTTATCCTCTGGCCACGATCTTCTGAGCGCCGCATAGGAAATAAGGAAGTTTGCAAGCCAACCTGCCGGGACTGCAAGCCAAACAAAAGCAATGCCAAAACGCGGTGCACAAATCAAAGCAACAGACAAGCGGATTGCAAGGTTTACCATATTTGCAATAAGAAACGGCCGCATGATTCCAAGTCCGCGAAGAACGCCATCCGTTGCCATCTTGATGCCCATGAAGATGAAAAAGTAACCAAGCCATCTCATATAATCACCGGACACCTGATAGGCCAACGCGGTTCCGTCTTTTCCCAAGAACAACGAGGAAATCTGTGTGTGCAGTGTTTCAATGACCACGAAAGCAAGAACTGCAAAGCATAGATCCAACACCAGTGCAGCATGATAACCTTTTTTGATACGCTCAATTTTCTTTGCGCCAAAATTCTGGGATACAAACGGCGAAACTGCATTGCCGATGGATACGAAGATCAGCGAAAAAACATTTTCTACCCGCATCGTTGCCGCATACCCGGCAAGTGCCTGTGTGCCGAAGGGATTTACCACTGCCTGCACGATCATCATACCGATAGACACTGTGGACTGCTGCAAAACCGATGGTACCGCAATGCGAAGCATGGAATACAGCTCCTGCCGGTCGAACCTGCTAAAGGAGCTCTTGTATTGCCGCATCCGAGACAGAAAGATCAAAAACGAAAACACGGCAGAAATTCCTTGTGCGATCAAGGTCGCAAGGGCTGCACCAAACACCCCCAGACCAAGACCGGCCACCATCCAGAGATCCATAAAAATATTCAGGATAGATGAGAATATCAGCAGTCCCAACGGAATTTTGGATTCACCGATGGAAGTGAACATGGTGGAAAGAATGTTGTACATGAATAGAAACGGGAAACCCACAAAGTAGACACGCAGATACAATACTGCTTCTTCCAATATATCGGCAGGGGTCTGTAATCCGCTCATCATGAAATGGGAAAAGCAAAAGCCAAAGACACCAAGGACAACGCTTAAGATCAAAAAGCTGATCAGGGACGTTGACACAATGGTTTTCATTTTACCATAATTTTTTGCACCAAAATAGCGGCTTACAAGCACACCTGCGCCCACACCAGCACCAAGCGCCACACAAATAAAAACATTGGTCAGTGCAGCACAAGCACCAACAGCCGCAAGTGCCGAGGAGCCAACAAATTGACCAACTATTATGGAATCGGCCATATTGTATACTTGTTGAAAAAAGCTGCCAAGGATCATCGGCATCGCAAAAACAGTCAGCGCTTTAAGGGGTGGATCTGTGATCAAATATTCATCTTTCGACATGATTATATTCCTTCCAAAAATCGTTTATCGCAAATTTTATCGCAAGTTAAGAAATTCGTGCAACATTCAAACGGCATCTTTGCGATATGCAATTCACCGCTGTTGCATTAAAAAGTTGAATTGCTATAGTATTGGAATCTATCCAATATAAGTATATTCCCCCCTGTCTCAAAATGCAATCTGCGACTTCTGGCGGAGATGGTGGATATTCTCCCGCGGGCTAAGCAACAGCCCGCAGGGCTGATTGCTTGCGGCCTGCGGGCCGCCGCCCTGTTCTCATCCGCACCATCTAGCCGCAAAAAAGGCACCAGCCTGAGCTGATGCCTTTTGTTGGCGGAGATGGTGGGATTCGAACCCACGTGCCCGATTAAGGACAAAACGATTTCGAGTCGTTCTCGTTACGACCGCTTCGATACATCTCCATATATTAGCCTTTACAGTATAGCAAAAAAGCGGTTTTCCGTCAACACTTTTCTCCCGTTACGGCACGGCTGCAAGCCATACGCAGCCGGGCCGTTTTGCGTTTTTGGGGCAGAAAGCGCGGTTTCTTTGCAAAAAAGGCTGTTCTTTTGGGCGGGAGCCGAGTATAATAGGAACGATATTTTTCAAATTTGAAGTATAGAGGAGAGCATTCCAATGGCACAGGCAAAACAAGATATGGGCACCGGCAACATCAAAAAGCTGATGCTGCAGCTCATGATCCCCGCCGTGGTAGCGCAGGTCGTGAACCTGTTGTATAACATCGTGGACCGCATTTACATCGGCCACATTGCGGGCATTGGCGCGGCAGCGCTGACCGGCGTGGGGCTGTTCACACCCATTCTGATGCTGCTGAACGCTTTTGCCATGCTGGTGGGCGCGGGCGGCGCGCCGCGCACCGCCATTGCTCTGGGGCAGGGGGACAGGCAGCAGGCCGAAAAGATCGTCTCCAACAGCTTTACCGTACTGATGTTCTTTGCCGTGGTGCTGACCATTGGCTTCTATGCCGGGGCACCGGTGCTGCTGCGGCTGTTCGGTGCCAGCGATGCCACCCTGCCGTACGCCCTGAGCTACAGCCGCATCTACATTGCAGGCTCGGTGTTCGTGCTGGTGGTGCTGGGCATGAACCCTTTTATCACCACGCAGGGCTTTGCCAAGACCAGTATGCTTACCACCGTGATCGGCGCGGTGATCAACATTATCCTCGACCCCATCCTGATCTTCGGGTTCGGGCTGGGCGTGCGGGGCGCGGCCATTGCCACGGTGCTCAGTCAGGCTGTGGGCGCGGCATGGATCATCCGCTTTCTCACCAGCAAAAAGACCATCCTGCGCCTGCGCAGAGACTACCTGCGCCCGGAAAAGCAGATCATTCTGCCGGTGCTGGCGCTGGGCATCTCCTCGTTTGTGATGCTCTCCACCGAAAGCCTGCTTTCCATCAGCTTCAGCTCCAGTCTGGCGCGGTACGGCGGCGATGTGGCTGTGGGTGCCATGACCGTCATCACCAGCGCATCCCAGCTGTGCACGCTGCCCATTCAGGGCATCTGTCAGGGCGGACAGCCGGTGATGAGCTTCAACTTCGGCGCAGGCAAGAAGGCCCGCGTCAAGGAAGCCTTCCGTTTTCAGCTGACGCTGTGCGGGGCTTACACCTGCTTGTTCTGGCTGTTGATGATGCTGTTTCCCGGCGCGGTGGCGGGCATTTTCACCTCGGACACCGCACTGATCCAGTACACCACGTGGGCCATGCGCATTTACATGGCGGGCATTTTTGCCATGGGCTTCCAGATCGCCTGCCAGCAAAGCTTTATGGCGCTGGGGCAGGCTAAGGTCAGCCTGCTGCTGGCCTGCCTGCGCAAGATCATTCTGTTGATCCCCCTCATCTTCATTCTGCCGCACGTTTTGCCGGATGCAGTGTTCGGCGTGTTTCTGGCCGAGCCGGTCAGCGACATTCTGGCCGCCACCATCACCACCATCACCTTCTTTGCCCGGTTCGATAAGATCCTCGACCGCGGTGCGGCAAAGGTTTGATTTTTTTGTATGCAGAAAGGGCATCTGCCGTTGGCAGATGCCCTCGCTGTTTATTCGGGAAACCCTGACCGGCACTGAAAAATCAGTCCATGTTCAGAGCGCTCTTGAGGTTGTTTTTGTAGATATCGGCCTTGGCACCGTAGATGATCTGCACACCATCTGCGACCTGAACGACGCCGTTTGCACCCGTCTTCTGCTTCCAGTCAGTATCCGGCATAACGAGAGCCTTGTCTTTGACTTTGACGCGCAGTCGAGTAAAGCAGGCATCCACATGCTGGATATTGTCTGCACCACCCAGACCTTCAATGATGGTCGCCATCATCTCGTCGCTCATTTTCTTGTCCAGCTTCTTGACCTCCTGGCCATCATCTTCGCGGCCGGGAGTCTTGTAGTTGAACTTGGTGATCATGAAGCGGAAGGTGAAATAGTACAGGAAGAAGCAGGGAATGCCAATGATGAACACCCAGATCCAGTTAGAGCCTTTATCCGCCTGCATGATGCCATTGAAGATCGTGCTCAGGAAAGGGCCGCCGAAGGAACTGGGCCCCGGGATATTCACCTTGCAGATGTAAGTCAGCAGGTAGGCCAGACCTGCATAGCCAGCGTGCACCACGAACAGCAGCGGAGCCGCAAACAGGAAGCTGTACTCAATGGGCTCGGTGATGCCAGTGAAGATGGAGGGGATGATGGCTGCGATCAGCAGCGCCTTGACCTGAGGCTTACGCTCCGGCTTTGCGCAATGGTACATGGCCAGAGCCGCACCGGGCAGACCAAACATAGCAAAAATAACCTTGCCGTTCATGATAAAGCGGGTAATGTTCACGTCAAACATGGCATCCGGAGAAGCCAGCATGGCGTTGTAAATGTTCACTGCGCCTTCATACAGCGTGCCATCAATGACCATGGAACCGCCAAGGTTTGTGAAGAAGAACGGAGTGTAAATAAAGTGGTGCAGGCCAAAAGGCAGCAGCGCACGCTCTGCCAGACCATAGATCACACTGCCTGCCATGCCAGTGTCATAAATGATCTCGCCCATGAAGCCCAGACCGGTCTGAACGAAGGGCCACACCACAGACATTACCAGACCCAGCGCAGAGCAGGCCAGCAGCGAGATCATCGGCACGAATTTTGTGCCTGAGAAGATGCCCAGAACCGGCGGCAGCTGAATATTATAGTATTTGTTATGCAGCTTTGCAACCAGCAGACCCACCAGAATACCGCCGAATACACCGGTGTCAAGCGAAGCGATGCCCATGACCATGGACTGGCCGGTCTTCATCGCCGCAGGGTCCAGAATGCCCAGACTGGTCAGCAGGATATTCATCACATTGTTCATGGCGAGGAAACCGATCACGCTGGACAATGCCGCGATGCCCTTTTCCTTTTCTGCATAGCCGATGGCAACGGAAACAGCAAAAATGATTGGAAGATAGGAGTTAATGGTATTGCCCATGGCCTTGAGCAGATTAAAGAACAGCTTGACATAGGTATTGCCCAGAACCGGCCACAGTGCCACAATGTTCTTTGTCGTGAACGCAGAGCCAATGCCCACCAGAATACCTGCGATGGGCAGGATCATGACAGGCGTCATTAGAACTTTTCCCAGTTTCTGGAACTGTGAAAAGGTAACTTTCTTCTCTCTCTTCTCCATGATTTACCTCCTGAGGATCTCAGTGCAGTTCGGGCCAGTAGCCCTTATTGGCTTCGATCATCTTATCCAGGATCTTGCGTGCCACCTTGGCAGAGGGAACTGTCTTGTTCATCGTGAATGCTTCCAGTGCCTTCTGGTAGGAGTGTTCAAAATAAGCATCCACGATCAGCTTTTCCGAAGAGACCTGCTGCATCATCATGCCCAGCTGGAACTGGGGGATATTGCCGATGGTAACAGGCTCCGGGCCCCACTTGCGCAGGTAGCAGGGAACTTCCACCATGGCATCATACGGCATCTGCGGGATGCAGCCCTTGTTTTCCACAATGACCAGATAGCGGTCCGCATTGTTATAGGCAATGGAGCATGCCACATCCACAATAAAATCGCCAAAAGCATTGAACAGATTCAGGTTTGCTTCCTTCTTGCCGCCGCTCTCGCGGATCAGCTTTGCCTGCTCGATCATGTCCTTCTCACGGCCATCCATGACCATGTTGGCACGCGTGTAGTTGGGATCCATATCCTCGGCGCTTTCCTTGGCATACAGATAGTACTGCAGGTAGGTATTGGGCAGATACTCCGGGAAGTCGGTGAGGATTTCCTTAAAGTTTTCCCATGTGTGGCGCCAGGAAGGATCGGAGTGGTGCTTATCATGAGAAGCAGCCAGACCGAACTTCATGATCTTTTCCTTCAGTTCCGGCATACGGTCCACACCGCTCTTGTCGTACAGGTGGGTCCACCAGCCAAAGTGGTTCAAACCAAAGTAGACCGGGTCCACATCGTTGTATTTTTCCAGACCCAGCATCTTTGCGAAGGACAGCATGATGGCTACCGGCATATCGCAGATGTTCAGGATCTTATAGTTGTTGTACTTGCGGCGGGTGGCCTCAGCCACGATCGCAGCAGGGTTGGAGTAATTGATGATCCATGCCTCGGGTGCGTACTTGCGCACATCGTCGATCACCTGGAACACGCCGGGGATGGAACGCAGGCCGTATGCCATGCCGCCGGGGCCGCAGGTCTCCTGACCCACAACGCCAAACTCCAGCGAGATCTTCTCGTCCTTCTCACGCATTTCCATGCCGCCCTGACGGATCTGAGCAAAGGCAAAGTCAATATCGGTGTAGGCCTTTTCCGGGTCCGTGGTGGTGAAGTAGACGCATTCCGGATCCAGCTTTGCGATCAGCGAGCCGCACAGGGTATCGACCAGCTCCAGACGATCCGGGTCAATATCGTACAGCACCAGCTTTTTCAGCGGGAAGCGGTCAAGATTTGCAATCAGGCTCTGGATAATGCCGGGGGTATGGCTGGAGCCGCCGCCGACAATAACAACTTTAAATCCTTCCATTTTTGAAACCTCACATTCGTTTTGCGATCATGTTTCTGATTTTACCCTTGCGCGCGCTTTGGAGAGTGACTATAATATAACCGATATGAACATTTTTTTAAAGGCGTTTTGAAAGTTTTGAACCAGTTTGCCCAAGTTGAAACAATTCCAGAGTCTGAAAATATTTTCACACCTGCTAACTTTCTTCAAAGCCTTCCCGCCGGAGGACATCATGGACTTTTTCACCCGCATTGCAGAACACACGCCCCAGCTGAACAAAAACGATAATGAACTTCTTTCTTACTGCATTCGCAACCACACCGAGATCGCCAATCTCAAGGTGACAGAACTTGCGGACCGGTTGTTCATCTCACCGGCTTCTGTCGTCCGCTTTTGCAAGAAGCTCGGTTTCAGTGGTTATTCCGATTTTAAGGCATCTTTGCGCATGGATCTGTTTGAGCCGGAGGAAACGCCGCGAAAGTCTCACCCGACCGACTTTTTCCGGGATATCCACAAAACCATCGAGATGGTTTCGGAGGAGACCGTAGAGCGTATCGTAGAGCTGATCCACTGCAGCCGCCGCATTGAGCTGTATGCCGTAGGTAGCAGCAGAATGCCCGGCTCCGAACTTGCAAAGCGGCTGCAGACCATCGGCAAGGCCGCCTTCTGTTACGATGACAGCACCCTGATGAATATCAGCGCCCGGCAGCTGACTTCCGATGATCTGGTTCTGGCCCTTTCCATTTCCGGCGAAACAAGTCTGATCATTGCCGCTGCAACGGTTGCCAAAAGCCGTGGTGCCGCATTGGTTTCCTTTACAAATCTCGGCAGCAATACCCTCAGCGGCATGGCAGATGAAAACCTGTATGTCAACGCCCTGTCTCTTATACACATCTCCGAGCCCACGAGACGCGTAGTAATCTCGT
>ENA-OYYH01001369-OYYH01001369.1-human-gut-metagenome-genome-assembly--contig:-NODE-1369-length-10084-cov-4.616612_pt1 | contig 10084 bp, 6 predicted proteins | sample MGYA00243245_ERZ653439 | MGnify/ENA primary metagenome ERZ653439 (study PRJEB26926, sample SAMN06165028) | human gut metagenome | biome: ENVO:00009003; feature: ENVO:2100002; material: ENVO:00002003... | reverse complement strand
TACGAGATTACTACGCGTCTCGTGGGCTCGGAGATGTGTATAAGAGACAGCGTGTGCTGTTCCACCGGCTTTACCGTCACCGATTTGCAGGTACCCTTCTGCACCGGGATCTGCAGATCCTCCGGCACAACTTCAGTATCCACATATGGACGGCACTGTGCGAATCCGTAATCAAGCAGCTCCATTGCCTCACTGTTCCGGATCTCCTTCGTCTCCGCACCCATCACAACTGCGATCAACGTCACGCCGTCCCGCGTCGCCGTCGCAGACATGCAGTATTTCGCCTGTGAGGTATATCCGGTTTTCAGTCCATTTGCCCCTGTGTAAAGATTCAGGAATTTGTTCGTATTCGCAAGATCAAACCGGGACTCGCCCCGTCTGGTCTTATGTGTGATGGAATCCATCCAGATCGTCGAATATGTAAGGATATCCGGATGATAAAGCAAAAGCTGTCTGGACATGATCGCGATATCCCGCGCCGAAGTCAGATGTGTCTCAACCTCCAGCCCGCACGCATTGTCAAAATGCGTATGTTCCATGCCAAGCTCCTTCGCCCGCTCATTCATCTTCTGGACAAACGCCGCCTCAGAGCCTGCCAGATGCTCCGCCATCGCCACTGCCGCATCGTTACCGGAAGCAACCTCGATGCATTTGATCATATCCTGCACCGTCTGCTCCTCGCCCGCTTCGAAGAAACACTGCGATCCACCCATCGACGCCGCATGCTCAGTCACGACAACCGTATCGTCCAGCGCGATATCCCCGCGTTCTAACGCCTCGAAGATCAAAAGCAATGTCATGACCTTCGTCACCGATGCCGGGCGCAGCATCTCATCCGCATTCTTCTCATAGAGTACCGTCCCGCTCTCTAATTCCATCAGTAACACCGATTTCGACTGGATTTGAAGCGCATCCTCCGTGTCCGCATATGCAATTGGACAAACTGCACAAATTATCATGACCAGTGTCAGAATCGCACATATAATCTTTTTCTTCATTTTCTCTCCTTTTTGCGTTTCTATCTAGTACAACTTAGATAGAATACAATTTCCGTCCGCCTCTAATTTGTACATTATACGAAACAACCTTGCAGAAAATGAATATAATAAGAAAAAGTGTGAAGGAGCATCTGTATGTGTGGCATTGCGGGCTACTTTAACCCAGACCAGAACTATGCGGAAAATCCCAAGCAAAACTTTCATACACTGTCCCGTATGATCAATACGATGAACCACCGCGGGCCGGACACCTACGGTCATACCATCATAAATTCGTGCTGCCTTGCGCACACACGCCTGTCTATCATTGATCTTGAAAATGGCAGACAGCCCATGTCTTATACGAAGGACGGAAACACCTACTATATTGTATATAACGGCGAGATCTACAACTACAAGGAAGTAAAGAAAACACTGCTCCGGAAAAACTATACCTTTGAAACAAACTCCGATACGGAAGTCATCATCGCTGCGTTCTGTCATTACGGACCGGGCTTTGTCAAAGAATTAAACGGTATCTTCGCAATCGCCATCTACGACAGCATGCGAAATACACTCTACCTCTACCGTGACCGCTTCGGTGTCAAACCGCTTTATTATACGAAGACCGGCGATACACTCGTGTTCGCCTCGAGGATTGATACACTGTTTGAATACCCGCGCGTGCGTCCATGCATCGATATGAATAGCTTCAACGAGATCTTCTCCCTCGGACCGGCGAAGACGTACGGCAAAGGTGTATTCTCCGGGATCAAAGAGATCAAGCCTGGCGAATATCTGACCTACTCGCCGCAGTATATGACATCCCGGCTATACTACCGGATTGAGAGTCACCCGCACACCGACAGCTACGAGGAAACAGTAGAGAAAACCTCATACCTGCTCGAAGACAGCATCCGTATGCAGTTGGTATCCGATGTTCCGATCTCCACCCTGCTTTCCGGCGGTGTGGACTCCTCGTATGTATCCGCCGTCTGCAGCCATTTCCTGCCGGAGGATACACCTCTTACAACGTACTCCTTCGATTATACCGACAATGCCGTTTATTTTCAGGCAAACAGCTTCCAGCCGAGTGAAGACCGCCCTTACGTTGATATCATGAAGGACTATCTGCACTCGAAGCACATCTACCTGACGTGTTCCTACACGCAGCTTGCCGATCTGCTCGAAGCGTCCGTCGACAGCCGGTGTCTGCCAACGATGGCAGATGTCGATTCATCGCTGTTGTATTTCTGTGGGGAGGTTGCGAAGCATCACAAGGTCACGTTGACCGGTGAATGTGCTGACGAAATCTTCGGTGGCTATCCATGGTTTCATCGTGACGCCATGCTGCAATCGAACACCTTCCCGTGGACGATGGATATCTCCTTCCGCAAATCCCTGCTCCACCCGGAATTTGCCGCCAGCATGCAGATGGAAAAATATATCGCCAAGGCATACCGCACGACGCTCTCCGAGGTCGATATCCTGCCGGAGGAATCACCGCTCGATACGAAGAAACGGCAGATTGCCTATCTGAATATCCGCTGGTTCATGCAGACGCTGCTTGACCGCATGGACCGCACGTCCATGCAGCACGGACTCGAAGCCAGAGTCCCATTCGCCGATTACCGCGTCGTCGACTATGTATTCAACGTTCCGTGGTCGATCAAAGTCAAGGATGGTGTTCCGAAGAGTCTGCTCCGTGCCTGCGCCGCCAAATACCTGCCGGACACGATCATGAACCGTCCGAAAAGCCCTTACCCGAAGACCTATCACCCGGAATACGAGCGCGTGCTTGCGAACCGCCTGCGCGAAGTTGTCACCGACACCGCATCGCCGCTACGGAGCTATCTGAACATCCCTGCGGTACTGAAGTTCCTCGACGAGCCAAAGGAATATGGAAAGCCTTGGTTCGGTCAGCTCATGGCCGGACCACAGATGATCGCCTACCTGCTTCAGGTCGACTACTGGATGCGGAAATATATGTTATAACCCATTGCATGAAAAAAGCAGAGGTTGGAACATTTCACTCCTTCCTCTGCGTTCCTTTCGCGATTGCATCGCATCGTTCCTGTATCAGCTTCTCAAACCGTTCTTTTAAGTGTACCGGAAGTAACGATGCTTCACACATTGCAACAAACTTCTCCCGTTGCTCTATCACTGCATCCAGCATCTTCTCTGCAGACACTCTGGATATTCCACATGCATCTGCATAAACTAAAAAGTCTTTTCGATGTAGATTCCGTTTCTTTCCATTCATTGCAAGTGCAAACTGTTCCTTATCTTCCGGCATGATTACATTCACCGGAAGTAGATCATACGCGGGTGACAAACTATATGTGCCAGTGCCCTCCCCAGTCTCAATCAACGAGAAATTTTTCAAATGCATATCCGAATTTCCAGCCACAAAGCAAAACACCAGTCTCATAAATAATTCTGCCATATCCAATCCTTTTCGGCAGGAATACCGCTCTATGATTTTTGCACACCGCTCATAAGACCCCTTGTATTTATCCTGTGTCAGACGCAAATCAAGCTGACAGAAATCTTCCATCGCAAGCATCTTCGTATGTTCACCATCCTCTACCCGGTCAACGCGTCGCGTAATGTATGCCAAATCTCCATCCCCCCTCATCAGAGCATGCGGAACCGTAGAAATCCCGATTGTATCTGCCATTGTCATAACCAGTTGTTCTGCCTCTGGCAATGCTTCGAACTGCTCTACCTGTGGTTTCAGAATATATCCCGTCGGATAATTCACAAGTGTGAGACGTGGTTTATTATTTTCTGACAGCAAATGTAACGATAATTTCTTTTGTACCCCCGGAACCGTAAACCCTTTTTGAATTGATTCCACTGCAATCGTCGTCAACGTCTGTTCTTTGATATCAATTTCCGGTATCATATCCGTGCCAAAAAAATGCTTTATACAGGATACATGCCAACCCGATTCCGTTTCTTTCTTCAATGGTTTTCCACAACATAGACAATTCATACACGTTCCTCCCTTATGCTGACATTTCCGATTGCATCCTTACATGCAACCAGCAAAAGTCCAAACCGATCTTTAACATCAATCTTCCAATTCCTGCTTACAACGCCCAGCAGCCAGCCCTCTGGAATCAATCCATCGAAAAAAGGAAACATTGTTTTCGACTCATACACCTCGTCCGTCAAAGGCAACGTCAATGAAACAGCACTCGCTTGCGCATCTTTCAAATATGTCTGATCGTAGGAAAATGAATATCCTTCATCTGTTTCCAGTAACGTTCCTGCAAATACATTCCGCACATATACATATGCCGTTCGAAAAATCGTATCCATACCTAATCAACCTGCCTTCCCGGAACTGCCTCCATTCCAAACATTCCAAGTGCGATGTTTACCTTGTCCATGCGCACTGTTTCTTTTCCCTGCTCCAATTCACGTACAAAACGCAAACCAAGACCTGCCCGCATGGCAAATTGCTCCTGCGTCAGTCCCGCTGCTTTACGATTCTTTTTTATAAATTCTGCAATCTGATTCATACGATCACCGCCTGTCTTTTTTAGTGTATTTTACACCTCATCGGGTATAAATGCAATGTTTTGTATGTAAAATACACCCGATAAGGTATATTTTGTGCTAATTCTCTTTGAATTATACCTTATCGGGTGTAAAAATGTTATTTCTTAATATACGTCTGCTTATTCGTCGTTACAACACCACCGTAATTGTTCGCCGGTGCAGCACCGCCCTTCGGTACAAGTACAATCTGGATACCTTCGAGACGCTTGCTGAGTCCTGCGGTTCCGGCAGCTTCGCCGTTCTTCGCCCAGCCAAGCCATCCATAAGTCTGTGCATGCACACGGTAGTATACGTCATAATGCTCTGCCATCTCACCGGTCAGTGCGATACGGATTGCTTCGAGCCGCTTTGCCTGTGCGCTTGTGCCTGCCATCGCTCCGTCACGGAACCATGTGTTTGGATTATTCTCATTGCCCTGCCAGCCGATGGACTGTACATGTGTCGTATAGACAATGCTTCCGCTGTATGGCTTGTTCGTAAGCTTGATGTTGATGCCTTCGAGTCTCTTTGCCTTACCGCTTGTTCCACTCATCACGCCATTGTACTTCCAGCCCTGCCAGCCAAAGGACTGTACATGTGTGCGGTATGCGATATTTACATTCGCTTCGCCTGCGACACTTGGGTTCGTATTGGACGTTACCTGCCCGCCAACCACCGGAGACGAACCGTTCTTTGCAAGGTAACTTACCGACTGGTATACACCTGAAGCTGTATTCACACCTTCGAAATTTACGCCCGGTGCAGGAGAACCTTTCTTCACTACAACGATCTGCACACCCTCCAGACGCTTCGCATAACCAGCCGTTCCTGCAGGTGCGCCATTTGTCGCCCATGCAAGCCAGCCGTAAGATTGTGCGTGTACACGATAGTATACATCATACTTCTCTTTATCTACGCCTGTGAGCTGAATCTTAATTGCTTCGAGTCTCTTTGCCTCGCCCTCGGTTCCGTTCATCTCGCCATTTGCGGACCATGGCAACCAGCCATAGCTCTGGCAATGGGTTGTATACCGGATGCCGAGATTGCTGTTGCCTGCAACCGAAATCTCGATGCTTTCGAGCCGCTTCGCCCTGCCGGAAGTTCCACTCATCGTGCCGTTCGTCACAATGCCCTGCCAGCCGATGGACTGTACATGGGTACGGTAAGAAACCGTAACATCCGGTGTCACAACCGGTGCCGGGGTAGGTGTAGGCGTTGGTTCCGGCTTCGGTTCTGGAGTTGGTTCTGGGACTTTCTCAATCGTCTCAGTAGCAAGAAGCAAATTACAAGTCATGCCGTCATCACTGATCTTCATGTCTTTTGCATTTACTGTCTGTCCATTTACAAGAATAGACAATCCATCATTTTCAGAAGCAAAAAAATTCTCATTGCATGTTTCCAGCTTGATGCTATGCCTGTAAGTTTTCCCGCCTTCAAAGGCAGTTATCTTCTTATCCTCTGCAAGCTTTGCATTTTCACGCTCATCGGAATACCAAAATCTCACCGGTTTGAAACTACCATCCCTTTGCTCCTGCATTTCCTCCCAATACTCATATGCAATCCTATAATCATTCGCATCCTCACCAGACAATGCTGCAGTTGCCTTCGGTGTTTCTCCCGCCTCATGCTGAAGCGTTACATCAGCTATTTCAATCTGCTTAATTTCTTTTGGTATTGTGATACTTTTCACATTCACAGCATCAATGACTACATAGTCCTCTCCAATCTTTTTATTTGTAATCAAAAAGGATTCTCCGTTAATAATGACCGGTGTTTGTTCCGTAAAACTAACATCCCAATTCTTACAAGTAATCGTTACCGAATAAGAATATGTCTTTCCGGCTTCAAATTTTTTTAACAACTGACTCTCATCCTTCGGATTCTCAGAATTACGGGAGGAGCACCACTTCACCTTATTCCCGTTCTCATCCAGCTCACTCCATTGTTCACTTGAAATAAAATATTTCCCAGAATCCTCCTCTGAAACCGTCGCCGTGAATGCCGGGGCATCTCCGTCATGAAATTTCAAGGTTGCTCCATCAATTTTCACATGATCATACATCAGTGTGCCGTTCTTATATTCCCTATATTTTACCCGGCTCATATCTCCAAGGTTAAATATGCCGTTTTCCTTGATGTATTCTGTTGCATCGCTGCCGTCCATATTCGGGCTGATAAGAACAGATGCTTTTGTACTTTGACAAGTAAAATCCCCGCCACCTTTTATTGTGGTCATGGTATCACTCCGCAGGATCACGGAAAAATCTGTATGCCCACACCCCCGGTAAATATAATTCGCCCCTATTGAATACAAGGAAATTGCCTGTGGAACATCCACACCTTCAGGAGCAAGACTACTATCTGCTGTAATCGTAAGTCTGGCTTCCTCATCACACGGTGTAACATCAATTTTTGCATAAATTCCATACTTAGAACCGGTAACGCTACAAGCTCCATTAATCCGTAGATACATCTTGGTTTCCTGTTCCGGATTGTAAATACCTGCATTGGAGGAATCCTCTGTACCGCCTTTTGCTTTAATATTTACATTTATCAGATTCACGTATATTGACGATGCAGGAGCTCCATATTTTCCCACCGTATTGATCAACACATTTGCTTCCTGCTCCGCACAGGCTGTGATGGTACCATCCACCTCATTATAGTTCCAGTAAGACGCTTCCACTATGGGAACCGTCAATTTATTTCCTCCGATATATATAGTCTGAGTCTCTTCGTCTGCTGCAAATGCAGTCACTGATTTCATTGAAAATATCATACCAAGGACAAACATAGCGCTTAAAATCCATCTGGTAATATGTTTTCTTTGCATCAATTTCATATTATATAACCCCCTCTATTTCTTGATATACGTCTGCTTATTCGTCGTTACAACACCACCGTAATTGTTCGCCGGTGCAGCACCGCCCTTCGGTACAAGTACAATCTGGATACCTTCGAGACGCTTGCTGAGTCCTGCGGTTCCGGCAGCTTCGCCGTTCTTCGCCCAGCCAAGCCATCCATAAGTCTGTGCATGCACACGGTAGTATACGTCATAATGCTCTGCCATCTCACCGGTCAGTGCGATACGGATTGCTTCGAGCCGCTTTGCCTGTGCGCTTGTGCCTGCCATCGCTCCGTCACGGAACCATGTGTTTGGATTATTCTCATTGCCCTGCCAGCCGATGGACTGTACATGTGTCGTATAGACAATGCTTCCGCTGTATGGCTTGTTCGTAAGCTTGATGTTGATGCCTTCGAGTCTCTTTGCCTTACCGCTTGTTCCACTCATCACGCCATTGTACTTCCAGCCCTGCCAGCCAAAGGACTGTACATGTGTGCGGTATGCGATATTTACATTCGCTTCGCCTGCGACACTTGGGTTCGTATTGGACGTTACCTGCCCGCCAACCACCGGAGACGAACCGTTCTTTGCAAGGTAACTTACCGACTGGTATACACCTGAAGCTGTATTCACACCTTCGAAATTTACGCCCGGTGCAGGAGAACCTTTCTTCACTACAACGATCTGCACACCCTCCAGACGCTTCGCATAACCAGCCGTTCCTGCAGGTGCGCCATTTGTCGCCCATGCAAGCCAGCCGTAAGATTGTGCGTGTACACGATAGTATACATCATACTTCTCTTTATCTACGCCTGTGAGCTGAATCTTAATTGCTTCGAGTCTCTTTGCCTCGCCCTCGGTTCCGTTCATCTCACCATTGGCAGACCATGGCAGCCAGCCATAGCTCTGGCAATGGGTTGTGTACTGGATGCCAAGGCTGTCATTCCCATAGACTCTTATCTTAATACCTTCCAATCGCTTTGCCTTACCGGAAGTGCCTGCCATCTTGCCATTTGCAAACCACTTGTTTGCATTGTTCTCATCACCCTGCCAACCGTATGTCTGTACATGGGTTGTGTAACGGATGGTAACATCCGGTGTTTGTGCTTTGAGCTTCGCAATCGTCTCGGTAGCAAGAACTGTCTTGCAGACCGTACATTCCTTATGTCTGCTTCCTTCTGCATCTACGGTCGCTTCTTTATCGACGATCCACTTGGTCGTTGGATGCGTACAAGCCTTTCGTGTCAGTATGATTTCTGCACTTTCTACTTCGTAGTTACCTGCACCTTCGCCAGCATACTTCGCTGTAACTGTCACTGGCGCATCCACATCTAACTTCTTCTCAATATCTGCATCGTCGAACTTCCAGCCTGTTGGAAGTGTCACTGCACCAACAGTAGTCTTCGTATAGTCTACATCCATAGATACATCCGGCATATTTGGAGCCTTTGCTGCTTTCTGTACAGTTACGCTGGTATTCAACTTCATCGGATTATCTGGTTGAGTCAATTCATAATTATCCGCACTATCACCAACCAGTTTCAGTTCTGGAAGTGTAATTTGCTTATATGTACCAACTTTTTTATCTGGAAGATAACCATACAGATCCATCGTATCTACTTCTACATTGTCCTGTCCCAATATGCCATCCAATATCAGATTACTGATTTTTGTTTTCGCCGTACCATCGTACACTTTATCAGCCACATTGAAACTGGCAATCGAAAGTTTTGCTTTCTGTATCGTATATTCCACAGATGCACTTACCGCATTTTTGCCTGTTCCTACTGTCACAGTCGCTCTATAATCGCCTGCGTTGACCGGTTTACCTCCTACAAGTGTAGCACTTCTACGCTTATCCACGCTTTCATAACTTACGCGCACTGAGTCAAACGCATTCTCAGGTATCTGTGTCACGGTCGCTTCCTTGGCAGTTCCATCATAAGTAAGAGAATCTGGTGCAGTTAATGTCACGGTTACTTCGTGCTTATCCGCTGTACAGCCTTCTCTCTGGCAGGTAAATATCAATTTTACTCTTGTGCCATCCTCTGATTTTTCCTCGTCCACTTTGTAATCATGTCCAAACGCTGAAATAACCGGAAGCTTGTTGAGTTCCTTTGTTCCATCTTCATCGCTGAACCACCTCTTACAGTTTTTACATGTCCAGTAAGCTTCCTTTCCATCGTTCTCACAATCCGCATTTACTTTCTCCGTTTTTTCTAGTACATGTGTATACTTTGTATCCTTCTCTTCGTTTGAATATTCGATTTCCACCGATGATTCTTTTGTACATCCACTGTATGTCTCATTCTGATAAACGGTTTTTCCACCAAGTACCGGGTATAGATCTCCGCCTTCGTCTGCAAGTGTCTGTCCCCATACAGGCTCTTTCTGACCTTCCTGTAAGCGATAGGCAACTTCGCCGCTGGCAAAATCATCTTCAGCCATTCCAAATGTACCATCTTCCTCTGCAATATAATTATCCTCAAGATAATAGCAATTTTTCACAACTGCCTTCTCATCATCAATAACTGCGATATTTCTTTTGCAATCATTATCATTGGTAATGGTATTTATTGTGCCAATGTTATAGCAATTTTCGATCAGTCCGGAAGTAGGGGAAGATTCATTACTTCCGCATATACCTCCAACCATATATCCCCCCATTACTGATCCTGTCTCTTATACACATCTGACGCTGCCGACGAAGGCT
>ENA-OYYH01001365-OYYH01001365.1-human-gut-metagenome-genome-assembly--contig:-NODE-1365-length-10099-cov-7.040024_pt1 | contig 10099 bp, 9 predicted proteins | sample MGYA00243245_ERZ653439 | MGnify/ENA primary metagenome ERZ653439 (study PRJEB26926, sample SAMN06165028) | human gut metagenome | biome: ENVO:00009003; feature: ENVO:2100002; material: ENVO:00002003... | reverse complement strand
TACGCGTCTCGTGGGCTCGGAGATGTGTATAAGAGACAGCCTCCGCCGCTGCCGTTGGAGTAGCCGCATTTGGAGCAGACACCGCTTCGGAAGCTGTGGGCTTCGCCGTTGACGCCGCCCGCCTGATCGTATCCGCAGTTGGAACACCAGTGCCGGACGCAATGCTCGCTGTTTGTCCACTGCTCATACTCCACCGTGTAGCTGCACGTTCGTTTGCAGTTGGAGCAGTACCCCGTCGCCAGCAGGGTGATGCCGTAAACGTCCTCAAAGTAGGCGGCGCGGCGATCCTCCGTCCAGTCGTATGCCGCGAGAGTACCCAGAACGCTGTCATATTCCGGGATGAACAGTACCAGTAGCGGCGTCAGAGAGCCGGTGGAAAACGCGCCGGGGACAATGGTAAAAGCTCCGCTGTAATAGAGCTGAATCTGCCGCAGTGAGGGGCAGTCCGCAAAGGCCGCCGCCCCGATGACCGGCGTGGTGTAGGGAATCTCCGCCATGGTCAGGGCGGTGCAGCCGGTAAACCAGTAGGCAAGGCTGGGGATGCAGAGCGCGTCCATATCCTCAAACCACACCTGTGTGATCTGCTCCCGTACCGCCGCCCAAGGCTGGTCGTCCGGGCTTACAAATGTAGGACAGCTCCCGTTGCCGGAGAGCATGAGCCAGCCAGCAGGTATTTCTTGATATTGCGGACGTAGGTGGTGTTCTGCTTCAGGCAGTCAAAGACGTACTCGATGTGGGAGGACGTGATGCGCAGCAGCTTCTCCTTCACCATCTCAGCCGGGTACTCGTCTCCGGCAATCACGATGGTTTTCTTACGGGAGCAGAGGGTTTCCGCAATAAGCTCCACCACCTCGTCAAGCTGCTCCTTGTCCTGCCGTGGATCCTGCACGAGAGTGTCATACTCAATGTTTTCTCTGACGATCTCTCGCGCTTCCTCGTATCCCATCCCGTCATATCCCGCGCCCTGCAAGGGGGCTGGGGGATAGATTGGATCAGGATTTGATGTGTCCATAATAGATTCATCAGGAATTTCTTTTTCTTTATTTCTTCTATCTTTATTTAATTGCGCGGGCTTTTCCGTATATGGCTCCGCCGTATCCGGGGTATCCAGATACGGGTTTTCCGTATCTGGTGAAGCCGTATCCGGCAAGGGCGGATGCGGGGATTCGTAGATAGTGTATTTTAACTGTTCCAATTACAACAGTGGCCGGGGCAGCTGTACTTCTACCCATTATATCCGTGTGGATTTTCTGGAACAGGTGGTTTTGGGTGAGATCAAACGGCTCACAAAATATGCCGTGCATTACGAGGACGAGTTTCAGCAAGCCATTATGGGCAGCACCCAAAAGGCGGTAGAGCTGGAACGCAAGCTCAAACAAAAAGAGCTTGCGGCAGCGCAAGCCCGTGACGGTGAACTAGATGGGTTATTTGAACGCATTTATGAGGATAATCTTTCCGGGAAGCTGTCTGACGAGCGCTTTTCCAAAATGTCCCAGCGTTATGAGGAAGAACAGGCGGAGCTATCCGAAAAAATCAAGGCACTCCGCAAGGAGCTGGACAAGCTCAGCGGTGATTCCGTTTCTACGGATATGTTCTTGGCTACCGTCCGCAAGTATACCCGTGCCAAGAAACTGACGCCCCGGATGCTGAACGAATTGGTCAACCACATTGAGGTTCACCAAGCCGAGAAAATCAACGGCGAATGGGTCCAGAAATTGACCATCTACTACAACTGTGTCGGTGCCCTGTTTATCCCGGATACCCCGTCCATGCCCGTGCCTGATGTAACCGTCAATACCCGCAGAGGTGTCTATGTCAGCTACGAACCGGCGCAAAATAGACAATAAAAATGACGGGTGTTCTCAAAGGATCAAATCCTATAAGAACACTCGCCATGGTGCGAGTAGTGATACAGCATTTTTTGAAAACCATCGTAGTACAATTTGTTTTTGAGTTCGTCGGATAGCAACTTGCTTGTATCGCACCCCGATGGGTAGCTGTATTGAAAAAACAGTTGCCTTTTATATACCACACAACCTGAAAATTATCAAGTACGCGCAGCGTTCACTTCTCCCATCACCGGGAGCAAATGGACGCTGCTTTTTTTGTTTGCAACGAAAGGAGGCATCCGTGAAATGGCAGTTTTTCGGGTAGAAAAGAACAGCGGCTACACGGTCATGTCAAACCACCACCTGCGGAACCGGGCCTTGTCCCTGAAAGCCAAGGGCTTACTCTCCCAAATGCTCTCCCTGCCGGAAGATTGGGACTACACCCTGCAAGGGCTGGCCCGTATCAACCGGGAAAGCATAGACGCGATACGGCAGGCCATCCGGGAACTGGAACAGACGGGCTACATCCAGCGTTCCAGAGAACGGGATGAGAAAGGGCGGCTGCGTGGTGCAGACTATGTGATTTTCGAGCTGCCGCAGCCCGTTCCTGCATCGGTTTCACCTACATTGGAAAATCCAACGTTGGAGAATCCCACGCAGGAAAACCCTACGTTGGAAAATCCAATGCAATTAAATAAAGATAAACTAATTACAGAAAAACAAAAGAAAGAGGGATTAAATACCGATTCCATTCCTATCCATTCCCCAAACCCCTTGCCTTTGAACGAGGACGAGACAGTGGCACCGCCGCCGGAACGGACAGGAAGCCGAAAGGAAGCGGCCTATCAAATCTACCGGGACCTGATTTTGGAGAACATCGAGTATGACACCCTCATCCAGAATCCCCGGATAGACCGGGAGCAGCTGGACGAGATCGTGGACATCCTGCTGGAAACCGTCTGCACCAACCGCAAGTCCATCCGGGTGGCCGGGGACGATTACCCGGCAGAGCTGGTCAAGGCCAAGTTCCTGAAACTGGACAGCCATCACATCGAGTTCGTCATGGACTGCCTGCGAGATAACACCACCAAAGTCCGTAACATCAAGCAATACCTGCGGGCCATGCTGTTCAACGCCCCCAGCACCATCAACAGCTACTATGCGTCCCTTGTGGCGCACGACATGGCGCAGCCCGATTGGGGCCGCCCGCCCAACACCTGACCGAAAGGAGCGTCCACCCATGAGAACCCTTTACCTGCGGCGGCTGGTGGTTCCACCCTAGCTGCCGCTCTGAATTTTCTGCAACAAGGAGGGATTCATATTGCAGGAAGAAGTCACCCATAAAACCATTGCCCTGTCCATGAAAACAGGCAAGCTCACCGCCCAAGCGTTGCAAGCTGCGCTGAAAAAATACTTGCAGCACCGGGCCAAGGGACCAAAGCTGCACCACGGCAGGCAAAGCCTGACCTCTCCCGCCCTGACCGCTGAATGGGAAAACCGTCTGACCGAGATTGCCCAGGGCAATGCAGACCCGGACGAGTTCATGGCCGAAATTGAAGCGCAGGTGCGCCAGCTGGTCAAGACCTATTCTTGTATCAGTGCAGATAAGCAAAACCTGTTCCAGTCGGAACGGGTTATCATCGGCAAGTGTCCCCGGTGCGGAGAAAATGTCTATGAGGGCAAAAAGAATTTCTACTGCGGGAACCGTGGCTGTCAGTTCGTGATGTGGAAGAATGACCGCTTCTTTGAGCAGCGGAAAAAGGCGTTCACCCCGAAGATCGCCGCTGCTCTGCTCAAAAACGGTAAGGCAAAGGTCAAGGGCCTCTACTCCGAGAAAACAGGCAAAACCTATGATGCAACGGTGCTTCTAGCAGATACGGGAGGCAAGTACGTCAATTACCGGGTAGAGCGTAAAGAATAAGAAAAACGAGGGCCGGTTATGGTAAGGTGAAGCATTCATTTTGCCATAACCGGCTCTCTCTATCCGTAGGATAGCAAAAAAGGAGTGTGATCAAATGAGCGAATTATTTTCCATCCAGCTGCAAAATCGGCAGCAGCAAAGCAGGGATGGTGTCTGGCTAGACCTGCCCACCACAACCGAACAGGTACAAGCGGCCCTGCGGCAAATCGGCATTTCGTCCGATAATCCGCAGGGCCTTTTCATTTCTGGCTACTTTGCCGAGGAAGAAAAACGCTTTGCAATTTCTTATAACATGGTGCTGGCATCCAATGTGGACGAACTGAACTTTCTGGCATCACGACTGGAAACACTCTCTACCGGGGAACGCGCAGAGCTGAACGCCGCCCTGCAAGCCCCGCAGAGTGAGCTTTTCAGCATCGGGAGAATCACCGACTTTCCCGAAAACGTGGACTACTATGTGCATCTGCCGGATGTGCACGGGCCTGCCCAGCTAGGAGATTACTACCTGAATCGCTCCGGCATGGTGAATATGCCGGAAGAATGGAAAGGCGGCATCGACACGGCGCAGTTCGGCCGGTATGTGGCCCAGCAGGAGCAGGGCGCATTCACCCAGTACGGCTACCTTGTCAAAAGCGGGGACGAGTGGCAGAAAGTCCACGAGGGCCAGCCCGTGCCGGAGGAATACCGGGTGCTGTCCTTTCCCGCGCCGGAAGTTCTGCGGGATGCGGCCAACATCCCGCCGCCTGTTCAGCCTGAAACGGAACCGCAGAAAGTTATTCCCATTATCCTAAACGGCAAGGACAGCGCGGAACGCATGAAAGAAATCACGGACCGGCTGGAAACAGGCATTCAAGAATTATTCGACAGTGACCGCTACAAGGCCTACCTCACCACGATGGCGAAATTCCACAATTACAGCTTCAACAACACCTTGCTGATCGCCATGCAGGGCGGCCAACTGGTGGCGGGCTTCAACAAGTGGAAAGACACGTTCCACCGCACCGTAAAGAAAGGCGAAAAAGGCATCAAAATCCTTGCTCCTGCGCCGTACAAGGTCAAGCAGAAGATGGAAAAGCTGGACGAACAGGGCAAGCCGATTCTGGACAAGGACGGCAAGCCGCTGACCGAGGAAAAAACGGTACAGATTCCGGCGTTCAAGGTGGTGTCCGTGTTCGATGTCAGCCAGACCGAGGGCGCACCTCTGCCCTCTATCGCGGTGAATGAACTGTCCGGCAGCGTGCAGGACTACCAAGATTTTTTCAAGGCATTGGAGCAGGCTTCCCCGGTGCCCATCGGGTTTGAGGACATCGAGGGCGGGGCACACGGCTACTTTCATCTGCTCGACAACCGCATTGCCATCCAAGAGGGCATGAGCCAACTGCAAACCATCAAGACGGCCATCCATGAGATTGCCCATGCAAAGTTGCACGCCATCGACCCAGACGACCCGGAACAGACCAACCGCCCGGACAGCCGCACCCGCGAGGTGCAGGCCGAAAGCGTGGCCTATGCCGTCTGCCAGCACTATGGGCTGGACACGTCCGAGTATTCGTTTGGCTATGTAGCTGGGTGGAGTTCGGGCCGGGAACTGGCCGAACTAAAAGCCTCTCTGGAAATTATTCGCAGCGCGGCCCATGAGCTGATCTCTGCGCTGGACGAACATCTGGCAGAACTGCGCCAGCAGCGGGAAGTAGACCTTTCCGCCGCACAGGAAGCCGCATTTGCGCTGGACAACGGCAATATTTTATTCATCCAGACCTGTGATTCCGGCTATGACTATACGCTGTATGATGCGGACAAAAAGGCTCTGGACGGAGGCCAGCTGGACGCGCCCGGTCTGACCCTGCCAGATGCCGGGCAGGAAGCACTTAATCTGCTGGGGCAGACAGCCGCAGTGTCGGAAGTCCTGTTGGGCGACAAACTGGCGGCGTTCCAAGAGGCGGCGGAAAAGGCCAACGAAATTCCCGCACCCGTTAAAATTCCAGACCCCGCCGCAGAACCTACGGTCACAATTCTTTGGAGCGAAAGTGACAAGCTGCAGGACGGCGAAATCATGCCGCTGTCCGTGGCAAACCGCGTCTTTGAAGAACTGGACACCGCCCAGCACACGGACCGGGAAAAGGACGGCTACACGGGCGGCTGGTACGACAAGACCGCATTCCGTATTGATTTTACCCTGAACGGCCAGACCGACAACTACGAGGGACGTCAGGATTTCGGTGACGGAGAGGGTTCTTTGGTTCAACATATCCAGAACTACCACGAATACTACGCCAAGGACGAGAACTGGAAAAATTTTGTCCTGCACAACAAAGGCCCGGAAGCGTGGGAACAAGACAAGGCAGAGCGGGAAATGGTGCTGACCGAGTTTATTCCGTACCTCAAACAGCACTGCAATCTTTCGGCCATGGAGCAGGCAGCCACCGCCGCTTTGCGGGAGGGACAGAATATTTCGCCGGAACAGGCTGCCTATTACAACACTGTTGTGGCCTATGTGCAGGACTGCCGCCCGCTGCTTAACCAAGGCCAGTATAACTTGCCGGAACCACCCAAGCTGGCCGACTTCGACCAGAGCTTGCAGGATTACAAGGCACAGGTGCAGGCCGAGATCGCGCAGGAAGCTGCCGATGCTGGAATGACCGTAGAGGAATACGCAGCGGCAGGTTTTGATGCTCCGCAGCAGGACAGCTTTTCCATCTACCAGCTGCGCAATGAAGATTCCACCCGCGTTTACCGTTTTGAACCTTACGACCGCCTGCAGGCCGCTGGCCGGACGGTGGACAAGGCAAACTATATGGAGGTGTACGCCGCGCCGTTGGCTGTTGGCACCACCTTAGAGGACATCTACCGCACGTTCAATGTGGACCATCCGGCAGATTTCAAGGGACATTCGCTGTCTGTTTCGGATGTGGTGGTGCTGCACCAGAATGGGCAGGACACCGCCCACTACTGCGACAGTGTGGGCTTCCAGCAGGTGCCGGAGTTCTTGCGGGAAAATCCGCTGCGCACCGCAGAACTTTCCACCGAACAAAAAGAAAATATGATTGATGGCGTGCTGAACAATGCGCCCTCTCTGGGCGAGTTGGAGGCCAAAGCAAAAGCCGGAGAACAAATCTCTCTGACGGACCTTGCCGCCGCAGTCAAGGCCGAGGAAAAGGCACCGAAAACCAAGAAGTCCCGCGCCGCAAAACCGAAAAAGCCGTCCATCCGGGCACAGCTGGATGCCGCAAAAAAGGAGCAGAGCAAGCAAACGCAGCCACGGGAAAAGACAAAGGAATTGGAGGTATAAGCCGTGCAAAAATTTGAAAATATGGATGTGATCGCTGCGCTGGAAGCCATTATGCACCAGAACACCGCATACTATCAGAGCGATTTTGCCTATGACATCAAGATGCTGCGGGAGGCCACCCGCAGCGACCAGCCGGAAGATAAGCTGCTGTTGTGGCTGTCCCGGCCTTCTGGAACATTCTGCTTCCGGGAACGGGACGTGCTGCTCAAAGACACGCAAGCCTACAACACATGGAAATTCTGCGGCGAACAGACCCATGACAGGATTCTTGCCTATGCGGTGGAGCCGACCGGCGCGGCCAACGGAACCGTACAAGGCAATCTGTATGAACTGGACTATCAGCAGCACTTCCAGCATATCCGGGATGTAGCCCTGCCCGTGGGTGCCAATCGCCTGATCTACGAAAGCGGAATGCGGGAGATTGGTCCGAAAGAGCATTTCGACAGCCGCCCGGACAAATATTTTGGAGAGTTCGTGCGGTATGAAATGCAGCCCCGTGACCCGGAACTTCTGCAAGCGGCCATCCGGCAGGAGCAGCGCAGTCGAGAACCGGCACGGCCCGGTGATTTCAAAGAACATCTTGCGGCACTGCACACTGGGCTGATCGAGGCCGAGGCGCAGCGTATCGCGGCAAATATGAAGCGGCTGGCTGCTCCCAACAGCCCGGACAAAAATCATTTTATGGTGGAGGTATCGCCCTACTTCACCAAACTGGCATCCAGTCGGGATACGGACCAGCTGCTTGCCATGTTGCCGTACAAGTCCCTGCACCTGTCCAGCGTGAAAGACCGTTTCGGCATCTACGCGCTGGTTGGCAAAAACGAAAACCGGGACAAGGGCATCTGCAAGCCCCGCACTTCCGTCCGCAAGCAGCTTTCCGAAACAAAACAGGCCGCCAGCCCGAAAAAGGCAGCGGCCCGCAGCAAGCAACACGAAATGGAGGTATGACGCATGAATTTCAGCGTAGAAGAAGAAAATTTGATTTGTATGTACCACACTTCTGACCGCCGCCGGACGATGGCGCGGATGCTGGCCGCCCGGCCGGATATGGACACTGAAATGCGGCAACTGACAAAAGGCACCATTGCGAAGTTGGAGCGCATGACCGATGCAGACTTTGACGGACAGAGGTTTGATTTTACGGGTGAATAATACCGCCAGCTTGACAACCACACATTATTTTCAATCAAAGTAATGTGTGGTTGTCAACACAGAAATAGCCGGACACGGTGGCCTTGGGGTTGCTGTGTCCGGCTATTTTTCATGTATCAGTCTTTATCTTTTTTCTCGGTGGGATTTTCCGGCAGTTCGGCGGCATCTTCTACAATGTCGGTCACAAGCTGCTGGAAGTCAAACGCATTCTTTTCTGTGATAACGGGCTTGCCGGTTTCCGCTTCAAGAGCCTGCCGTGCAATGCCGGCCACCTTGCCGCCACGTTTGGCAACCTGCTTGTTTTCTTCAAAGGTCTGTGGCTTTGCAGTTTTGGAAATATCCGTGGTGGAGGCTTCGGCCAGCATGGTCAGCACAAGTTCCAAATCGGTCATGTTGTCCCGGAGATTTTCTTTTGTCAGACCTTTCAGCCGCTTGTACTGCCCCGTGGTCATGCCGGACCATGCGCGGGAGATTTCATCGGTCAGGATGGCGTACTCCTTGCCCTTTTGCACTCCGCGCTTCTTCCATTCGTCTGTCAGTTCGTTTCGGATACGGATTGCCAAAAGCCGCTGGTGAATCCATTCTTCGGAGTAGCCTTTCTTCAAATAGGTATCAAGCGCACGGTCAATGGCCTGCTCCGGGTCGATGGTTTCTTCGATGCGTTCCTTGCCCACCATTGCCAGCCATGCCTTGAACGGTTCAGCTTTCGGGGACGGGATGGACTGGATGATACGCAAAAGCTGTTCGGTGTTGGCGACATCTGTCTTGTACCGTTTTCCATCAGAGGACAACATTTTCAGTTGTACGATTTTTTCGTACAACTCATTTGCCCCCTCAGCTTTCAGCTTACGCTTCAGGTCACTCCAATATCGCCGTGGATTGGCTGTTCCAGTTAAAACAGAAATAACATCAATAATCGAAAAATACCATTCTTCCTTTTCTGCATCCCATGCAGTACGGATTTTCTGATCTTCAAAAAGCTGGATAGAGCCGTTATCGTTCACTTCTGCCATAGAGGGTTCCTCGCTTTCGTTGTCTAAGTCTATTTTACATGATTTCGGGCGGAAACGCCACCCGGTCTAAGCGTTTGGGATTCAAAAATCCGAACAATATTTTGTGCAGATTTACCGTTCCTGCATCTGCTCCTTTCCCGGTGCTGTCCGCAGAATGCCGTCCACATTCTGCTTTATGATGCCATACTCCTGCATCTGGCGTTTGGCATCATTGTACTGCCGCTGCATCTGGTCTTTCTGCTCGGCCAGTTGCTTATACTCGTTTTTCAGGGCGTAGAGGTCGGGCAGCTTTTGAAAGCCCTGCTCTTTTAGAGCTTTCGCCGCTGCTTCATAGAGAATCAAGGTTCCTTCATGCTTACGTCGGAACTGCTTTTTGTCAGCAGCCCGCTGATACTCCTGCAACAGTGGGCGCAGTTCTTTACAGGTGGTGACATCCTTTATCAAGGGATGTTTCTAAAATTCGCAGGACTGTCAAAGTTCTGCTACAAGGAAATGGAGTTGCCTATTGAAAAAATACTATGACACCGAAACTGACAATGCATCCTTTGTACGCTGTATCGATGTTATGGCAAAGCTGATTCAAAAATATGGCTCAACTGTACTGGAGCAAAAGGAGTCTCCGCTTTGCGCGGCCAACAGTAAAGCTGCATAAGCAGATTTACACGTTGCGTAATTTTTATTTTTATGTTAAAATAATTGCGTAGCGTGTTTTACATATATGAGGGCAACTTTATGGACTGCAAAGACAAAATCCTCGAACTGCGCGAATCGACCGGGATGAACCGCCGGGAGTTTTGCACTTTCTTCCAAATTCCCTACCGCACTGTAACAGAATGGGAACTCGGCCACCGCCATGCGCCCTGTCTCTTATACACATCTCCGAGCCCACGAGACG
>ENA-OYYH01001355-OYYH01001355.1-human-gut-metagenome-genome-assembly--contig:-NODE-1355-length-10133-cov-7.521532_pt1 | contig 10133 bp, 9 predicted proteins | sample MGYA00243245_ERZ653439 | MGnify/ENA primary metagenome ERZ653439 (study PRJEB26926, sample SAMN06165028) | human gut metagenome | biome: ENVO:00009003; feature: ENVO:2100002; material: ENVO:00002003... | reverse complement strand
CGCAGTCGTTTCGGAACTGCAAATTATAAAAATAATATTTCCGCTGTTTATGGCGCAGCGCACGCGGAGCCATTTTAAATCGTCTGCTTCCCGCTGACATCATTCAAAATGGTATTCCACCAGTTCGCAGTTTCTGATGCCCGCAGCTGCGTATTCCTCGTTGGTCATATCGTAGAAATAGGACTGCACCACCCGGGCGATGCCGTTATGGGCTACCAGTAGATAGGTCTTGCCGGTGTCGGCCTTCAGCTCGTCCAGCAGGTTATAGATGCGCTGGGCCAGCTGCATCATGCTCTCGCCGCCGTCGTAGCGGTCGGCGAAGTGGGTCTTGGAAACGCGGAACTCGCCGCCGTTGCGGGGCGTGCCCTCGTATTTGCCAAAGCACTGCTCCCGCAGGCGCGGCTCACACCGGGCGGGCAGGCCGGTGGCCTCGGCAATGGCCATGGCGGTGTCGGCGGCGCGGGACAGGGGAGAGTACAGGATCTCATCGATGTGCACCCCGCTGGCTTTGACGGCTTCGCCCAGCTTCCGGGCCTGCTGGCGGCCCCGCTCGGTGAGGGGGCTGTCGGTCATGCCGCAGATCTTGTTTTCAACGTTCCAGACGGTCTCTCCGTGGCGGGTGAAATAAAGCGTATGCATGGGTGGCTCCTTACTGGTCGTATCCCGCCTCGATCTCGCGGATGCGGGTGTAGAAAAAGTCGTTGGCAGGGGTGGGCATCCCGTACTTCTTGGCCCGCTGGCGCACCACACCGGCAAACTCCTCCACCTCGGTGGGGCGCTTTGCCAGCACATCCTGCCGCATGCTGGGCATGCCCTCGGGGTTAAAGGTGGGCATCATGGCATCGATGAACCTCACATCGTTGTCCGGCGGCAGGGGCACGCCCTCAAGGTTCGCCAGCCGGATGACCTCCTGCATGGCCGCGCGCATCATGTCCTGTGCTTCGCCGGGCTGGCGCAGGCCGCCGTAGGGCTGGTCAAAGGCGGCTGCGGCCTGATTCAGGCCGTCATTCACCATCAGCTTGTTCCACTGCTTGTAAAGGATATCCCCACAGGGCTCGTTGGCAATGCCGCACTCGTCCAGATAGTCAGCCACGGCCTGCACGCGGTCGGTCATTTCGCCGCTGCGCTCACCGAACTGGATCTTGCCCGCCTGATTGAACACCAGCGTGCGCCCGGTGCGGGTGGCGTCCATGCCGATGGCAACGCTCCACAGGGTGTGGCCGGGATAGGCTGCGTCAATGTGCTCCTCGCTGGTGATGCCGTTCAGCACGCTGAGGATCACGGTGTCCGGCCCTACGAACTTTGCAATGTCCTGAATGGCCTGTTCCAGCACCGTAGCCTTGACGGCCACCAGAAGCAGGTCTACCGGTTTGCCCTCGGCAGGGGTGACGTAACGGAAGCTGCACGCTTCGCCGTTGCAGACGACCGGTTCGGCAGAGTAGCGGGCAATGCGGTTCTCATCGGCAATGACCTGCACGCCGGGCATTTTGCGGCCGAACAGGATGCCCAGTGCGCCCAGACCGATCAGGGCCGAAGTTTCGATCTTTTTCATAAGTTCCTCCTGCATTTTATGCTTTTTTCAGTGTGCCGTCTGCGGTCAGGACGACCATGCTGCCCTCGTCGATGCCTAGGCGGGTGAGCTCTTTGTCCGGGTAGGGCAGGGTGCGCCGCTCCCCGGCGGGATCGGCCAGCGTGACATCGCACAGCACCGGCTGACCGGCGGGCAGCTCCTCGCAGCCATACATCTGCTCTTCAATGCGCAGAACGCGGTAGGTAGTCTCCATAGCAGCTAAACTCCTTTTTGTAAATACAGCATTTTTATTATAAAGCTCTGCGCGGGGCGCGTCAACCGCATTTGGCTTGACAGCCGGCCGCCCGGCTTGATAAAATAGGAATGATTTTTGGAACAGGGGGCAGTCACATGAATATTACGGAACTGCGTTATCTGGTGGCCATCCGCAAGTGGGGCTCCGTGAGCGCGGCGGCAAAGCAGCTGTATGCGGCCCAGCCCAATGTGAGCAAGGCGCTCAAGAATCTGGAAGAGGAATACGGCATCCGCATCTTTGAGCGCTCGTCCACCGGCATGATCCCCACCGAACAGGGACGGCATTTTATCCGGCAGGCAGAGCGGGTGCTGGACGAGGTGGACCGGCTGGATCTGGATGCCCGCAGCCGGCAGAGCAGCTGTGCGGAGCTGCGGGTGGTGCTGCCCCACGCCACCTACGCTTCCTACGCGACGGTGGATTTTTTGCAGCAGATGGCAGACAGCCAGCAGCTGCGGGTGCATATCCGGGAATCCGGCTCCATGGAAGCGCTGGACCATGTACTGCGGCGGGGCTATCATCTGGCCCTGCTGCGCTACGCGGAGGAGGACGAAGATTATTACCGCCGCTACTGCGACCGTCACGGCCTGCACCGGGAGCCGGTGATGGAGTTTGAATACCGGCTGCTGACCAACCGCGAAGGCCCGCTGGCAAAGTGCGAAGTGACCGACATCACCCAGCTGAACAGCTATATGGAAGTCCTGCACGGTGATTTCCAGCTGCCCGGCGGTGAGGACAGCGGCCTGCGCTGGCATACGAACCCGAACCGCCGCATCCATGTGTATGAGCGGTGCAGCCAGTTTTCCATCCTGCAGAACCTGCCCAATGCCTATATGTGGGCTTCGCCCATGCCAAAGCGGGCGCTGGAACAATACCATCTGGTGCTCAGGAAATGCCCGGCCCAGCGCCAGCGCATGAAGGATGTTCTGGTCTATCCGGACAGGGGGACCCTGCGCCCGGAAGAGCAGACCTTTGTGCAGCTGCTGCACAAGCAGGCGGCGCTGACCGTGAAATGACCGCCGAAACCGGTTAAGAACTGGCAAAGCATCGGAATGCGGAAAAACCGGAAAGCAAAGGAATTTGGCCGACAGCCGCAGCGCTTTATGCGCTGCGGCTGTCTTTTTGCTGATAAATCGAGCGAAAAAGAGACGAAACATCGGCTAAAAAACTTTGCGGCTATATGGTCTTTGATATGCCCCCATACCAGAAGCATATTATCATTTTTATGAAAAATATGTTAACATAGACCCAGAAAGCTGGCCGGGATGAATGGAAAATATGGAAAATGCTTCCATAATTCCGGCACAAAGAAAAAGGAGGTTTCTGGTATGATCAGTTTCTTACTCTGTCTGGCGATCCTGATCGTGGGCTACTTTGTCTATGGTAAGATCGTGGACAACACCTTCGGCCCGGACGACCGCGAAACGCCTGCTGTGCGCATCAATGACGGTGTGGACTACGTTGTGATGCCCCAGTGGAAGCTGTTCCTCGTTCAGCTGCTGAACATCGCCGGCCTTGGCCCCATCTTTGGTGCCATGCAGGGCGCATTGTGGGGGCCTGTGGTGTTCCTGTGGATCACCTTCGGCACCATCTTTGCAGGCGGCGTGCACGACTACTTCTCCGGCATGATGAGCGAGCGCAACGACGGCGCTTCCATCGCCGAGATCACCGGCAAGTACTTAGGCCCTGTGATGCAGAACGTCATGCGCGTGTTCTCGGTGGTGCTGCTCATCATGGTGGGCACTGTGTTCGCGGTGGGTCCCGCAGGCCTGATCGTGGAGCTGTGCAGTCAGAGCGGCGCTTCCGGCGTGCTCACCTCGCTGCTGTTCTGGCTCATCATTATTCTGGTGTACTACTTTATTGCAACCTTTATCTCCATTGATGCCGTCATTGGCAAGATCTACCCCATCTTTGGCATCTGCCTGATCATCATGGCCATCGGTGTCATCTTCGGCATCTTCACCAATCCCGCCTACACCATCCCGGAGATCTGGGATCACTTTGGCAGCATGCATCCGTCGGGCACTCCCATCTGGAGCTTCATGTTCATCACGGTGGCCTGCGGTGCGATCTCCGGCTTCCACTCCACCCAGTCGCCTCTGATGGCTCGCTGCATGAAGAGTGAGAAGCAGGGCCACTTCGTGTTCTACGGCGCAATGGTCTGCGAGGGCGTCATCGCTCTGATCTGGGCCGCTGCTGGCTGCAGCCTGTACGAGGTGACCGGCGGCCTGAACACCGGTCTGGCCGAAGCACTGGCCATGGGCCAGTCCAAGGCTATTTATGATGTCTGCTCCAAGACCATGGGCGGCGTTGGCATTGCTCTGGCAATGATCGGCGTTGTCATCTGCCCCGTCACCTCCGGCGATACCGCGTTCCGTTCCGCTCGTCTGACCCTGGCCGACTGGCTCAAGATCGATCAGGACAGCTACGCAAACCGCCTGAAGCTCTGCATTCCGGTTCTGGGCGTTGGCGCTTTCCTTGGCATCGGCAACGCACTGGGCTTCATCAACTACACCGTGATCTGGCGCTACTTCAGCTGGACCAACCAGACGCTGGCCATGATCGTTCTGTGGGCTGCATCCATGTACCTGTTCAAGGAGAAGAAGAACTACTGGATCACCGCTGTGCCCGCTACCTTCATGAGCGCTGTGTCCTGCACCTACTTCGTGCTGGCACCTGAGTGCCTGGGCAAGATGATCAATACTTACGCAGACGGCAAGCTGGTCGCTTACAACACTGCCGTTGCATACCCCATCGGCATCATCTTTGCAATCGCAATGCTGGCACTCTTCATCCATGCCACCAAGAAGCACACCGCTTCTCAGAAGGCATAAGGATGTCTGCCGCACCGCATAAGCCTTAAACTCTGACACCCCCGCCGCTGCACCCCGCAGTGACGGGGGTGTTTTGACATAACAGACAAACCTTTTGTGCAAATCTTAGCAGCAGAAGGGGTTGCATTTTGAGGGCTGCAGTGCGAAAATAGAACCGGTGATTTTATTTGGAATGGCTGCAGCATCTGCGGCTGGACCGGAAACTAACAGTAAAGAAGGGAACTTCCATGATCTTCAAACCTGCACAGCTGGGTATGGCAAAGCTTGATAATCAGGAGCTGGTGGAGGACAGAAAGTCCTGCAAAAAGATCGGCCCCTGCGGCGTTGGCAAAAAGGCGCTGTACCTCAACAGCTTTTACATCGACCGCCGCTATTATCTGCCCTACGGCAGCATCAGCCGCGTGTTCAAGCGGGTGGCTATGAGCTCCGGCGGCTTTACCGGCAAGGGCATGTTTGCCTCCATGGCCTACCTTGTGGTGGAGTACGATGGCGGCAAGCAGAAGCAGTGCAACTTCAAGGACGAGCGGGATGTGGACAAGCTGCTGGAGGTGCTGGCCAAAGAGCAGCCGCAGATCCATCTGCTCAGCGCAGCCGGTGAACAGATGCTGCAGAAGAAGGAAGCCGAAAAGGCCTCCCGCAAGCTGCCGGAAAGCGAGCTGACCGACGATGCCCGTCACAGCATCACCGTGCTGCGCAGGGCAAAGGAATATCTGGAAGCAAAGCCGGAAATCGCCGATGAGCTGAGTGCAGCCGAGCGCCGCAAGCGCGCCCAGCTGCAAAGCAAGCCGGTGTACCGCTATGTGGCGCTGGCCATCTTTGTGCTGGGCGTTGCGGCGGCGGCCTACGGTCTGTATTCCGTGTTCAGCCACACCGGCAGCTACGGCGTGTACTTTGCGCTGTTCGGCTTTGCCGCCATCTTCCTGTTTTCCAGCTACAATATGCTGCCCACCGCCCACAATAACAACAACGCCATCATGAAGCGTGCGGACAAGGCGGAAGCCGCCATGGCAGAGTATGTCAAGCACTACCCCCACGGCGCATTCCCGGTGGCAAGCTGGTACGCCCACCCCATCGTGCTCAAGCGGATGATGGACGCTATCGAGGAAGGCAACGCCGTCACCGTGCCGGAAGCACTGGATGCGGTGAAGGCGCGCCTGAAGAGCCTGAACGCGGACGTGCAGGTGGAGCAGGAGGAATACGACGAGGTGGTGGTCATCAAGGCGATGTTCCTGAACCACGATTATCAGTAAAAAGTAAGCAAAGAGGGCTTTTCCTTCGGGGAAGGCCCTTTTGCTTTGCCTAACTTCTTGCACAGCAGAATCGTTCGTTTTATAATGAAAAAGGAGAGTCTTTACACCCACGAGTGGAGGAAACAGCTATGGATATGGTCACCCTTGGCAGCACCGGCATCACGGTGAACAAAAATGGCTTCGGCGCACTGCCCATCCAGCGCATCTCGCAGGAAGATGCCGTCTATCTGGCCCGCAAGGCTTACAAGGCAGGCATCCACTTTTTTGATACCGCCCGCGCCTACACCGACAGCGAGGTGAAGCTGGGCGAAGCCTTTGACGGCATCCGCACGAAAGTGTATATCGCCACCAAAACGGCAGCGCAGAACGCAGAGGACTTCTGGAAGGATCTGCACACCTCACTCACCAATCTGCGCACCGATTACATTGACCTGTACCAGTTCCACAATCCCGCATTCTGCCCGAAGCCAGGCGACGGCTCCGGCCTCTATGAGGCTATGCAGGAGGCCAAAGCCAAAGGCATGATCCGGCATATCGGCATCACCAACCACCGCCTGAAGGTGGCCCACGAGGCCATTGACAGCGGTTTGTACGAGACGCTGCAGTTCCCGTTCAGCTATATCTCCGGTGAGCAGGAGCTGGAATTGGTGAACAAGTGCAAGGCGGCAAATATGGGCTTTATCGCCATGAAGGGCCTGTCCGGTGGACTGATCACTAACAGTGCCGCAGCCTATGCCTTTGAGGCGCAGTTCGATGGAGTTTTGCCCATCTGGGGCGTGCAGCGTGAAAGGGAACTGGACGAGTTCCTCTCCTATATCGACAACCCGCCGCGCATGACCGACGACATCCGTGCCGTCATTGAGGGGGATCGTGCCGAGCTGTGCGGCGAGTTCTGCCGCGGCTGCGGCTATTGTATGCCCTGCCCGGCAGGCATCGAGATCAACAACTGCGCCCGCATGAGCCTGCTGCTGCGGCGTTCGCCCTCGGCAGAGCATCTCAGCCCCGCAGGTCAGGCCAAGATGAAAAAGATCGAGGGCTGCCTGCACTGCAACCGGTGCAAGGCCAAGTGCCCATATGGTCTGGATACCCCCGCCCTGCTGGCCCGCAACTATGAGGATTACAAGCGCGTTCTGGCCGGTGAAGTAAAAGTTCAGTAACACAAAAGCTCCTGCCCATTCAGACAGGAGCTTTTGTGCTTTATGCGGCAGCTTTTGGCTGCTCAAAAATCCTCATCGATTCCTTATAACAGTGTGCGAAGTACACGATCTCGGCAAGGGCGGTCAGCGCCCAGCTGCAGGGGTACAGTGCGTACAGCGAGGGAATGGTGTGAAAGTGCGCGAAGATGGTGTATACCCAGATCACCCGGAACACGCAGGAACCCATTACCACAATAATGGTGGGCACCACCGTCTTGCCAAGTCCGCGGGAAGCGGCGATGGTGCAATCCATAAAGGCGGAGATGCAGTAGGCAAAGCCCATCACGCCCACGCGCTTCATGCCGGCATCAATGACGGCGCTCTCGGTGGTGAACAGGGCAAGGAAAGTGCGGCCAAAGAGGAACAGGCTTCCGCCCAGGATCAGGCCCACACCAAAGGAGTAGGCCAGACTGATGAAATAACTCTTCTTTACGCGGTCCGGCTTGCCAGCGCCGTAGTTCTGGCTCATAAAGCTTGCACAGGCCATATAGAATGCGGCCATGCAGTCGTAGATCATGGCATCGGCATTGGCGGCGGCGCTGTTGCCCTTGACCATGAGAGAGTCGAAGGAGTTGACCCCTGCCTGAATGAACAGGTTTGCAATGGCGAAAATGGCATTCTGGAAACCGGCCGGAAGACCAAGGCCCAGAATGCTCTTTGTTGTGGCGGGGTCCAGATGCAGCTTTTTGGTGTCCAGCACGTAGCAGTCCTGCACTTTGGTCAAAGCGTGCAGGATCAGCCCGGCAGAGACGCACTGCGAAATGGCACTGGCCAGCGCCACGCCCATGACGCTTAACTGACACACGATGACAAAGAACAGGTTCAGTGCAATGTTCAGTGCGCCCGCAATGGACAGGTACATCAGCGGCTTTTTGGTGTCGCCGATGGCGCTGAACACAGCGTTGCCGAAGTTGTACAAGGCCAGAGCGGGCATACCAAGGAAGTACACCCGCAGGTACAGGATGGCACCGGGCAGCAGGTCGTCCTTGGTGTTCAGCAGCCGCAGCATGAAGGGGGAACCCAGCAGGCCGACGAACAGCAGCACCACACCCGCGATCAGGCTGACGATGGCGGCGGAGTGGACAGTCTTTTCCACATCGTGCTCGTGCCGTGCACCGTAGAAGCGGGCCACCAGCACGTTGATGCCGCCGCTCAGGCCGATCAGGAAGCCGGTGAACAGGCTGACGAGGATGCTGGTGGAACCCACCGCGCCCAGCGCTGTAGAGCCTGCAAACCGGCCTACCACGGCCACGTCCGACATGTTGAACAGCACCTGCAGCAGGTTGGAAAGCGCCAGCGGCAGACTGACCAGAAAGATCTGTTTGGCCAGAGGGCCTTCGGTCAGTGTTTTGGTATTTGATTTCATGTTCTCTTTTTATCCTTTAACCTAAACCGTGCCCGCGCACACCGGGGCACACCCTCTATTATATGGGCCGCTGCGGCTTTTGCAAGATAGCATCGACATTTCATATTTGATTTTTTTGTGTGGCTGTGCTATACTACTTTACACCGATGAAATAAATATGTGCGATCGTAGCTCAGCTGGATAGAGCGTTCGGCTCCGACCCGGAAGGCCAGAGGTTCGAATCCTCCCGGTCGCACCAAGAATCCCCGACACACTTTCGTGTGCCGGGGATTCTTTTTGTGCGATCGGGAGAATTCGAACAGCAACGACGACGACCGCAGCCAGCGGCTGAAACAGGGAGGAGTTGTTGGGGCCGCGTTCTGATTTTTCAAAGCCCTGCCAAGGGGCTGCAGAAAAATCAGCAAACGCAACCCGTCAGGCCCTGCACAGCAGGGCAAGCAATCAGCCCAGCGGGCTGTTGCTTAGCCTGCGGTTGCCAACCTGTAGGAATGTCTAACAAGAGGACTACCGTTCATCCGGGGGAAAATCGAACTGTCCTGAAACCCGTAAAACACATCTGTGTTCTGGTTTTTCTTTTTTCAGTGCGCCGGGAGGATTCGAGTTATCCTTTTTTGTTTTTCATCCAGATGCGGTACAGCCCGTCTGTGATGAGGGTCTCCCGGTATAGAATGGGGGTGCAGCATGCTTCCCGGATGGGAATGGGCAGATTGCCGGTGGCGTAGAATGCTGTCTGCGGGCCAAGCTCTGCGCAGAAACGTTCCGCCAGACCGTCCAGCAGGCTGGCGGTGCCCAGTACAAAGCCGTTCTGCAGGCAGGAAGAGGTGCTCTTGCCCAGAATGGATGCAGGAGCCTTTGCAGCAAGGTCGATCTGCGGCAGCTGAGCGGTGTTCTTTACCAGTGCGCTCAGCGAGAGCTGCGGCCCGGGCAGGATCACTCCGCCCACAAGTTCCTGCTTGGCATTGACTGCCATCATGGAGATAGCGGTGTCGGCAGAGATCACCACCAGCGGCCCGGAACACTCTGCCAGTGCAGCAACAGCACCGCATAAAAGCTCGGCGCCCAGCTGGGCGGGGTTGTCCAGCCGAAGCTTGATGCCGCTTTTCAGGCCGGGGCCGACCGTCAGGATGCGCGCATTGCAGAGGATACGCAAAGCGGAAAGAACCCGGCCGCTCAGCACGGGCACTACACTGCCCAGAATACCGCCTTCAATTTGTGCCGGCGAAGCACCGTGCAGAGAGAGCAGATTCACCAGACGGATGGCGTATTCGTCCACCGTTGCGGCGGTATCAGAGTGCAGCCGTCCACAAAAACGCAGAGTATCCTGCTCGTAGCCGCCCACGGTGATGTGGGTGTTGCCAATGTTGACGGTGAGTATCATAAACAAAGCCCTCCTCTGCAGCGCAATATAATGTATATATAATATAATAGCGCGCCCGCCGCGGATACTGACACAGGACATGGCGCTTCTCCCTTATAGAATAAGTATAGCTACCTTACACAGGATGCTGGGGGATGACTCCATAATACGTTCTGCCCGCCGCCTTGTCAAGAAAAAGGCACGCCCTGAAACGGGTGAAAAACAGGGAGATCCTTTATTCTGCAAAGAAATTGGAAAAAATCTGTCAAAAAGTGTTGACAAGGAGGCGGGGGTGTGGTATTATACT
>ENA-OYYH01001349-OYYH01001349.1-human-gut-metagenome-genome-assembly--contig:-NODE-1349-length-10171-cov-4.947707_pt1 | contig 10171 bp, 9 predicted proteins | sample MGYA00243245_ERZ653439 | MGnify/ENA primary metagenome ERZ653439 (study PRJEB26926, sample SAMN06165028) | human gut metagenome | biome: ENVO:00009003; feature: ENVO:2100002; material: ENVO:00002003... | reverse complement strand
CGAGATTACTACGCGTCTCGTGGGCTCGGAGATGTGTATAAGAGACAGTATTTTTACTTGCTGGCCATCCACAAGATAAGAGGCTCCGGCAGAAACGACCTGTTCACCCGCTTTCACATCTCCGGTAACAATCAAGTCATTACGTCCAACAATAGTACCCTTATCGTTGACTTTGCGTTGTTCCACTTTCTGTGTGGATGGATTATAAACAAATACTTTTTTACTATTCAATGTATTGTCAAACACTACAGCCGACAAAGGTACTGTAATCCCTTCTTTTACCACATCATTCTCAATATTGGCAATAACACGACATGAGAACCCCACCGATACCTTGTATTTTTTCAAATCAAATTCCGGATCATCAATGTAAAGGAATACAGGAACTCCTGCCCCATCGGGAGAAGCCTCTACATACTCCTTTACTTTTGCTTGAAATAATTTTCCTTTATAGGCATCAAATTCTACGTAAATAGTAGAAGGAGAAGTTACATAAGAAATATTCGTTTCGGGGATAGTGAACTCCACTTGCAATTTAGCCGGATTAATCAAACACACTACTCCTTGTCCTGGTTGTACACGCTGATAGTTTTCAACGTATTTTTTTTGGATGAAACCATCAAATGGAGCGCGTAGCTTTGTGTCATTCAATGTGTTTTGCGCATCTTCAAATGCCGATTTGGCATTGGTATACGAAGCTTGGGTCGTTTCAAATTCTTGCATGGAAATGGCGTTCTTAGCCAATAGTTTCTCCGCGCGTTGCATCTGTGATGCCGCCTTTTGAAATGAAGCCCTCTTAGCGTCATAATCCAATTTGTAATCTGTCGGATCAATTTCGGCCACTACCTGTCCTTTCTTCACCCGTTGTCCTTCGAGTACATTCATTGCTACCAGCGGACCGGACATTTTAAAGGCCAAGTCACTGAACTGATCAGGCGACACAACACCTGAATACGATTTTTCGATCCTGCTTAACGAGGTCACTTCCGCCAATTTCACGGGACGGGGACCGCGTTCTTGTGCAGGTTGCTGTCCGCAAGAACAGAACACTGCTGCAATCATTGCCATGATAGACAAATTTTTACCTTTCATACTGTTAATCTTCACTATTAGTTTCCGCTGCAAAGTTCTCATAATTATTAAAGGCGTACAAGTGCTAACAGTAAGATATATTAGTCTATTTTTAAGCATTTTCTTTGTTATCTGCTTTAACTGTCCTATATTTGTGGTGCATAATCAAAATCTTCTTTATTTTTATGAAGTATATAGATGACATTAACCTATTTAAATCAAATAAGGATTTCGTTGCAGAAATTGACATGACAGGATCATTAGGCCGTATTTACCACTACCCGCAACGAATGGAAGGATGCTTGTTCCTTCTGTGCCTGCGAGGTGAATGTGACATAACGATCCATCTGTCTGAACACAAGATACAAAAGAACGACATTGTCACTATTTTGCCAGAAACCTTTGTACATGTCCACCGGCAAAGTCCCGACTGCCGTCTGTACCTGATAGGGTTCAACAAAGAGTTGCTGAATGGAATAAACCTCTTCAATTCCACCATGAACTATCTTTCAGCCCTGATTGACACGCCCATTATTCCTCTGCGTCCCGAAATAACCGAGTTGTTTCAAGACTATTTTATGTTGCTGATAAAAATGAAACGTATGGGAGCCAAGCCCAATAAAGACTTAATCAGCACCATGCTGCTCACTATATTGCATGGTGTAGGCAGCATTCATCAGAACACCAATGTAACCACACGTACTTTCAATCGTGGAGAAGAAATTGTAAAACGTCTGGTCCAATATATCATCAAACATTATACGAAAGAACGGAGTGTAGCTTTTTATGCCGATCTGCTTCATATATCCCCTCAGCACCTCAGCACTACTGTCAATAAGATTACGGGAAAAACTGTTACAGATATCATCGCCAAACTAGTGATAACAGATGCGGAAGCCAAACTAAAATCCACCGATCTTACTATTCAGGAGATAGCCTATTCACTTAATTTCCCAGATATCTCATTCTTTGGGAAATATTTTAAAAGATATACAGGAATGTCACCGAAACAGTATAGGGAAAACGGATAGTGAAAACAGACTCAGCCCACGTTAGTACGTGTAAGGTCATACATCAGTACGTATAAGCCTACATATACTAACGTATAAGCTTATACATACTAACATATAAAAACACATGTCCAAAGTCTCTTACACCATAAAAGTTATAAGTTTTTCGGCTTATAAATAGCGTTCCACCAAGTCGCATCGTCCTGCAACCATTTGGCAAACCAGGCAAAGATTGTATTCTGCCACTGGATCCTCTTGCCATAGTCTACAATATGATGATCTTGCCCCGTTACCGCCACAAAAGCTGTTTCGCGTCCCAGCAATTTCAGTGCTGTAAACATCTGAATACTCTCTCCCACCGGTACATTCACATCCGCATCACCATGCAGGAACAGCAAAGGCGTATGTATCTTGTCCGCATTGAACAACGGGCTTTGTTTTACAAAAAGATCAGGATTGCTCCACGGATAACTATCCGCCATGGAAACTTCACTATACGAATATCCCCAATATCCTTCCCCCCAATAACTGGTATGGTCACTGATACCGGCATGAGAGATGGCCGCTGCAAAAATATCGGTCTGTGTTTGCAGGTATTGTGTCATAAAGCCGCCATAGGACGCACCTATACAGCCTATTTTCTTGTCATTGACAAAAGCATGTTCTTTACAAAACAGCTTTGTACCTTCTATAATATCCTGTGCCACCCCTTCCCCGGCTGTATTGACGTGGCGGGCAGAGAATTCCTGTCCGAAACCGGTAGCACCGCTAGGTTCTATCACATACACCACATAGCCCAATGCCGCGTATGCATGATGCGGATAACGGCTTTCAAAATTACGGCTGACCGGACTGCACCCACCATAATAATTCACAATCATAGGATATTTCCGGTTAGCGTCAAAATGAGGCGGCAGGTAATAACGGCCGTAAATGGTATCACCACGCGAATTGGTAAAACTCCAAGCCTTGCATTCGCCCAGCTCCACATCTTTCAAGATGTCCTTACTTAAGTCTTCCAACAAAGATGATTTCATCTTTTTGGTATTCATGGTGTACAAACGGTCGGAATTTGAGGCGCTTTGTCCATAATAGGCCATAACCGGAGCATTTTGCGCCAATGAGAATGAATTGACCAAATCTTCTGAAACCTCCAGTTGCAGAATTTTCCCATCAGCGGGATTCATCCGGTACAAACTGTAACAGTCACGGTTCTCGGCCGTGAAATATATTTGCCCGTCGACCTTATTCCACACGGCACGCTGTACGCTGGGATTAAAATCTTTCGTCAGCGGAGTGACCCTCTTATCAGCTATATTCAGCAAATAAAGCTGACCGTCCGTCATACTCGGAGTCTGCCCCTCCTTTACATTTTTCCCTATTCCACCCAGCGATTCAGGCGAGCCGGATACCAATACCTGCGTTCCGTCAGGTGAAAAACGGGCTCCACTGATAAAACCATCTTTATCTATCAGCAATTCCGCCTGTAAAGTCTGCATATCCAACCGATATAGTGAGAATAAAGTAGTAGGACGCTTGGTCAGACGGCTCTGACTGGTCATCATCAAAAGATACCGGCCGTCATTGGAAATATCGGCAGCCCAGACATTGTGATAACCGAAAGTCAGTGGCTGCAACAAACCGGTCTTCAAATCATATTTAGCCAGATAAGAACGGTTACGCCATCCCGGCTGGCGGTCATCCGGCTCCAGTACCTCATAAATTTCTTTACGTTCTTTCGGTCCTTCCTGGGTCATGGTGAAAAGCAGGTAGTCTTCCGTAGGTGCGAACTGGAAATACCCGTCAGGTAATTTATTCACCAGCACGGCCTCCACTCCGGTAAGTGGATCCACAACTATCAGCTGCCTGCCATCCACTCCTGTACGGGTATAATAATAACGGTTAGAACGAGGCATCCATTGCATATTCTCAGTACGCTCCGCCAAAACCTTACCGCTGGCAAGTTCAGTAATACGCGTACTGCCGGCCGACCGGCCACCTACACAAGTCGTACGATAATTAGTAATCAGATATCTGCCATCAGGAGAAAGTCCTACTCCGGCAAAACGAGTTCCATGCAACACATCCGCTAAAGTATATAGCTTTTTGTTATCTTGCTTAAGTGAAATGCTTCCCTCTTGATCCGTATCCACACTCACTTTCAAAGAATCTGTTTTCCCTGTTTCAGAAAGATATTTAACAACTACAGAATGGGTGGCCGGCTCCAAAGCGAGTTCAGTCCCTTCCTGCTTTTTCCCATCTACATAAAGTTGGTATTTTTCCAGACCGTCAATCTTCAACTTGGCCGTAGCATAACGAGTATTCTCCAACACAAAGCCCACCATGTGCAAGGCATATCCCGAGTCACTTCCCGGCAAAACTCCGCCTGTAAATAAAGTTCCCTGCTGCAATACGTCCACAGAAAGATGAGTATCTAACAAACGTCCGGATACAAAAGTCTTTGAATTCACATCCACGCTGTCTACCTGAAAAGGAGCCTGTACAATGTAGGGTCCGGCATAACGGAAAGTAGTAATGTCAATCGTTTCAGCACCTGCCATCACAGCCCAGGCAAGAGCACAAGACAATAAGATTTGTTTCTTCATATTTCTAACAATTTGTGTTACACAAAGATACGAAATATAAAAGAAACAAAAACCTTTTTCTACGAATTTCAATGCTTCCTACAACATATTATTTCACCTCTCCCGGCAGATAGCGCAACTGCAAATACTGTTCTCCCGGTTTCAGATACCCCCCTTCGAACATTTCTTTCCTGATCCGGTAAACTGCCACCCTTTTCAATAAGTAATTTTCTACCTTCATCGGCTGCTTTTTACACCAAGAAAGCACTTTCAGACTTCCATCGGCATGAACATCCGCATAGACTTTTACCGTTCTTATCGGAGTCCCGTCCGCTATCTTACGTCCTCTTTTATAATCCACCCACAAAATAGCTTTCGCTTTTTCCCCCTCACATGTCCCAGCATACTTATCCGTTTCGGATGCGGTGGAAGGTGAAGAAGTTCCCTTACAACCTACAACCGCACATAAAATCAAAAGATATAAAATATAGCCCCCTCGTATTTTCATATCAATCGGATTAGTCTTTTATCTCTTCTATAGGAGTAATATCCTCTATTTCAGGCATACCCGGTTCTTTCTTCTGACGGAAGCGGATGATGTTTATCAAATCGGACAGTCCGTATACAATGCTGCTCACTCCCAGAATGATGAATGGAACAGCCGCCGCCGTAAATGGATTAAATAATACCACAATACCTGCAATCAGCACCAACACAGGTATCACAAAGAAACCTCCCGGTACCACCGTCCAACTACGCGCAGCAGACAAATTCACAATCTGACTGATTCCCGCCAGTACCAAAACAGCACCCAGCACATACATCAGAATACCGACAAAAAATGCCGGCATAATCATCAACCATAATCCGAACAAAAGGCTACCAAGCCCGGCAATAGGGAAACTGCTGCCATCCTGCTTGCCACGAATCAAATACCCAAATACAGAAAAGAGTCCCGGTACTAGAAACAGGACACCGATTGTAATAACCAGATAAAGAATGGCAGCTTCAGGCCATGCCACCAGCAACACACCGATGACCAATGCACAGATACATCTGATTATAGAATAATTCATTGTTTTCATATTCAATCATGTCTAATTGGTTAATGAAGCGAATATACTGATTATTTCTGAGAAGACAGATGCAAAATGGATATTAATTTTTCAGACAGAAGAACAAAAGAAGAAAGCCGGAACAGATTTTCCTGTCATAAGCTTAGAACTACATTCTATTGTTCTATAGACTTTAGCAAACAGAATATTCTACCGACTATTCCAATATGTTCTTTCGTACCCATGCCTGAAGATCATCCTTTTATCATATGGCAAATCACTCTATCTGTTCTGTTTCAGGCAGACTTTGTTCATTCTCGTCCTCATCGATCAAAATAGCCCAAAAGAGCCACCATAACAGCAATCCTGCCAACAACACGGCACCTATCCTTATCCAAAGTTTACGTTTCATACACTTCATTTTAATGATTTATTAACTGATGTATTAAAACCATTCCGCCACCCGAAATGTTCATTTATAAAACCAATTTAAAGTAATAAGATTATGAATAATGGAAAATTCTTTGCCGGACTGGCACTAGGAGCGCTGGTCGGCAGTGCATTAAGTTGTTTTGCGCACAGCAACAGAGGCCGCAAATTGAGAAGAGACGTGTATGATGCCATTCAGGACTTACAAGAAGATGCAAAAGACCTGGCTCATCATGCAAAACATAAAGCAGAACAAGTAAGCAGTGAAGTAGCCGGAAAAGTAGGTGAGAAAGTGGAAGAAGTGAAAGGGAAAATACACGAGGCTGCAAATAAATAAAAAAAAAGTAAGTTTTTCTTTGGAGTTTAAAACAAAACGCTTACATTTGCCCCAAAATAAAAACAGATTTTATGAATAGAATCATGGTAAATACATATTGGTGGCGTTTCTTACAACTAAACAAGTCGTAAGGGAACCAGACCATGTATATATACCTGACATTCTAATAAGGATATTCAAACTGAAGGCCTGTCGTACTTACGACAGGCCTTTTTTCGTTAGTGCAATTAACAATCAAAATTTAATATAGAACGACAATGAAAACTTATCAGGTAAACAAAGAAGGTTATTATGGCGAATTTGGCGGGGCCTATATTCCCGAAATCCTTCATCGCTGTGTGGAAGAGTTAAAAAATGCCTATTCCAAAGTATTGGAAAGTGAAGGATTCAAAAAAGAATTCCACCAGTTACTACACGACTATGTGGGACGCCCTTCACCTCTATACCTGGCAAACCGGCTAAGCGAACAATACGGCTGTAAAATCTACCTGAAACGTGAAGATTTGAACCACACCGGAGCACACAAAATCAACAATGCCATCGGCCAGGTGTTACTGGCAAAACGTATGGGGAAAAAACGTATCATTGCAGAAACCGGAGCTGGACAGCATGGTGTGGCCACCGCCACGGTATGCGCTTTGATGAACATGCAATGCATTGTTTACATGGGCAAGACCGATGTAGAACGCCAGCATATCAATGTAGAAAAGATGAAAATGCTGGGAGCCGAAGTCCGCCCGGTCACTTCCGGCAACATGACACTGAAAGATGCTACAAACGAAGCCATCCGCGATTGGTGTTGCCACCCTGCAGATACTTACTATGTCATCGGCTCTACCGTAGGCCCTCATCCCTACCCTGATATGGTGGCACGTCTGCAATCCGTTATCAGCGAAGAAATCAAAAAGCAGCTGAAAGAACAGGAAGGAAGGGAATATCCCGATTACTTGATGGCTTGTGTAGGAGGAGGAAGCAATGCGGCAGGAACCATTTATCACTATATAGATGATGAACGTGTGCAGATTGTCCTGGCCGAAGCAGGAGGCAAAGGCATAGACACCGGTTTCTCGGCCGCTACCATCCAACTGGGGAAAATGGGAATTATCCACGGAGCAAAGACCTTGGTTATCCAAAACGAGGACGGACAAATAGAGGAACCTTACTCCATCTCTGCCGGTCTGGATTATCCGGGCATAGGCCCCATGCATGCCAATCTAGCCAAACAGCAACGCGCTTTGGTACTCGCCATAAACGATGATGAAGCCATCCGTGCCGCATTTGAACTGACCCGGCTGGAAGGTATTATTCCTGCATTGGAATCGGCTCATGCATTGGGAGCACTGGACAAAATGAGATTCAAGCCAACGGATATAGTGGTTCTCACCGTATCAGGACGCGGAGATAAGGATATTGAAACCTACTTGAAAGAATCCAGCACAAGGGCCTCCCTGCAATAACACATAGAAACCCACGAGAGTAAAAATCTTATACGGACAACTATAAACAGAAAAGAAACAATGAAAACTTTTACCTATACCACCCGATACAAAACCATACTGGGTGACCTACATACACCGGTCAGTACTTATCTGAAAGTACGCGACATTTTCCCACAGAGTGCGCTGATGGAAAGTTCCGACTATCATGGAAGTGAGAACAACCGTTCTTTCATCGGACTGAATCCTGTAGCCAGCATCGGAATCAACCATGGCATAGCCACTGCCACCTACCCTGACGGCAGCATGGAAGAACATCCCATCACCGAACATTTCCGGGCAGACCATGCGATCTCCGATTTTCTGAATCGTTTCAAGGTAAGCGGAGAATACAACAACTACTGCGGACTGTATGGTTATACCACGTTCAATGCCGTACGCTACTTCGAACATATCAATGTAAAAGACAGCCGTGACCCTAAGAACGATGCTCCGGATATGTTGTATATCTTATATAAATACCTGATCGTCTTCAATGACTTCCGCAATGAAATGTTATTACTGGAAATGTTGCAGGACGGTGAGGACAGCCATCTGGATTATGTGGAAAAAGCAATCCACAACCGTAACTATACCACTTACGACTTCCGTGCCGTGGGCGAAACTACCAGCACCCTGACCGATGAAGAGCATAAGGCGAACATCCGCAAAGGCATTGCCCACTGTATGCGCGGTGATGTTTTCCAAATCGTCCTTTCACGCCGTTTTATCCAACGTTACGAAGGAGATGATTTCAAACTTTACCGTGCTTTACGCAGCATCAACCCGTCCCCCTACTTATTTTACTTCGATTTCGGGGGCTTCCGTATTTTCGGTTCCTCTCCCGAGACCCACTGTAAAATAGAAAACGGACGTGCCACCATCGACCCTATCGCCGGAACCACCCGCCGCAACGGAGACAAGAAAATAGATGCTGAACTCACCGCCAACCTATTGGCTGATCCCAAAGAAAATGCAGAACACGTAATGCTGGTAGATCTGGCACGCAATGACTTGAGCCGCAATTGTCACGATGTACAAGTAGAATTTTACAAAGAAGCTCAATATTACAGCCACGTCATTCATCTGGTAAGCCGGGTCAGTGGCGAACTGAACCCCAAAGCCAATCCCATCAAAGCATTTATTGATACTTTCCCGGCCGGAACTCTGAGTGGCGCTCCGAAGGTAAAAGCCATGCAACTGATCAGCGAATACGAACCTCACAGCCGTGGAGCCTATGGAGGTTGCATCGGATTTATCGGGCTGAACGGCACATTGAACCAAGCTATTACCATTCGTACATTCGTCAGCCGCAACAACGAACTATGGTTTCAAGCCGGTGGCGGCATCGTAGCTAAGAGCAATGAAGAGTACGAGTTACAAGAAGTAAACAACAAACTGGGAGCACTTAAAAAAGCAATCATCCTGGCAGAACAAATGTAAAAACGAATCATCATGAAAACAGTAATTATAGACAACTATGACTCATTTACCTACAACTTGAGTCATTTGGTAAAAGAACTGGGAGCCGAAGTTACCGTATTACGTAACGATGCTTTCCAACTGGAAGAATTGGAAAAATTCGATAAAATCATTCTTTCACCCGGTCCCGGTATTCCATCAGAAGCAGGCCTGCTGCTCGAAGTAATTAAAAGATATGCCGGCAAGAAACCGATTCTGGGTGTATGCTTGGGAGAACAGGCCATAGGAGAAGCTTTTGGCGGCAAACTGTGCCAATGGCGTCGGAACCCATTTCTCCTTCGTCAGTTTCTTGATGTGCTTCAACATCCAGCTAAGTTCTGAAAGAGTGAGTCCTACCTCACACATATAGCTTTCAGTCTCGCTTTTTCCGAGGTCGGCTTTTAAGGCAAGGTTCAGATCCGGTTCATGCCGGATGATGGAATCTTTTAATTTTTTGAGTTGTTCTATACGATAATTTACAGGCAGTGTCTGGCCTGTCTGGAAAAATTTATGCTGCTTTTCCAGGATGTTCTGAATTTCTGTTTCTGTCATGTTCACTTACCTCCTGTACAAGATGATACATCTGTTCCAGTTTCTCAGGTCCCCATAACGCAGGTACCGGGTAGAGCGGGTTGGCTTCTTTGTCCGCATAACAGGCAAGCTTTGGAATATCTTCATTACGGATACCGTCCAGGGTCTCCGGGATATTCATGGAAATGTTCATGCTGCGGATGTGGTTGATGAATTC
>ENA-OYYH01001344-OYYH01001344.1-human-gut-metagenome-genome-assembly--contig:-NODE-1344-length-10198-cov-4.806468_pt1 | contig 10198 bp, 6 predicted proteins | sample MGYA00243245_ERZ653439 | MGnify/ENA primary metagenome ERZ653439 (study PRJEB26926, sample SAMN06165028) | human gut metagenome | biome: ENVO:00009003; feature: ENVO:2100002; material: ENVO:00002003... | reverse complement strand
CGTCAGATGTGTATAAGAGACAGTACATACATCGGCGCTATTATTAAATTATGATTAATTATTTTCTTGATATAATTATTTCATCTCCATCGATCGTGTAATACAGATTGTTGTTGGCGGCCATGATGTCCAGTATCTCTGTAATCGTTTCGTCGTTTCGGAAATCGCCATAGAAGCGTTCGGTGCTTAGTTGGCGGTCTTTTATTTCGATTTTCACATTGAATGCCCGTTCCAGATCACGTACAATCTGACTTAGCGGTTCTTCGTTGAAGAAGAGGGTGTTTCGTATCGTTACGCTTGGAACCCGTATGGATGCCGTGGGTTGCCCGGTGACATTGCTCGGGATAACATCCAATATTTCCTGTTTCGGATGTGTCCACATGGCATAACTTTTGGCATCTACGTTTTTCACGGTAACCCGGTTTTCCTTTTTGTTGATGACTGCCTGCTGGTTGGGGATAAGCAGCACGTTTCTTACATTGTTTTCGATATTTCCGACATTCAGGCTACCTTCTACCAAAGTAACCCGTGCACTTTCATCTTCCTTATAAGATTTAAAGTTGAATTTGGTACCGAGTACTTTAATCTTTACCTTTCCGGAAAGTACACTGAACGGGAGTTTCTTATTTTTGGTGACCTCAAAATAGGCTTCGCCGTCCAGAGAAACATTCCGGTTGGAATGACCGAAACTTTCCAGATAAGATAACCGGCTTCCGGAATTCAACCATACAGAGGTTCCATCGGGTAAAGTAACTTTAGATTTGGAGCCATAAGGGATTTCAATTGTTTGTGCCAGGCGAGAGTCTGATGAGCCGGAGCGGGCTATATAGTAGGAACCTGCACCCAGCCCGAATGCTATGGCAAAAACGGCTGCATACCGCATCCAGGAGCGGGGCACGGAATATCGCCTGCTTTCTTTCTGCTTTAGACCGGTCTTTCTGGCGAAGCCGGCATAGGCATCTCCGATTTGTGAGGAGAAGAATTTCTTGTTTTGAGAGATACGCAATCCTTTTATCAACAGATAATACTCTTTGTACACCTGCTTGTTTTCTGCGCTGTTTTCATACCATGCTTTCAAAACAGCCTCTTCCTCTTTGGATATCTGCTTGGAGAACTGCCTGTTGATAAGATTAAAAATATCGATGTCGTTGTCCATACTTGTCGCCTTTTATAAGTAGGACGTCCGGGAAATACAGTAGGGTAGTGAGAAAAGAACTTTTTTCGATAAAAGTTTTCTTTTTTATCGAAAAAAGTATCACGAAGCTTGTTTAATGCGGATTTTACTGATTAAAAAGATAGAGGTATAAGGCTGTAATGGTGAGGAGGTAATCTTTCAGTTCTTCTCTGAATAGGCTGAGTGCTTTTTTGATGTGGTATTTCACCGTATTGACAGAGATATTCAGCTCATCGGCTATTTCGGCATAGCTCTTGTTTCCATACCGGCTCAGCAGGAATACTTTTTTGCATTCTTCGGGCATCGATTGGATAATTTCTTCTATTTTCTTTTCCAGTTCCGATGAGACGATCTGCTCGAACATCTCTTGATCCGGGATGTAACAGCTCGACGAGCCGATTTCACTTTCAAGGCTGAATACTTCCGCTTCTCTGGACCGGCTTCGTAAGTAATCGATGCATTTATTGTGAACGGAGGTGAGCAGATAGGATTTTACAGAAGTTGAAATGATCAGTTGTTCTCTTTTTTCCCAAATAGACATCATTACATCTTCCACTATGTTCTGGCTGATATAGTAATCTTCTACATATTCATACGCAATGGCGCCCATCAAAGCATAATAATGATCAAAAATGAATTTATATGCATGATGGTCCCCTTCTCTGAGCTTCTTTATCAGTTGCGCATTGTACATGAAAAACGGTCTATTTGGGGTTGTTCATATTTCTAACAGGCTTAATCCTATTCCTTTCACGGTTTTGATATTTACAGACGGATCTTCCGCGAACAGCTTTCTTAGTTTGGTGACAAATACATCCAGGCTGCGTGAAGCGAAGTAATCGTCCTCCGTTCCCCAGAGTTTTTCAAGGATGGTTTCGCGTTTCACTACTTCGCCTTTCTTTTCGCAAAGCATTTGCAATAGTTTTGTCTCGCGGGCTGTCAGTGTTTTATTGGTACCCGATGCGTGTTTCAGGGTAGCATGCTCTGCATCCAGCGTATAGTTCTTTCCTATTTGATAGATACCTTCCGCCATGACCGGTGTTTTCGGGGCCGGTGTTGCGGCGGGTGCTTTCTGCTTCATTTTCATTAAAGCCTGTACGTGCGCATTCAGCTCTTCGGGGAGAAACGGCTTTTTCAGGTAGTTGTTGACTCCCAATTCGTAACCTTTCACCACATCCTTGGGTGAAACACGTCCCGAACTGAAAAGGATAGGGGTATCCGGATCGGTTTCACGAATGCGTTTTACCATCTCGTAACCATCCATAACCGGCATTTCGATGTCCGAAACGATTACGTCCGGTTGCCATTCCTGCCACACTTTCAGTCCTTCTTCTCCATTGGCGGCATCTTTTATTTCGTATCCGCCGATCATGTCTTCAAGTCCTCCCCGGATGATGTATCTCAGGTTGGCATCGTCTTCAACCAATAATAACTTTATCATGCTGTTTCTCCGTTATGTTGTGGAATGTTTATCGTAAATTTGCTGTATTCTCCTTCTATGCTTTCCAGCTTTACGCTGCCGTGGTGTGCTTCGACGACATGCAGGACATAGTTCAGCCCGAGTCCGAAACCGGAAGCACCTCCTTTACGGTTGCGTATCACGGCCGAAGCGCGTTCGAATTTCTCGAAAATCTTTCCTTGCTCTTTCAAGGGGATGCCCATACCGTTGTCTGTTACACTGATATAGGTATATCCGTCGGTGGAGGCAGAAGAGGATATTTTTATTTGCACACTCTCACCCGAATATTTGATGGCATTGTCTATCAGGTTGCTGAGGGCTTCTTTCAGGAATTCTTCGTCAGCGTATGCTTTTTCTTCTTGCAGGTCAAGAGCAAATTCCACTTGCTTTTCTGCCTTGGCGGTGAACTTCTCGATCAGGTCTTCGATGATCGGGCGCAGTTCCACTTCTGTTTTCTCAAGTAGCAGTTTCCCTTCTTCCAGTTTCGATAAGGTCAGTACTTTGTTGACCAATGCCAGCAGATGTTCCTCTTCGTCTTCCATGATGTCGAAGTACTTCTCTTTCCGTTCCGGCTTATCGTCGAGTTTTCCACTGCGCAGGATACGTGTGCCCATGAGGATGGAGCTAAGCGGCGTTTTCATGTCATGAATCATGGCATATGAGAAGTCTTCACGTATTTTGGCTATTTTGTTTTGTTTCGCAATCACTTTGATTTGTTGTACCAGGCAATAGATGACGATGAACAGAAGGAGTACGGTTCCTATAAGGAACATACGCATCTGCAGGATGATCATTTTATAAGGATTTTCAATGGTAGCCTGTATACCTTTGGAGAAATCTTCCCGGATAGGGTAGATTTGTGTCTGCATCTTGCTGTGGAGCCGGACGAGATTGTTGTCCTCCGCGAAATCTTCTACGTATTTGTAATGGGCAGAGTCTATTGCAATGGAGTCGATGCGGAAGCGAAGCTTTCCCAGATTGATTTTATCCAGTTCTTCCCGATAACATGAATCCAGTAGTTGATAATCGAGCGGAATGTTGTATTGGTGATGAATGCAATGCAAAGCGGTCACCAAAATCAATCTGTCGGCCAAATCATTCTTTGCACGTACTTTGGTAGAATCGAGCTGGAGTACGGTGCCATTGGGGATATTGTTTTTAAACCGATCGCTGGTCCGTGAGGACTCCTGTAACTGCGCTTCCAGGAAAGCATTGTTTATTTTGTCGTATAATTCATTCTCCAACAGATGGTAGGAGTTGGAAAACCACATTCCCTGTAATGCCATTACCGCAAGGATGGCAATGACAGTAATATAACGAAATAGCGGTTTATTCATACTTTTGTCTTTTAATTTGCTGGCAAATATAACAAATTTCTTCGTTAACGTAACGTTAACCTAACGATAACGTTGTAATAACATTCTTTTTGCAAGCCGCGCCTTACCTTTGTATCATCCGGAATCAGTGATAGGACTGTATGAAGAGTGAAATGTTCCGGTCGGTAGGATCAGAAAGAATGCGATGAGAGAAGACGATACGGAATATGAAAAATCTCCGGTGACTGTGAGCCGTGGCATGAGTGGGACGCAAATCACACTTTGCATGGTTTCATGCGCTTATTCGTTCATAATGTATGAATGGGTTCGCGCACTCTTTTTTCTGCTTTTCTCTAAAAAAGGGAAACGGTCGGTTTCTTTCAGGATGAGAGGACGTTGCCTGTCTGCCCGTTGTCTATGTTGTGAATATCTGCGTGTATGGCAATATGTGGTCGTTTCCTTGATGCCTGCTGTTCTTCTGGGCGTGATTCCTTTGTTTTATGCTTTGCTCTCCGGCAGATATCTGTTACTCCCGGTTGCTGTCCTGTTTCTATTGATGGGGGCGAATGATTATAAGACTGTCTGGCTGCTTCGATATTTTGAGGCGGGGCATTGGGTAAAAACGACCCTGCACCCCCGGGATGCTGATAACAGATGATAGCATGACGGGGATGCAGGGGGATGAATTATCTTCTCATAAACTTGATGGTAGTTGTTTTCGTTTTGGCGATATACAGGCCGGCATGCAAGTGTTGTACGCTAATATGACTTTCACTTGAAGTGAGCAGGGGCATACCTACACTGTTGTATATAGTCACGGTTTCCTGTTCCGGGTTATTGATGAATCCGTTGAAGTATCCGATTCGGGCGGTGGCTGCGCTGTTTTTTATGCCTACCGGTAATTTGGATGCATAATCGTAATATACGTTCGGGTTCAGCAGATAAGCTGCTGCGTTCTTTAATAGATTGACGGCATTTGTATTGAACAATGTATAGCTGTCTCCTTCGTTGCTTAATCCGATAAGTAGATATTTGGCAGAATTGTCGAGGTTCAGTTCGTGTATATGAACTTTGGCATCGTCTCCGTCAATGGTAGCTAAAGTATGGTTGGCTGTTTCCATTGGAACCGTCCAGCTTGTACCGGTAAAAGGTACTGAGACATATTGGAATGCGTTGATTACCGTGCTGGGTTGGGCAAGCAATTCCAATTTATCACCGTCGAAAGCTACGTTGGTAAAGATCGGATGGTTTTGCAAAGTTACATCCACATTGCTGTGCATGCGGCCTATTTCCGTATTGTTCGGTGTGGACCAGTTCCATCTGTCTTTGCTATAAGTAAAGGCTTTCAGGTTCAGAATAGGCTTTATGCCTGCCAGATCCGAAGTAGCTACGCCGATCGGGTTATTACCGGCAACACTGGCATGTATCACAATCAGATCGTAATTCCGGTAATAGGCTTCCATGTCTGCCGGTTTAGTTGCCGAGGCATCGAGGAACTGTACGTCATAATCGGCAAAAGCGGATAGAAGCAGACCGTCGTAAGAGGCTGCGGCACCGGTAGCGGTCAGCATGCCTACTGCAATTTTATCTGAAACGATCGCATTTACCGTATATACTGCTTTGCTCCCGTCTTGTGCGGTAACTTCGATGGACAAGGGGCCGTTGGCAAAATTATGCGGATTGCCGCTTTCAAAGTCGGCACTTGCCAGGCTTGAGTTGAGCAGGAAAGTGACAGGCCATTCGCCTGGAATTGTTCCTTTGACGAACTGACAGGTGATTGTTTTGGCTTCATTGTCCACAATGGCTTTTTTTCCGTTGATTGTTGCACTTTTAATCGTATTATCCGGGCTCTTGCTGTTACCGTCATCGTTGGAAAGAAGTTCAGTTGTAGCCGCCAGATAAGCGATGCGCGGACTTCCGCCGCCGGTAAGCGTCATCGGATTCAGGCTGCCGCCGATCTGATAAAGATCTTCTCCGGCAGTAGAAATGGTTACTTTGCGGTAGATACGGAACGATTTGGTTCCGATGGAGGCGGGTATGACGACTCCCTCGCCACCGCTGCGAACCGGAGGCAGTTCGGCTTCTTCATATCCGATAATCGATTGGGCGTCAAAGCTCAGCCCGTCAGAGAACAGGATGATGATACCGCATCCGGAGTCGAGGTCTGCACTGGTTCCGTTCACTTTGACAGAAGCGATATTTTTTTCCGAGCTTTTTTCTGTCAGTGTTCCCTGAATATAGTAGTCATCGCTGGATATATACATGAACGTGTAATTGCCGGAGGTTTCATAGACTCCGTTTTTACTGGTTGTATTCATCATCTTGCTGTTCGAAGCGGAGAAGATCATCTCGTCTATGCTGCCGGCATTGATGGTATATTTGCTGTCGGTAGTAATCAGTGTACCGGTCTGGGCATTTGAAGAAGAATTACCGTCAAAATCTCTTCCTAAGTCCACGCAGGTAGTGGTGAACGAATAGGTGCCGGTTTTGAAACTCCATACGCTGCCCGGTGTTGTACCTAAAGTGTTGGTTGCATCCACCCGCCAATAGTAAGTTTTGTTCATCTCCATCTCTCCTTCAAAAGTGAAAGAGGTGGTGGTGAGGTTATTGGCCACTTCTGTCAAGCTGGCTGCATCAGCGCCAAAGAAGAGACTGTAAGAGACATCTCCCGCCCATGGGCCGGTTTCGTTTTCCCATGAAAAATCGACTGAGGTATAAAAGCGGGATACCTCGTTTACGGCAGGAGAGGGAGTATGGCTCTGGTGGGGTATTTGAGGCTCTCCTTCCGTAGCGGTTTTTAGAATTTCCGAGGGAGTCGAAGCATCCAATCCGGCTTTTTGGGTGATGAGACGGAAATGATAAGTTTGGTCTACTAACAGGTTTGTGGCATTGTAGGAAGTGGCATCGGCTTGCAGGGTGGCACAAGTAGTGAACGTTGTTCCGCCGTCGATTGATTGTTCCAATACGATCTGGTCACTTTCCGTAGCATTGTTTTTCCAAGACAGGTTGATCGATGTTTTCGTACGGCCGGTCATTTTCAGATCCGAAGCGCAGCGTACGTAGGCTGCTGTGGGCTTGTCGATGCTGTTGAAGTAATTTTCAATGTTCGGATATCCGTTTGCTCCCAGTTGGAGTGCATCCGATGCGTCGTTTTTGTTCAGTCCGTTTGCATCCTCCCACCAATCGGGTATTCCGTCATTGTCTGTATCCGGTGCTTTGGGGCCTTTACTGATCACTCCGATGTAATTGTATATCTCGTTTTCTCTTTCGTGAACGATTAGCTTTCCTTTTTTTCCATAAGATAGTAATTCGTCGATCATAAACTGATCTACGGCTGTGCGTGCAGGCAAGGAAGCACCTACTGATGCCACTACCTTATCCAGCGCCTCTTGGGGAGACAGGATGCCTCCTGAAATTTCGGGATGTACTTTCGGGATACCGGTGAATGCGCTACGTTCGTTGACGAAGCCGGCATTGCCGTAATCAGAGTTGGTGGTGGCTCTTCCATCCAGAACTCCGTCTTTGTTCGTGTCTACGAAGTCATTGTTGTGATATAACTGGAATGTGGGCGTTGCCCGGGTAAAAGGACTGGAACTGTTGGGGCCGGCGATGAAATAGTTACCTTCCAGCCATGCCCATGAAGAGGCTTCCGTATCGCCTAAGATATAACCGTTGCCGCCTCCCCAGTTATAGACTACATTGTTGATAAACTGGTTCAATCCTTTTACTTTCGGATTACGGGTTTTGTTGTCGATGTACAGGCAACCGATGATAGAGACCCCGTTGTTGGTCTGGATCAGACCGCCGGCAGAGTGGGACATGATTCCTTGCCCCATAATCGAATTTTGGATCGTGATATCACCCGGCTCGGTTCCCTTGCCGTCCCAGTTGATGGAAAAGTTCTCATCCAATCCCCAGGCTACAGACAGATGGTCGAAGATCATATTCTGTCCGTTGGCTATGCCGGCGGCATCTTTCCCGGAAGAACCTTTGTCTTTGCCCATGTAGATGCGCAGATAGCGAACGATCAGGTTGCTGGCTCCCGAAAAGGAGACACCGTTTCCATGGATGATAATGCCATCGCCCGGTGCTGTCTGTCCTGCTATGTAGGAATTACCACTGAAGACGAGGCGTGATTTCAGTTTGATTTCACCGCATACGTCAAAAACGATGTAACGTCCGGGCTGGCTTATGGCATCGCGCAATGAGCCGGGGCCGGAATCGTCCAGATTGGTCACATGATATATTTGCGGATTGGCAACCGCACGTGCACCTGTGGCGTATCGTCCGAATCCTTCAGCTCCGGGAAAAGCCAATTGTTGGGCTTGCAGGGATACTGATACAACATTTATCAGTAGAAACAACGATAATAGAAGTAATTTGTTTTTCATTGTACTGTTAATCTAAATTGTTATAAAAAATGATTTAAGCAAAAGGTGCGGGCTATAAACTAACCGGTTATTGATTGGTAAATATGCCAACATGCAAATAAACGGCAAAAAAAAGAAATGGCAAATGTGAGAAATGATACTATTAGTATTGATTTTGACCATTTTGTGCACATTGAGTTATTTTTACCTCGATATAAAACAGAATATCACCTTGTTTTTATCCCCCTTCACCGCCTTCACCTTTTCCGGTCAATCGGCTTATTCATCGGTGTTTGGAGGTGAAGCCCCATTCTGTTTTTTTTATGTATTGTGCAAAAGCCCCTTACGAACGGTGCGTACAGATTGTATGAACAATGCCTGGCGGAGGTAAGCACCGTGCTTACGATTGCTGATGTGCCGTGTTATTTTCTTCGGTGGCGCTTCACCCCGTATGACCGATGAACAGGGAGATTGACCGGAAAAGGTGAAGACGGTAAAAACTGGTTGAATGAGCGACTTATTGTAGTGTGACGTCGCGGTTCACTGCCGATTGCATGGTGCTTCACTGCCGGTTGCATCACAATAGATTGCCGGTTGCATATTACCAATAAGCGACTATGATTTTTCTTTTTTTTTGAACGATGTATTAACCCGGCATCAATTATCTCTGACCGGAAAAAATAAGGTGAACTCACTGAATTTATTTTCAATACTTTCCAAACTTACTTTACCGTTATGCGCCGTCATCACTCGCTGCACGTAGTTCAACCCCAACCCGAAGCCACCGGCATTGCTTCGTTTGCCGGCATCGGCCCGTTCAAACTTGTCGAATATTTTATTTTGTTCTTTGAAGGAGATTCCTAAACCGTTGTCGTGCACTTTTATTTTTGTGTAATTACTTTCTTCTTCACATACGATATCTATTTTCACCGTTTCACCGGAATATTTGATGGCATTGTCTATCAAGTTACTAAGAATCTCGCGTAAGCAAAAGGCATCCGCATATACAGAATTACAGTGATGAAATGCTTTTGAAAATTCTACGGGCTTGTGGGTTTTTAGTCGGAACTTCTCTATAAGGTCGTCGATGAGAGGTTCCAGCACGACTGTTTCTTTGTGCAGTTGCAATTCGTCCTTTTCTATTTGAGTCAATAAGATGACGCGATTGGACAGTGTGAGCAGATGATTGCATTCATCGGAAATGGCTTGCAGGTATTTTTTCTTTTTTTCCGCTTGTTCTTCCAGTTTGCCTGTGTTTAATATATGTGCACCCATGAGGATGGTATTCAGTGGTGATTTCATGTCATGAATCATTGCATAGGTGAAATCTCTCTGAAATAGTGCGAGACGGCGTTGCATAAATATCATCTTTACCTGATAGAATACGCAACAGGCAATGAGCAGGAACATAAGCCCCAGTGAAAGAAGCAAGGGCCATAAGGGCATTAATATAAGTACTTGGGGTGAAGACAGCCTTCCTTGTATCACCTTGCTGCTGTCATTGTTCAGAGGGATGAAGCGGGTTGCCAGGTCTGAAATCCTCGCTGCATGGCCGGGGCAGGTACTTTCTTCTGTTTCTCGATCGGGGTAGGTTAATATGTCTATACAGGTGGGGCGGGTGATGCCCGCTTCGTATAGGCGTGCAGTGAATGCCGAATCCATATATTGCAAAGAGAAAGGGGCGGGAGTGGCACAGGAATTTATAGCTTCGAGCATCTTGAGCGCAGAGCGCAGTGTGTAGTTTGCATCTATCGAGTTATACTGATGAAAAACATACACCCTTGTTGCGGGCGATTGGGTTCGGGCTGCTTCCTCTTTTTGTCTTCGGGCAAAGGGTGTGCTGTCTCTTATACACATCTGACGCTGCCGACGAAGGCTT
>ENA-OYYH01001343-OYYH01001343.1-human-gut-metagenome-genome-assembly--contig:-NODE-1343-length-10201-cov-3.364873_pt1 | contig 10201 bp, 4 predicted proteins | sample MGYA00243245_ERZ653439 | MGnify/ENA primary metagenome ERZ653439 (study PRJEB26926, sample SAMN06165028) | human gut metagenome | biome: ENVO:00009003; feature: ENVO:2100002; material: ENVO:00002003... | reverse complement strand
ATATAGACCTTTTCTCCCAGACGGAGGCGATGATATACCGTCATAGCGCCGAAGCGCTGAATGCTCCGCGTGCCGCTGCATTTGCCGACTTCGAGCGGCTTGGCTTTCCTACCCGCAAGACGGAGAAATATAAATATACCGATGTCAGCAAGTTCTTTGAACCCGATTACGGACTGAACCTGAACCGGTTGGAGATTCCGGTTAATCCCTACGAAGTATTCAAGTGCGATGTGCCGAATATGAGCACTTCCCTTTACTTTGTTGTGAATGATGCTTTCTATAACAAGGCTTTGCCGAAGTCGCATTTGCCTGAGGGCGTTATCTTCGGTAGCCTCAAGGAAATGGCGGAGCAGCGTCCGGAGTTGGTGAAGAAGTACTACGGTAAGCTGGCAGATACTTCCAAAGATGGAGTGACGGCTTTCAATACAGCCTTTGCGCAGGACGGCGTATTGCTGTATGTTCCCAAGAACGTGGTGGTGGAGAAACCTATCCAGTTGGTGAACATTCTGCGCGGCGATGTCAACTTTATGGTGAACCGCCGTGTGCTTATCATTTTGGAAGAGGGTGCGCAAGCCCGTCTTCTGGCATGCGACCACGCCATGGACAGTGTGAATTTCCTTGCTACGCAAGTGGTAGAGGTATTCGTTGGGGAGAATGCCACTTTCGACTTCTATGAACTGGAGGAGACGCATACCAGTACGGTACGCATCAGCAGTTTGTATGTCAGACAAGAAGCTAACAGCAACGTTTTGCTGAACGGAATGACTTTGCATAACGGTACTACCCGCAACACAACCGAAGTTACGCTTGCCGGCGAAGGTGCTGAACTGAACCTTTGCGGGATGGCTGTTGCGGATAAGAACCAGCATGTGGACAACAATACCACCATAGACCATGCAGTGCCCAACTGTACCAGCAACGAACTCTTTAAGTATGTGCTCGACGACCAGTCTGTCGGTGCTTTTGCAGGCCTGGTACTGGTACGTCCGGGTGCGCAGCATACGAGTTCCCAGCAAACGAACCGTAATCTTTGCGCCACTCGCGAAGCGCATATGTATACCCAGCCGCAACTGGAGATTTATGCCGATGATGTGAAGTGCAGTCATGGCGCTACGGTAGGCCAGCTCGATGAAAGCGCCCTGTTCTATATGCAGCAGCGCGGCATCTCCGTGCATGAGGCACGTTTGCTGCTGATGTTCGCTTTTGTAAACGAGGTAATTGACACAATCCGTCTGGATGCCTTGAAAGACCGTCTGCACCTGCTGGTGGAAAAACGTTTCCGCGGTGAACTGAACAAATGCCGCGGGTGTGCAATATGTAAATAATGGAGAATTATGAATGAAGAATTGCCATGCGGGTACTGATGCTGCGCAGCTTATTCTTCATTCATAATTCATAATTTGAAAGATATGGACCTTCAAAAGATAAGAGCTGATTTTCCGATACTTTCCCGTGAGGTATATGGTAAGCCGTTGGTTTACTTTGATAACGGTGCGACTACGCAGAAACCCCGTCAGGTGGTGGATGCCATTACGGATGAGTACTATTCGGTCAATGCCAATGTGCATCGCGGTGTGCATTTCCTTTCGCAGCAGGCTACGGAGTTGCACGAAGCATCTCGCGAGACGGTACGGAAGTTCATCCATGCCGGCAGTACGAATGAAATCATCTTTACCCGCGGCACGACGGAAAGTATCAATCTGTTTGTGTCCAGCTTCGGTGAGGAGTTTATGCAGGAGGGGGATGAGGTGATTCTCTCCGTCATGGAACATCACAGCAACATCGTTCCCTGGCAATTGCTGGCTGCCAAAAGAGGGATTGCCATTAAAGTTATCCCGATGAATGACAGAGGCGAACTTTTGTTGGACGAGTACAAACAGTTGTTTTCCGAACGTACGAAGATTGTCAGCGTAGCCCATGTATCCAATGTGCTGGGTACGGTGAATCCCGTAAAGGAGATGATACGCTATGCCCACGGGCAAGGCGTTCCCGTGCTTGTGGACGGAGCCCAGTCCATTCCGCATATGCCGGTGGATGTGCAGGATTTGGATGCGGATTTCTACGTTTTTTCCGGTCACAAGGTGTACGGTCCTACCGGTGTGGGTGTGCTTTACGGTAAAGAAGAATGGCTCGATAAGATGCCCCCCTACCAGGGTGGCGGCGAAATGATACAGCATGTATCGTTCGAACGGACTACCTTCAATGAACTTCCTTTCAAGTTCGAGGCGGGAACACCCGATTATATCGGTACGACAGGGCTTGCCAAAGCGTTGGATTACGTTTCTGACATCGGCATGGAGAAGATTGCCGCCCATGAACATGAACTGACTACATATGCCATGACACGTTTGAAAGAGATTCCCGGTATGCGCATCTTCGGTGAGGCCGAAGAGAAAGGGAGTGTTATCTCTTTCCTCGTAGGCGATATTCACCATTTCGATATGGGCACTTTGCTCGACCGTTTGGGCATTGCCGTACGTACGGGGCATCACTGCGCACAACCGTTGATGCAGCGTCTCGGCATTGAAGGAACGGTGCGTGCTTCATTTGGTCTGTATAACACGAAAGAGGAGATAGATGTATTGGTAGCGGGCATAGAGCGTGTGAGCCGTATGTTTTGATGCTTGCCGGATGAAATTGCGTATTTAATTTTTTTTTTTGACTATTGCTGCAACTTTTCTTCCTCTTTGTGCGTCTGATAAGTTGCAGATAACTTAAAAATAAAGATTATGTTAATAACAACGACTTCAGTGATTGAGGGTGCAAAGATAACCCGTTATTATGGCATCGTATCCGGCGAAACAATTATCGGCGCCAATGTATTCCGTGACTTTTTTGCCAGTATCCGCGATGTGGTAGGCGGACGCAGCGGTTCGTACGAGGAAGTGCTTCGTGAGGCTAAAGATACGGCGCTTCGCGAGATGCAGGAACAAGCCCGTTTGTTGGGCGCTAATGCAGTGATTGGCGTTGACCTTGATTACGAAACGGTAGGCGGTAGCGGCAGTATGCTGATGGTGACTGCTTGCGGTACGGCTGTGACGGTAGAATAAAGAGAGTGCGGCAAAATAAAAAACGCTTGCGGTTTATTTCTTTCAGGCGCGGAATTATACAGGATTTCACGGATTAACTTTATTCTTTTCCGTGAAATCCTGTGTAATTCCGCGCCTAAAGGAAATCATTAAGTACGTTCTGATATATTCTTTTGTTTTTCCAGTCTTTGGCATAAATTCGGTTAATCGTTTGCTTATTTCATTTCAAATCAATACTTTTAAGCTTTCGTTCAACCTTTTAATACGATTTATGCTATGGACCAATTGCTTTTCTGGCTGGTACCGGCCGCTTCCGTTCTGGCGCTTTGCTTTGCCTGGTATTTCCATCGTCAGATGATGAAAGAGAGTGAGGGTACGCCTCAGATGATTAAGATTGCCGCTGCTGTGCGCAAAGGTGCTATGTCTTACCTTCGCCAACAATACAAGATTGTGGGCTGGGTATTTCTGGGGCTGGTTATCCTTTTCTCCATTATGGCATACGGTTTCGGAGTGCAGAACTCCTGGGTGCCGATTGCTTTCCTTACCGGAGGATTCTTTTCCGGACTTTCCGGCTTTTTGGGTATGAAGACGGCTACCTACGCATCGGCTCGCACTGCCAATGCGGCACGCACATCGCTGAATGCCGGACTACGCGTGGCTTTCCGTAGCGGTGCGGTGATGGGACTGGTAGTGGTTGGCCTTGGCTTGCTTGATATATCTTTCTGGTATCTGTTGCTGAATGCTGTAATTCCGGAAGATGTAATGACTCCCACCCATAAACTCTGCATCATTACCACTACCATGCTGACTTTCGGTATGGGCGCTTCCACGCAGGCATTGTTTGCACGCGTAGGTGGCGGTATCTATACAAAAGCTGCCGATGTAGGTGCCGACCTTGTGGGAAAGGTGGAAGCCGGTATTCCCGAAGACGACCCGCGTAATCCTGCCACGATTGCGGATAATGTAGGCGACAATGTAGGCGACGTGGCAGGTATGGGGGCTGATTTGTACGAAAGTTATTGCGGTTCTATCCTTGCTACGGCTGCCCTCGGTGCTGCGGCTTTTATCCACTCGGGTGATACGCTGATGCAGTTCAAGGCCGTAATCGCTCCGATGCTGATTGCAGCCGTCGGAATATTGCTTTCCATTATCGGTATCTTCTCCGTGCGTACCAAAGAGAATGCGAAGATGAAGGACTTGCTGAACTCACTGGCTTTCGGTACTAATCTCAGCTCTATTTTGATAGTTGTCGCCACTTTCTTTATCCTGTGGTTGCTGAAGTTGGACAACTGGCTGTGGATTTCCTGCTCCGTGATAGTGGGTTTGATAGTAGGTATCATCATCGGGCGGTCTACGGAGTACTATACTTCCCAATCCTACCGTCCTACCCAAAAGCTGAGTGAAAGCGGAAAGACCGGTCCGGCGACAGTCATAATTTCCGGTATAGGCTTGGGAATGCTTTCTACGGCTATTCCGGTGATTGCCGTGGTGATAGGTATCATTGCTTCTTATCTCTTTGCTTCGGGCTTCGACTTCTCTAATGTGGGTCTGGGGCTCTATGGTATTGGCATTGCCGCAGTAGGTATGCTTTCTACATTGGGCATCACGCTTGCTACAGATGCTTACGGACCGATAGCTGACAACGCGGGTGGCAATGCGGAAATGTCCGGTCTGGGTGAAGAGGTGCGTAAGCGTACCGATGCGCTTGACTCCTTGGGCAATACTACAGCCGCTACGGGCAAAGGCTTTGCCATCGGTTCCGCCGCTTTGACGGGATTGGCTTTGCTGGCCTCTTATGTCGAGGAAATCCGTATCGGGCTGACCCGCCTCGGGACTACCGAACTGTCGCTTCCTCATGGCGATGCCGTGGCTCTTCAAGATGCCACTTTCTTCGACTTTATGCATAACTACGATGTGACGCTGATGAATCCGAAAGTTCTTTCCGGTATGTTCCTCGGTTCGATGATGGCGTTCTTGTTCTGTGGATTGACGATGAATGCGGTAGGGCGTGCAGCGGCCCATATGGTAGACGAAGTGCGCCGCCAGTTCCGCGAAATCAAGGGAATCCTTACGGGAGAGACGGAACCTGATTATGAGCGTTGTGTGGCAATCTCGACGAAAGGGGCGCAACGCGAGATGGTGGTTCCGTCACTGATAGCTATCATTGTTCCGATTGCTACGGGACTTATTTTCGGTGTTCCCGGTGTGCTCGGCCTGCTGATTGGCGGATTGAGCAGTGGTTTCGTGCTTGCCATCTTTATGGCAAATGCCGGTGGTGCATGGGATAATGCCAAAAAGTATGTGGAAGAAGGTAACTTTGGCGGCAAAGGCAGTGAAGTCCACAAGGCTACAGTCGTGGGTGACACCGTAGGAGACCCGTTCAAGGACACATCTGGTCCGAGCTTGAATATCCTAATCAAGCTGATGAGCATGGTAGCCATTGTGATGGCAGGGCTTACGGTTGCGTGGAGTCTGTTCTAAAAAGAGTTTTTCCCCGTATCCCACCAAAGGCGGGTGGCGCCGTTATCTGCGCCACCCAGTTTTTCCGTGAGGGTGGCGTATTGTGCCGGGTCGGCAGTGGCGGCGTCCGTCGAGAACGGAAGGCGGCGGATCATGATATCCGTATCAATCACTTTTCCGGTGTTGTTTTGGACCTTGAAAAGTTTGGGGTATCCGGTACGGCGTTGCTCAGCCCATGCCTCATAACTTTCGGGCCAGCATGCCAGCCACTTCTGGGTAATAATCTTTTCGAGTTTCGTCTCTATGTCTGCATCTTCTTCCCATTTGGGGGATATGGTAATCAAGGCTTTCATGTCCTTGCCTACCTTACCGCCCGAGACTACATCTTTATAATCGGCAGGGGTTTTGTCGCTTTCCAGATATTCGGAGGCACCAGCACAGTCCCACTGTGTAAATGAAGTACTTACCCCGTATTCATAGCATGTGCGGGGATTCTCTTTGGTATAGCCGCGGAGGGCTGCTTCGGCCCTGAGCAGCCAGACTTCCGCCGCACTCATCAATACGGCTCCGGTCTTTTCGCCGATGGTACTTGTGTTGAGGGAAGAGCAAGAACTGTAAATGTTGGCGTCTCCGTCTTTCATGGGTAAGCCGATGGGAATGCCTAACAACTGTTTTTGATAACCTTCGAGAAGGGCGGTGTTATACCATTTCTTGCCACGCGGGTCCTCATAACCGTTGACAATGGATTCCATCGAGGCATTCATGTAGACTTCACCCCAACCGGCAACGGCACACAAAGGATTGATATAGTTCTTGCCCATTACAGCGATGGTTTCCCTTGCACCTTCCAGTACACCTTGATTGTCATTCAGTGCTTTGGTTGCTTGGTCTTTGGCAAGTGTTGCATCCACATTGGAGATGCGCATGGCAAGGCGCAAACGTAGTGAGTTGGCAAACTTTAACCACTCCTTCAAGGTCTTGCCGTTGGTCAGCATATCATACTCTTTGAATTTGTTGTTGTCACCGCCCTCGTCCAGGTATTCCCTTATCAATTGCTGCCCTTCGTCCAGGTCTGCAAAGAAGCGTGTATAGGCTTCTTGCAGTCCGTAAACCCGGGGTGTCTCACCCAGTTGATGGTAGACCAGCGGACCGTATGTATCGGCAATGCGGTGCATCAGTTCCACTTTCAAAATTTCGGTAATGCCGAGGTAGCCTTTCAAGTTGTCATTGCCATAAAAGTTCTTTTCTGCCTTCTGCACCTCCGTGTAGACATATCCGTAAGTACATTGCCATACGGCATTGGTCCAGCCTGAGTTCAGGTTGTAGCAGGCGTTGGATTTCATGAATTTAGGAATAGGGTCCATGAAGTAGCCGGAGAACATGTCATGGTTCAGGGATTGTGTCATCTGCCATACCCAATTTAAGCCAACAGAACCTATATTGAAGTAGATACCCGACTGTATGGGTTCGAATGGAGCAGTTAGGTTCTGGAAATCTATTTCCTTTTTGTCGTCCGAGAAACCTCCCTTGATTTCGTTGTCGTTCTCAAAACCGCCGGTGCAAGCTGCAAGCAGCAATATGCTATGGCAGAAAAGGAATATGATGCACTTGTTTTTCATAAGGTATTCATTTTAAAAGGTTAATCTTAGGTTAAAGCCGATATTCCGGGTAGTAGGCATGCCAAACACGTCTACTCCTTGATTGTTGTTGCCTACGGACATTACTGCATCGGGGTCGAACGGTGCTTCCTTCTTTAAGAAACACAAGTTGCGCGCTGCCAATGATACGTCGATTCCCTTTATGAATCTACTGTTTTCCAGTATCGTTTTCGGGAAAGAATAGCTCAGTGATACTTCACGGAGTCTGATGCAGGTTGCGTCGTACATATAATATTCGGAGATGGCATTTCTGCCGCCTACTGCGCTGTAGAATGCTCTCGGGTCGTTGAACTTCTGTCCCTGGTATTCTACATATCCCCGGGTGCGGGCATCTTCGGTGACTTTGGTCACGCCGTTGGCATCTAACTCAGACTGTGTCAGTGACATGACTTCGCCGCCAAAGCGGAAATCTATCAGGAAATAGAGCTCCAGGTTCTTGTAGGTAAGTGTGTTGCTCCATCCCATCGTGAAGTCAGGATTGGCATTCCCAAGCAAATCCTTGTTTCCGGTATTTCCTAAAGGCCTTTTGCTGGTTTCATCAACCATGATGCTGCCATCCTCGTTACGGCAGAAAGCATTTCCATAAATATCCCCCAGGCTGCCTCCTTCTTTGACGCGCATCTGATAGCCTGCGTTGAAACCTTCTTCGTAGTAGGAAAATTCCGGATAGTCAGGATGCAGGGTCACTACTTTGTTCTTGTTGGCGGACATGTTGATGAGACTCTTCCACGAAAAGTTTCTGTATAGTAGCGGAGTGGCGTCTACCGTCAGCTCAAAACCCTGGTTACGTATTTTTCCGGCATTGACATACCGGTATTTATAGGTGGAGCCCGTAGGATTGTCCATTCTCAACAACTGGTTCTTGGTATTGGTCTGATACCAAGTGAAGTCTATTCCGAAGCGGTGATGGAAGAAGCGCCATTCTGTACCGAATTCGATGGAGCTGCTGATTTCCGGTTTCAGGTCACCGCGCTGTTCTACGGTATTTACATTGATACTGCCGCCTACCATGATGATGTCTACCGGATTGGTGATTCCTATCGGGAGGTCATTACCGACTTCCGCCCATGAAGCGCGCACTTTTGCAAAACTTATCCATTTGGGCAGGGAGCAGGTTTTGTTAAGAATCCAGGTAGCTCCTATGGAGGGATAGAAGAATCCGGTATTCTTGCTGTCTGTATGGGCTAATGTGGATGACCAGTCGTTACGTGCGGTAATGTCCAAGTATAGTAGTCCTTTCCAGCCCCACTGCATGGTGGCAAATACTGATTGGAGCGTGCGTTTGCTGTCGATGCTCTGGTTTACGGCTGCTTTGGAGTCCATCACTACATTGGGGACAGTAAATACATTCGGTTTGTAGAGGGAAGCAAGCCTTGAGTCTATCGTCAGTGAATTGACTTTACTCATGTTGATGCTGGCTCCCAGTGCCGTATTGAGGGAAAAGTCATCAAATTCCTTGTTGAACAAGACCATTGCGTCACCGTAGACTTGGATTTCCTGGCTGTCCGACCAGATGTAACGTCCGTTTTCCTTGTCCTCGTATTTGCCGGCGATGTTGGGAGCTGTAGTGGCATACATCTTATTGTCGAATTTATCACTGATATAATCCACATTACCCCGTACCTGCAGGCTGAAGTAGTCCGTAATGTGCAGATTGGCTCTGGCCGATGCTACAGCGCGATAACGCTTGTAGCCACTGAGCACGCGGTTTTTCAGCCAGTAGGGATTCTGTCCCCATTCACTGACGGTACCATCTCCATTCTTTTCAATCCAGTTTTGTGTCATCATATTGCGGTCGGCATTCCACGTTTCAAAGTTTTCTCTGTAAGTGCTCATGTCTACGCCACGTGGGAAACTGTACAAGCTGACCAGCGGATTCAGATAATAGCCGCCGGTAGCAGGGGAGTTCTTGACGGTTTGGGTCATTAGTGTTGCAATGCCGTCCAGTTTCAGCTTGTTGTTGAAGAGGCTGGCCGTTTCGTGTAGGTTCAGGTTATTCTTCTGTAGTTTGTTATTGTCCACAATTCCTTTAGCCGTGGTGTTGGCGTATGAGAAATAAGTTTGTACCTTTTCATTTCCGGTAGTGATAGCCAGCGAATTGAAAGTGGTGATGCCATTGCTGAAGAACTCGCCTATGTTGTCATAGTCCGTTACATTGCCTTTTGTACCCCAGCTTGCCGTACCGCCATCTTCGTTCCGGCCGTATGTATTTTGGAATTCGGGGGTACTGATGGCGTGACTTACGGTCAGGTTGGAGGAGAATGTAACGCGCTGCAGTCCGGCCTTTCCCTTTTTAGTGGTGATCAGAATGACGCCATTAGCTGCCTGCGAACCATAAAGCGCGGCGGCAGAAGAACCTTTCAGGATGTTGATGCTTTCTATGTCGTCCGGATTCAGGTTGGAAATCCCGTCACCGGCATCACGGTTCAATCCATCGTAGTTACCGCCGATTACGGTGGAGGTGGATTCTGTTGAGCTGTTCAGCATAGGAACACCGTCAATTACGTACAAGGGCTGGTTGTTGCCGCTGGCAAATGCAGAGCGTGCACCGCGAATGACGACTTTGGCAGAACCTCCTAAATTGGCGGTTTTATTGATTTGTACTCCGGCCGTCTTTCCTGCCAGTGTATTAATCATGTTCGGCTCTTTGGCACGGGTCAGCTCACTGCTGCTTATCTGTTGGGTAGAATAGGTCAATGAGGACATTTTCTTCTGGATACCCATGGCGGTTACCACTACTTGCTCCAGGGCGAGGCTCTTTTCTTCCATCCGGATGTGGAGATTATTTCTACCGTTCAGGGCAATGGTTTGCGGTTCATAACTGATGTAGGATACGACAATAGTGGCATAAGGAGGGATATTCATACTAAATTCTCCTTCGGTATTGGTGATAACACCATTGGCGGTCCCTTTTTCAAGAATGTTGGCACCGATAATCGGTTCGCCTTTGGAGTCCGTCACCTTTCCTCTTACAGTAGCCATTTCCTGCAGAGTGTCTGTCTTATCCCTGTCTCTTATACACATCTCCGAGCCCACGAGACGCGTAGTAATCTC
>ENA-OYYH01001309-OYYH01001309.1-human-gut-metagenome-genome-assembly--contig:-NODE-1309-length-10358-cov-4.051344_pt1 | contig 10358 bp, 9 predicted proteins | sample MGYA00243245_ERZ653439 | MGnify/ENA primary metagenome ERZ653439 (study PRJEB26926, sample SAMN06165028) | human gut metagenome | biome: ENVO:00009003; feature: ENVO:2100002; material: ENVO:00002003... | reverse complement strand
GTCGGCAGCGTCAGATGTGTATAAGAGACAGTCTCAGGACATATCGTATACGCCGACTACCTCAATATCATGTACATCCCCGACAGCGGCGAACTGGTCGTCTTCGCCGCGGCGCTGGTCGGCGCGCTGGTCGGCTTCCTTTGGTACAACTCCTTCCCGGCGCAGATCTTCATGGGCGACACCGGCTCGCTGTCGATCGGCGGCATCATCGCCGTCTTCGCCCTCTGCATCCGCAAGGAGCTGCTGCTGCCGCTGCTGTGCGGCGTCTTCCTCGTGGAGAGCTTCTCGGTGATGATGCAGGTCGGCTACTTCAAATACACCAAGCGCAAATACGGCGAAGGCCACCGCCTGCTGCTGATGGCTCCCGTACACCACCATTTCCAGAAGAAGGGACAGTTCGAGACCAAGATCGTCCTGCGTTTCTGGATCATCTCGCTGCTGCTGGCGGCCATCACCCTCGTAACGTTAAAGATCCGGTAATCATGAAAAAGATAGCAGTGCTGGGCGGCGGCATCAGCGGATACGGCTCCGCGATCCTCGCCAAGAAGAAAGGGTTCGACGTCTTCCTCTCCGATGCGGGACGGATCGCCGACCGTTACAAGGCCAAGCTGGACGAATGGGAGGTCCCCTACGAGGAGGGCGGCCACACCGAGGAGCGCATCCTCGCGGCCACGGAGGTCGTCAAGTCGCCCGGCATTCCCGATACGGCCCCGATGGTGCGCAAGATCCGCGAGGCGGGCATTCCGGTGATCTCCGAAATGGAGTTCGCGGGCCGCTATATGGGCAAGGCCAAATGTATCTGCATCACCGGATCGAACGGGAAGACCACCACCACGTCGCTTATCTACAAGATCATGCGCGACGCGGGGATGAACGTCGCCCTCGGCGGCAACATCGGCGAGAGTTTCGCCTACTCGGTCGCTACCGGCGATTACGACTGGTACGTACTGGAGTTGAGCTCGTTCCAGCTCGACGGCATGTTCCGGTTCCGCGCCCATATCGGCGTGCTGACGAACATCACGCCCGACCACCTCGACCGTTACGACTACTGTTTCCAGAACTACGTGGATGCCAAGATGCGCATTACGCAGAACCAGAATTCGCGCGACTTCTTCATCTATTCGGGCGACGACGAGGTGATCTGGCAGCAGTTGCCCAAATACGACCTGCGGATGAAGCAGCTCCCCTTCGCGGCCAAAAACGCCGTGGCGAGCGGCGCAGGCGATGCGTTCCTTCTGGACGGAAAATTCACCGCAACTGTCGGCCGGGAGTCGGTGGAGATCGACACGGCCAAAATGCGGATTCCCGGGCTGCACAACGCTTATAATGCTATGGCGGCGGCGCTCGCAGCGCTCGCGGCCGGAGTATCCCCGATGCGCATCCGCAGCTCCATCTACGACTTCGCGCCGGTGGAACACCGGCTCGAACCCGCCGGAGAGATCGGCGGCGTGGCCTACATCAACGACTCGAAAGCCACCAACGTCGATTCCACGTGGTACGCACTGGAGAGCATGAAACGTCCCGTAGTCTGGATCGCAGGCGGTACGGACAAAGGCAACGACTACGAGCCGCTCAAGCGGTTCGCCCGCGAAAAAGTGCATACGCTCGTCTGCATGGGCATCGACAACCGCAAGCTGGTCGAAAGTTTCACGGGCATAATTCCCGAAATCATTTCGACCGATTCGCTCGACGCGGCGATGCAGGCGGCCCGCAAAGCTTCCCGTCCGGGCGACGTGGTGTTGCTTTCACCGGCCTGTGCGAGCTTCGACCTCTTCAAAAATTACGAAAACCGGGGCGAACTGTTCAAACAGTGGGTCGCCGAACACGCGAAATAATAAGATGGAAGCGGAAAAACAGACGGAGAAAACGGCCGGCAATCCGAACACAGAGGGTACGACTGTGCAGACCGACGCACCCGGACAGGAGCCCGGCATGAAACTCTTCGCCGGGGACAAGGTGCTGTGGATCATTATCGCGGCACTGGCCGTCATTTCCGTACTGGTGGTCTATTCCTCGACGGCGAAGATGGCCTACGATGCGCATACGGCTCGTTCGACGGCCCACTTCCTGCGCCAACAGCTGCTGATCCTTTTCGTCTGCGTTCCGCTGATCATCATCGTACACAAGATCAACTCCCGGATATACAACCACCTGGCGCTGGTCGCCTATGCAGGCAGCGTTCTGCTGACGCTGGCCGTCTATTTCATCGGCGCCACGACCAACGGCGCCGCCCGCTGGATTCCGCTCGGTCCTTTCCAGTTCCAGCCTTCGGAAGCACTCAAGGTCGCCACCGTACTGTTTCTGGCCCGGCAGCTCGCCGGCCGGCAGAGCGTGATCGACAAATTACGGATCATCCCCTCGCTCAACCCGCTGCGGTGGAAGCGCCCCGACCAGCGCAAAATCTGGCGCGAGGGCACGTGGCCCATCCTGGCCCCCGTCCTGCTCTCCTGTGTAGTGATCTTCCCGGCCCACACCTCGTCGGCCGTGCTGGTCTTCTTCGCCTCGTGGGTGATGATGCTTATCGGACGGGTGAGGATCGGTGAACTGATGAAACTGCTGGGCCTGGCCTTCGCCGCCGCAATGCTGGCCGGCCTGCTGAATCTGGGCCGCAGCGAAACGGCCGGCGGCCGCGTGGAAACCTGGATCGACCTCTGGACCAAGCCCCAAACCGAAAAGCCGATCGACCAGCTGACCGACACCGAGCGTTCGATGATCGCCATCCACAACGGCGGCATCCTGGGCGAAGGCGCCGGACAGAGCGCCATGCGCATAGAGATGATCCACCCGGAAAGCGATTACGCCTACGCCTTTTTCGTCGAGGAGTACGGTATCGTCCTGGCGCTGCTGCTGCTGTTGCTCTACCTGTGGATCTTCTTCCGTGCCATCGAAATTTTCCGACGGTGCGGCACGGCATTTCCGGGTCTGCTGGTCCTGGGATTGGCCCTGTTGATTACCTGCCAGGCGCTGCTGCACATCATGGTAACGGTAAACCTGATTCCCGAAACGGGACAAACCCTGCCGCTCATCTCACGCGGCGGCTCCTCGACGATCTTCACGGCTATCGCCCTGGGCATGATCTTGAGCGTCAGCCGACAGAACGACGAACAATCGCACGACATGCCCAAATCGGAAAGCATCTATGAGAAATAGCCCGCGACACTTCCCCACCGAAACCGCCGTTCCCGAGGGATCGATGCAACTACCGACCTCCGGTTCGAAGACCGTCGGACAACCCGCAGCCGCACACTACCAGCTTCGGCTCTGTTCCGACATCCTGTCCCGAATCGTCAGCACAACGGAAAATCCGAATCTGCCGGAGCCACCGAGCCTCCCGACATCGGATTTTGCCTGTACGATATAATTGAAAAAACGAAATGGAAGCGATCAGATTAGACAAATACCTCTGGGCCGTACGCATCTTCAAGACCCGCAGCGACGCGGCCGAAGCCATCCGCCAGAACCGGGTGCTGGTGAACGACGCCTACGCCAAACCTTCGCGCGAAGTGCGGATCGGCGACCGAATCGCCGTCAAACGGATGCCCGTGACCTATCTCTTCGAAGTCGTGGGCTACGTGTCGAGCCGCCAGCCGGCCAAGAACGTCCCCGACTACTGTCGCAACATCACTCCGCAATCGGAACTCGACAAGCTCAACATCCCCCGCGAAACGGTCTTCGTCTTCCGCGACCGGGGTACGGGACGTCCGACCAAAAAGGAGCGGCGCGAACTGGACAGCCTTATGGAGGAGATATATTTGGAAGAAGAGGAAGAGTAACCAAAGAAATATAATACTTATCGGACAATAATTCCATTCAAACGAACTTTTTTTTCACAATAATGTTATTTTTGCAGTATGGGAAACGGCAGAAACCTTCAACTTAAATAAAAATACCATTATGAAAAAATCTTTACGTTTTTAATCGGTTTGTCCCTGTGGACCTTGACTGCGACAGCACAAGAACCGGTCGCCGAAACGACCTCTCCCGTTGCGACGGAAACGGATTCGCTGCAGCGGGTCGTCGATGACCTATCCCAGCAATTACGGCACCAAAAGAACGAGGAACTCGATCGCAAAATATGGAAAAACAGGTCCAAGTACTTCAACCTCGGTTACGTAAAACAATCGCTCGTATTCAAGGATTTCGGCGACGAGAAGCTGAAAAACGATTTCGGCGTGTCGATCAGTTGGGGTAAAACCTATTTTACCTGCACAAAAAACCGTTGCTCGGAATGTTGAAATTCGGTCTGGACTGGAGCTGGGTCGATCTGAACTATTCGAAATACACGATCTCCGAATCGGAAGAGCCGGGTTCGGGTTCCGTCGGCGACATTATGGATGAAACGATCGACATCGGCAATCATCAGCTGGAATACGGCATGCAGGTCGGTCCTTCGATTACGATCAACCCGGTTCACGAACTGAAAATCAGCCTCTATTTCCGACTCACGCCCTCCTACTCGATGATGTACCTCGACGATAGTTTCAACTCCAACTTCGCCCTGTTCTACAGCTTCGGCGGATCGGTGGCCTGGAAAGTGATTTCGGTCGGCGTGGAAGGTCGCTGGGGCCAGGCCAAATACAATGGATTCTCACTCGAAGATGCAGACCTGGAGGGCATCTCATCGACCAAAACGAAACTGAAAACCAACTCCGTCCGTTTCTACGTCGGATTCCGCTTCTAAAAAGCGCCGACCGCAATAACGAAGAAACGCGCCGCTGAATATCAGCGGCGCGTTCTTTGTGTTGAGCTACCTGGATTCGAACCAAGAATAACAGGACCAGAATCTGTTGTGTTACCATTACACCATAGCTCAATGTCCTTTCGGTGATGCAAAAGTAGAACTTTATTTTTCAACTGCAAAGAAAATTCCGAAAAAAATTTATACTTTTGTTCATAACCCCTTTCGGGAAAAACGGCCTGCAAAAGTAAAACAACACATAAATCAACCAATTATGGGAATCAAATTCCGTCTTATCGTCATGAACTTCCTGCAGTACGCGATCTGGGGTTCGTGGCTCATTTCGCTGGGCGCCTACCTCGGCGGAGGTCTTCAGTTCACAGGGTTGCAAATCGGCAGTTTCTTCGCTACGATGGGTATCGCATCGCTCTTCATGCCGGCCCTCATGGGTATCATCGCCGACCGCTGGATCCCCGCGCAGAAGCTGCTGGGCATCTGCCAGCTCATCAGCGCCGGGTTCCTCGTCGCAGCCGCCTCGCAAACCGCCTACGGCCCCCTGTACACCTGCATGTTGATGAGCGTCATGTTCTACATGCCCACCATCGCCCTCTCGAACTCGGTAGCCTACAATGCCCTCGACCTGGCGAAACTCGATGCCGTGAAGCACTTCCCGCCCATCCGGGTCTGGGGTACGGTCGGCTTCATCGCCGCCATGTGGTTCGTCGATCTGGTTCAGATAGGCGGCGTACAGATCAAACTGACCTATTGGCAACTGTACGTTTCGGCCATCCTCTCCCTGATTCTCGCGATCTACTCCTTCACGTTGCCGGGCTGTCCGGTCAGTCATGCCCGGAAAAGCCAATCGTGGATCGACACGCTCGGACTCCGCGCATTCGCTCTCTTCAAGGAGAAACGCATGGCGATCTTCTTCATCTTCTCGATGCTGCTGGGCGCCGCTCTTCAGATTACCAATGCCTTCGGCGACAGTTACATTCAGAACTTCGGCACGATGCCCCAATACGCCGACTCGCCCATCGTGCGCCACTCGGTAATCCTGCTCTCGCTCTCGCAAATGTCCGAAACATTCTGCATCCTGCTGATTCCCTTCTTCCTGCGACGCTTCGGCATCAAATGGGTGATGCTGATCTCGATGCTGGCCTGGGTGCTCCGCTTCGGATTCTTCGGTATCGGCAATCCGGGATCGGGTGCCGTTTTCCTGATCCTCTCGATGATCGTTTATGGGGTCGCATTCGACTTCTTCAACATTTCGGGCTCGCTTTTCGTCGAAAAGGAAACTACCCCCGACATCCGTTCCTCGGCGCAGGGTGTCTTTATGATCATGACCAACGGACTCGGTGCTTTCTTCGGCTCCTACGCGGCAGGTGCGGTAGTCGATGCTTTCGGCTGGCCCGAATCATGGTATATCTTTGCGGGTTACGCGCTGGTCGTCGCCATCGTCTTCGCAATGGTCTTCCGCTACAAACACAAGCCCGAAGAGATGGGGGCCGTAAGCCACTAACAAGCAATCCCCGTCACAACAAACGGCCGGAAACTATCACGTTCCGGCCGTTTTCATTTATAATTCAAAGTTCTCAACGCATCAGCACCGAGCTATCCCCGTAACTCAAAAAACGGAAATCGTGCGTGAGGGCGTAGTCGTAAATCCGATGCCAATCATCTCCCACGTAAGCCGACACCAACAACAGCAACGTCGATTTGGGCTGGTGGAAGTTCGTGACGATATTGCGCACGATCCGGAAACGGTATCCCAGCGGCGTAATCATGATCTGCGTGGCGGCCTTGAGTTTCTCGATCCCCTCACGAACCATATAGTCTGACAGTACCTGCAATGCTTCGCGGCCTGTAAACACCTCGGGCAAGTCGTACAACTCCCACTGCCCGATCACGCGGCTCGCATCGGGCGCACCCGAAGTACGGATCCGCCACGCCAGCGCCGTCAAAGACTCCAGCGTTCGGACGGAAGTGGTACCTACCGCCGTAATATTATCCCACTTCTCCAGCAGCCGCTCCACGCTGCTTCGACGGATCTCGAAATGTTCCGTATGCATCGGATGCGCCGCCGCATCGCGGTCTTTCACGGGCAGAAATGTTCCGGCCCCCACGTGCAGGGTCACCTCTTCGAACGAAAACCCCTGCGTCCGCATCCGCTCGATCAACTCCGGTGTGAAGTGCAGGCCGGCCGTCGGAGCGGCCACGGAACCTTCGAATTTCGAATAGACGGTCTGGTAACGGGTATTGTCGATCTCCTGACTCTCGCGGTTCAGGTAAGGCGGGATCGGAATCCGGCCCAGATGTTCCAGCAGTTGTCCGAACGTCAGATCAGCCGTCCATTCGAAGCGGACGATCTGCTCGCGGCCGCCCTCGCCCTCACGCCAGGCCAGCATCCGTTCCGCGCGACCTTCATATTCGAAATCGATCACCAGCGGGCCTTCTTTCCATTTTTTGAGGTTACCCACGATGCAGCTCCAGCGGCACGAACCTTTCACGGCGAACGCCCGCTCGTAATCCGCCGGATCGTGCGGTTCGAGGCAGAATACCTCGATCCGAGCACCCGAAGGTTTGTGCATGATAATCCGCGCCCGAATCACCTTGGTATTGTTGAACACCAGCAGGGTCCCCTCAGGCAGTATGTCGCCGATGTCGCGGAAGCGGCGCTCCGAGATTTCCCCCCGTTCGTAAACAAGCAGCTTCGATGCCGATCGCTCCTCGAGCGGATACTTGGCGATCCGCTCGTCGGGCAGGTCGTAGTCGAAACGGTCTATGTCGATATGTCTTTCCATTTTCAGCATATAGCGGGCACAAAATTAATAAAAATCCCGGTCTTTACGGAAAAGATACCCGGTTTAGACCAGCAAATAAATTTGGCGCTGCGCTCGGCTTTCACTATCTTTGCATCAGATAGAAGGCGGTTCGGACAAGCTCGAACGGGTTCGGCTCGTCGTTCCCTTTTGCTATCTTTACAAAAAATTTCGCTCTGATAGGCTGCGTCCGGATATAAGTCGGCTCGATCCGGCTTCATCGCACGCCAGCACTATCTCGGCCTGTCCAATCGCTGAAAACCATGAAAACCGATTTTCTGGTCATCGGATCCGGCGCCGCCGGACTGAGTTTCGCCCTCAAAGCCGCAGAACACGGCCACGTTACACTGGTAACGAAAGGGAAAATGGACGAGTGCAACACCAACTATGCCCAGGGAGGCATCTGTTCGGTGACCTATGCGCCCGACACGTTCGAAAAACATATTCACGACACCCTGGTCTGCGGTGCCGGCAAATGCGACCCCGCAGCCGTCGAACTGGTAGTTCGCCGGGCCCCGGAGCTGATCCGCGACCTGATCGCCTGGGGCACGAAATTCGACAAGACACCCGACGGACGCTTCGAACTCAACCGCGAAGGCGGACATACCGAACATCGTATCCTCCACCACGAGGACCTCACGGGCGCTGAGATCGAACGGGCCCTGATAACCTCGGTACGCAAGCACCCCAACATCACGGTTCTCGAACACCATTTCGCCATCGACCTGCTGACACAGCACCACCTGGGCGAATTCGTCACCCGCCACACGCGCGGCCTGGCCTGCTTCGGAGCTTACGTGCTGAACCTGGAGAGCAACGAGATCGAAACCGTGCTGGCCAAATTCACCGTCGTCGCTGCGGGCGGCTGCGGCAACGTCTATTCTTCGACGACCAATCCGAGCGTCGCCACAGGCGACGGCATCGCCATGTGCCACCGCGCCAAGGCCATCACCGAAAACATGGAGTTCATCCAATTCCACCCCACCTCGCTCTACCATCCGGCCGAAAAGCCCAATTTCCTCATCACGGAGGCGATGCGGGGTTACGGCGCGATCCTGCGTCTGCAAAACGGCGAAGAGTTCATGGACAAATACCACCCGATGAAATCGCTCGCACCGCGCGACGTGACGGCCCGGGCCATCTATACCGAAATGACCCGCCGGGGCGAGGACTTCGTCTATCTCGACGTGCGGCACAAAGATCCGGAGCAGACGCGCCGGCATTTCCCGAACATCTATGAAAAATGCCTCTCGCTCGGCATCGACATCACCCGCGACCTGATCCCCGTCACCCCGGCGGCGCACTACTGTTGCGGCGGGGTGAAAGTAGACCTCAACGGCGAAACCTCGATCCGGCGGCTCTATGCGCTGGGCGAAACCTCCTGCACGGGACTGCACGGCGCCAACCGGCTGGCTTCGAACTCCCTGATCGAAGCGGTCGTCTATGCCGACCAAGCCGCCAAACACGCCGCCTCGCAGCTCGCTTCGGTCGAAATCCAGGAAGGCATTCCCGACTGGGATTTCGAAGGTACCCAGCACACCGAAGAGATGCTGATGATCATCCAGTCCAAGCGCGAGATGCAGGCCATCATGTCCAACTACGTCGGCATCGTCCGCTCGAATCTCTCGCTCGAACGCGCCCTGCGCCGCCTGTCGATCATCTACGAAGAGACCGAAGAGCTGCACAACAAGATCAAGCCCAACCGCGAGCTGTGCGAACTGCGCAACATGATCGCCGTGGCCTACCTGGTCATCAAACAGGGCAGCGCATTGAAAGAATCGGTCGGCTGCCACTACAACTCCGACTACCCCAAACCGGACAATAAATAATCCGCAAGCAAACCTATCCACAACCTTTATTACCATCTATGACCTTACAGGAAGAGATCACCCGCCGGCGGACGTTCGCCGTCATCGCGCACCCGGACGCCGGTAAAACGACCCTGACCGAAAAGCTGCTGCTCTTCGGCGGCGCCATCCACGTCGCGGGAGCGGTCAAAAGCAATAAAATCAAGAAGGGAGCCACCTCCGACTTCATGGAGATCGAACGTCAGCGCGGTATTTCGGTCGCTACGTCCGTCATGGGTTTCGAATACCAGGGCCGCAAGATCAACATTCTCGATACCCCGGGCCACGAAGACTTCGCCGAAGATACCTACCGCACGCTGACGGCCGTGGACTCCGTAATCATCGTCATCGACGGCGCCAAAGGCGTCGAGTCCCAGACCCGCAAGCTGATGGACGTCTGCCGCATGCGGCAGACCCCGGTGATCGTCTTCGTAAACAAGCTCGACCGCCCCTGCAAGGATCCCTTCGACCTGCTGGACGAAATCGAGAAGGAACTCCGCATCCGGGTACGTCCCCTGTCGTTTCCGATTTCGAGCGGCGACACCTTCAAGGGCGTTTACAACATCTACGAGAAGAACCTCACGCTCTTTACGAGCGACGAACGGCAGACGGCCGACGCTTCGACCGTAGAGATCAACGACCTCGCCTCGCCCGAACTGGACGAATACATCTCCGAACGCTACGCCAAGCAACTGCGCGAAGACACCGAACTGGTCGAAGGCGTGTACGACGCTTTCGACCGCGACGCTTACCTGCGGGCTGAGCTGGCCCCGGTCTTCTTCGGCTCGGCGGTCAATAATTTCGGCGTGAAGGAGTTGCTGGAGTGTTTCATCCGCATCGCCCCCTCGCCGCGCCCTGCGCCGACCGAAACCCGGATCGTGGAGCCTGCCGAGGAGAAAATGACAGGCTTCGTCTTCAAGATCCACGCCAACATGGATCCGAACCACCGCGACCGCATCGCCTTCCTGAAGATCTGCTCCGGCACGTTCGAACGTAACAAGAATTTCCTGCACG
>ENA-OYYH01001308-OYYH01001308.1-human-gut-metagenome-genome-assembly--contig:-NODE-1308-length-10381-cov-5.705985_pt1 | contig 10381 bp, 6 predicted proteins | sample MGYA00243245_ERZ653439 | MGnify/ENA primary metagenome ERZ653439 (study PRJEB26926, sample SAMN06165028) | human gut metagenome | biome: ENVO:00009003; feature: ENVO:2100002; material: ENVO:00002003... | reverse complement strand
GAGATTACTACGCGTCTCGTGGGCTCGGAGATGTGTATAAGAGACAGCAATACATGCTGGACAACTTTGCCAGTGTGGATGAGGCTGTTAGTTTCATTGATGAAAACACCTTCCAAGTGGTATCCGATAAGATGCCTGACGGTTCTCGCCTGGCTACTTTGCACCTATCAATCTCTGATGCAACAAGTGATTGTGCAATATTTGAGTATATAGGTGGAAAACTGACCGTCTACCATAGTAAAGACTATAAAGTGATGACAAATTCCCCTACTTACAATAAACAATTAGTCCTGAACGAATATTGGAAATCAATTGGCGGATTGAGTTTCCTTCCAGGAACCAATCGCCCCTCAGACCGTTTCGCGAGAGCCAGCTTTTACATAGATGCACTCTCTAAAACTGATGATCAGAGAATCGCAATTGCAAGCGTATTCAGCGTTGTTCGTAATGCTTCAGTTCCTTATGGTATCTCGACTCCCGAATCTCCTGAAATATCCACTACACAGTGGAGAACGGTTTCGGATAGTAAGAACTTGCGCTATTTCTTCGAGTCAAGCCTGACACCGAATACTTTTTGGGTAAACTTACAGGAATTGGATTTGTCAGAAGGAGCACCGGTACTTAAATTGTCCATAGCCAATGGGGAAACTTACCATGGTAATGCAACGAAAGACTTTAAACCGGCACAAGCTTTCCGATTTATGGGAGTGAAAGATTAACTGGATTTGACTGGGTATACATATAAAAACAGTGCAGTATTCCTTTAGTGGAATAGCTGCACTGTCTATATAGAAATTAGAGATTTGACTTACGCTTCTTCACCTCGTCTACGAGTTTTGAAAAAGATTTATCCCTTTTACGCTTTTCATGTTCAGAAGTAGAGAAATGCCACGCTTCCCGTCGAAGTTTCAGATAACTGTCATAAACCTTACGGTCCAATATACCACTACTTACCGCTTCTAAAACGGCACATCCTGGTTCGTTGATGTGCTTGCAATCCTTGAAATGACATGATGCAGCATAATCTGAAATCTCCAATACCTCTGCAAGAGAATCGGGATCGTCAATGGCCAAGCCAAATTCCCGAACGCCCGGAGTATCGATTAATACACCTGAACCGTCCATCAATACCATCTCCCGACGAGTAGAAGTATGTCTTCCTTTTCCCGTGGACAGGCTGATATCAGACGTTAGTAATACCGATTTCTCGCAAAGCGCATTCACCAGAGAACTTTTCCCTACACCTGAAGAGCCGACAAACACAACCGTTTCGCCTGCCGATATAGACTCCCGTAATTGGAGAATCGTCTGAGGTTGATGAATACTCGTAAAAAACACCGATATCTGACGGGCAATGTGTCTGATCTGTTCTTCAACTTTCTGCTTGTCAAACCCTAAATCAGTCTTATTGAACACCAATACAGGATTAATATTCTCTTCCTGCATCTGAACCATGAAACGCTCGGCTCTGCGAACATTGAAATTATCATCAAGACTTTGCACGATAAATGCCTTGTCGACATACGAGGCAATGGCCTGTTTATCGGCAACCGTTCCGTTTTTCTTGCGATATAGCGTCCGTTCGCGAGGCAGTATATCCACTATAATCCCTTTATGTTCGTCGAATGGTTGAAAAAGTACCCAATCACCGGTACAAGGGAGGTCAAAGTCTGATTTTCCATACATCATATTCCCCGTCAGTTCACACTGAAACAGACCGTTTTCTGAAACAACCTCGTAACATGTACGGTGTACGATGGATATACGTCCATGTGTAAGGGAATTGTATGCAGACTCTTGTTTTAGTTGGTGTAACTTGTCATTCCAACCGTAATTATTCAAATAAATCATTGTTCTATCTTTTTTGCGATGAAAAATGTATAGCCGTAGAAGGCTTTATACTTGCTGTACAGTTCTTCTTCGTCAAACTGAAGCGAACTGAATTCTTCAGCAATCTTATTTCCCGCATATTTATGAAGGAAGATTTTCTGAGCTTCAATCTTTGCAGCAAAGTAATGCTCTGTCCAGCAATTCTCCGGCAAAATAAATGTAGCGACGGGAAGATAACCAGCTTTGTGTATCTTGGCTATCTGATTGGGAATCGTATCTATTTCAGGATACGCATTCACCCAGAAGTCATTGATTTCCGCAGGACGTTCGTCAGTAAACCACGAACTTTCAGAAACGGCAATATATCCTCCCGGCTTCAAATACTTACGCCACTCATTTAATCCCCGTTCAAAACCAATATTATAAATGGCGCCTTCCGACCAGATCAGGTCTAATTCCTCATTCTGAAAAGGAAGGTTATCCATAGAACCGACAATGCCTTTCACCCTGTCCTGCAAGCCTGATTGCTTTGCATTACGATTGAGGATATCAATAAAGTCGGGGAAAAGGTCGAGTCCGGTGATCTGCCCGGAAATATGTCCGGCCAATACCATTGTCTGTCCTCCTGTTCCACAGCCGATGTCGGCGATAAGGGATTTGTCGGTGAGGTTATCTATAAAGCTCAGTGCTTTCAGTGTTACGTCAGGACTTCCGGGTCCTTGGCGTTCCATATTGGAGAAGAAGTCACAGATTAATTTAAGTTCGAAATCGTGAATTGTTTTATTTTCGTTACTCATTTTCTTAATGTATTTTTCATACACGGAAAGCATAACAATGCCTTCATCATTGTACGCAGATTAAACTTGAATTATAATAATAGAAAACTACTCTCGAAAGGAGTTATCCGAGAGTAAACGAAGGGACAATCTGTATCAGAAACACAGATTGTTTATTAAACCAAATCCGATTTGAATGTCTTTGTCATGGCGCAAAGATAAATAATATTTTGAGAATACGAAAACTGAAGTCATCCAAGGCAGGAAAAAGCAAAAATTAAGAGGTTTGTAATGACAATATATAAAGGAAAAATTTACCTTTGCCCCCCCAAAGAAAACCAGAACTAAGAAATTATTTAGTGTTTATGAATACAAAGGTCAAAGGATATATATTGGGAGCCGTTGCTGCCGCCACTTATGGTATGAATCCCCTCTTTACTCTTCCGCTATATAAGGAAGGTATGAATCCGGATTCTGTTCTTTTCTTCAGATATCTGTTTGCCATTCCCATCCTGGGGATTATGCTCAAAGCGAGAGGTAGAAGTTTTAGTCTAAAGCGGAAAGAAATATTGCCGTTAGTCATACTGGGATGGTTGGTCGCCATTTCTTCTCTTACCCTGTTTCAAAGCTATAACTATATGGAAGCCGGTATTGCCTCAACAATACTGTTTGTCTATCCTATTTTGGTGGCACTGATTATGGCTGTCGCTTTCAAGGAAAAAATCACATTACAAACAGTCTTATGTATCTTCCTGGCTTTAAGTGGTATTGGGTTACTATATAAAGGAGGAGACGGTACAACGCTTAGTCTGGTTGGTGTTGGGTTAGTCATGGCATCGGCCCTCTCCTATGCTATTTATATCGTAGGGGTAAACCGACCTATATTAAAGAATGTGGCAACGCTTAAAGTTACTTTTTATGTATTGCTTTTCGGCCTATCACTCTTTTTAGTCCGTGTAGATTTCGGGCAAAGCCTGCATGTTGTCGATAAATGGTATTTATGGGGGAACCTGATTGCATTGGCAATCTTCCCCACAGCCATATCCTTCCTCTGCACTACGCAAGCTGTGCAATATATAGGTTCTACCCCTACAGCCATCCTCGGAGCTCTGGAACCTGTAACGGCTGTATTCTTCGGAGTAACAATCTTCGGGGAAAGTCTGACACTCAGATTGTGTTGCGGAATTGTATTGATTATCCTGGCTGTGACATTTATTATAGCCGGAAGCAATATTACGACACATTTGGTACGGTTCAGGAAGTTGTTCCCACGATTGCCGATAAAGAAAAAGGGGCATTAACCCAATATGCCCCTTTCTGGTATTTCTTACCATGCACTATTCTCTTCGATAATAATCCCTTCCTGTTTCCATTTCTTCAAGAATGCATCCAATACATTCAGAAAACGATTGTAATCCTTATTAGAAGATTGAGTCCAACCGGCTTCAGCATAGGCAGCCAAGCGCGGATAGATTTTCAAGTTCATACTGTTCACCGTCGGGATAAACTCTCCCCACATCTGACAGCCCAGCCCAAGTACCTTACCCTTTTGTTTCTCTGTCAGACCTTCCGGCACAGGATTAAAATTATAAGCTTTCTCCAGTGGAATAGCTTCATAAGTATAGTCCAGATAAGTATACGAATGATAGGAATTTACCACGTCATATCCTTTCTCTATAGCTTCCTTGATTAATTTAGGATCTCCTTTCCAGCAATGCACGATTGTTCCCGGAGCCAACTTTTGCTTTCCTTTCGTATCTGTTTCCGTTTGAAACTCATGCAGTTTATCACCGGTTATTTCATTCCAACCCATCATCCGACGACCTTTAGAAGCCAATATATTAGACACATTGTTTGTGAAGAACACTTGTAATTCGGCAGGAGTCCTCAAATCATTCTTCCTCATATATTCCCGAACAAGTGTGGACTCTTTCCATTGATCGTATCTCACTTCATCACCTCCAACATGGAATATAGGAGCCGGAAACAAACTTATCACTTCATCCATTACATCGTTCAAGAAGTGTATCACACGTGGATCAGCCACATTAAAGATATCATATTGCACTCCGAACTTACCAGGAACTTTGATTTGTTTTCCACTTGTCCCCAGCCAAGGGTAAGCGGCAATGGCGGCACTGGCATGCCCGGGCATCTCTATTTCCGGGATAACAGTAATATTCCTTTTCGCTGCATAATCTACTACTTCTTTAATCTCTTCCTGGGTATAAAAACCTCCATGACGTCTACCATCATATCGATTGCTGCCAAAATGGTCTATTTCTGAAGAGTCACGCCATGCACCAATCTCCGTTAGTTTGGGGTATTTCTTTATCTCTATGCGCCAGCCCTGGTCGTCTGTCAAGTGCCAGTGAAAGACATTCATCTTCAATGCCGCCATCTCATCCAGCAAATCAAAAACGACCTCCTTCCCTTTAAAATAGCGTCCTTCGTCCAACATGAAAGCACGCCATGAGAAAACGGGATAATCCGTAAGAGTTGATTTCTGTACAATCAGCCTGCCGTCTTTTACTTTGAGAACCTGTCGGAATGTCTGGATAGCATTTAATATACCCGCAGGAGAATTGGCTTTAAGTACTATATTCCCAGAAGTAGCATCTAAGATATAACCTTCCGCCTGTTCTGGTAATACTGCCGGATCTAACTGTAATATAATATCTCCCTTTTTCTTATTTTTCTTTAATGTGGCCTGGACAGAGAAATCAGAAGACAAGTAACATTGGAGCAGTAATGCTTCATTTGCCAGTTCACCCGGATAAACAAGTGTCGGTTGCGTTTTTAGTTTCACCATTCCCGGTATATATTTGATATCCACTGGGTGAGGAAGCAGAGTGTACTCTTCAATAAAAGAAGCTTGGCAGGACGCCAAAAACAAGAAACAACAAAAGAGAATTAGTATATTTGATTTCATTGATGTGTATACTTAAATTATGGTTATATAGTATCCTTGACTGTTTTTATCGTAAAGACCAATATTGAATTAACATGGGGGCGTTAATATCACCTGACAAATGGCAATAGTTCAATGGTCTGATCAAGCAGACCGTTAACATAAGTACGCAAAATACCGTTCTTATATTCCAACTTTAAACGTAACTCGGAGTATTTCTGCGGAACATACCATTTACCATTCGTACCACGTGGCATGATTGCCCAAGTATCAGCTGTTCCCAGCATATTGGTACTGGTATATACTTTTCTTTGATAACGTACCTCTGGTTTCATAGTATTGGCATTCAGATAATACCCCAGTTTTCCAAGTTGCAACAGACAGCCACGATATTTTACCGTATCAGGCTTTAGGGTTACGGAAATTACAAAGTCTTCCTTAAGATCAAATTTAAAATCCTTAGCCTGTTCAACTGTCATCTCAATATTCTCAGTTTCAGTCTTAACAGGGAAACCTCGAAAATCGGAATGAATCGCAGTACAATACCCCAACGGATGTGTGGTACTTACAATCCAGTCATAGTAATTGCCATGCATCCATGTCAGCCGTAACGGAGTATCTTCCGAATCAGGAATAATATAGGGACGCACATTATTGTACCGGGAATTACGGGTAACAGCCTCAACGGCAACCACATCTCCCCCATCATTCAGCATATATTTCTGTATCTCATATTTCCGTCCATATTTGCCTTCTACGGGAACAGAACAATAAATCACATTTGTCTGTGTAGGATCAATAGTCATTCCGCCACTGTAGCACTTCTCGATATAAGAACTTTGATGAAAATGTCCGCCGGCATGAGCCAGAAAGTTCTTTTTCCATTCTTTTCCTGTCCAGTGGGCATAATAATAATTGTGTGAGGTTTTGTCTTCACTGATACGAACCATGGCAATAACAGGATTCCCCGGTTTGTCGATGGCTATCTGCCATACCCAGTCACGCTCTTCAGGACTATCTACCACCGTATAAGGATACTGTTCTACATACTCACTTCTTTTATTTATCTGAAACGGGCCATCGGCTATGGTCGAAAGCACATTTCCCTTCACATCTTCCAGTTGCAAAGTGTGTATATCGATATAATTGAAATATAAGAAATTTGGACTCTCCTGATCAGGATGTCCTGTAGTATAAGTGAAAAGAATCTTATCTTTTCCATTCGACGTATATTTGGCATAGGGACGCGCTCCGGTAGACTGTACCAATTGGTAAGGTCCCCACTCCACGTTTATATTATCTTTTTTATCCGGTAGGGATAACTTGGCAATCGTAGGATGCCAGCCTATTCCACGCCAGCAAAGATAGATGTGATCCGGATCATCGGAAAGAATAAAGGGAGAAGGATAGGTGGTGTTATTCTCAGTGATAATTTTCTTCTCTTCTCCTAAAGTTGTAATGTCACCCGGTTCCCGCGAGATGCGATAGTAAAAACAACGTTCATCCGTATGGCGCGAATAGAATATCATGACACGCTCATCAGGCAGTATCAGGAAAGTCGGGTTATCATGATCATCCGGCTGGAAGCAGGAACGGATAAGGACTTCTTTCTGCTGCTTTTTATGAAAATCATATTGCATGGCTTTTATATTTCCATGAGTATCAATGTAGCCGATATAGGTTCGGTCTATACTGCCATCTTTACTTTTATAATGCAAGGCACGAGGATCGGCAAACCAACACCAGGCACCTTTATCCGTCACCTGATATCCTTCATTGACGATAGGCGCATCTTCGATGAAACGTACCATTTCACAAGCAGCCAATAAGAAAGCACCTACACCAAAATTGGCAGTAGAATTAGCATCCACCACTTGTCCGGGGATAGCTTTCTCACCAATAGGTTGTACATAGCCTACATGCCCATTCGGTTGCAAAGCCACTGTAGCAAGATATTCCCATGCTTTCAATACTACCGGTTCATAAGTTTCTCTATCCAATAAATCATTATTGACGCCCCACAGCAGACCATAGGTGAAGAAAGCTGTTCCACTGGTTTCCGGCCCGGGAGCATGTTGCGGATCGAGCATGCTTCGGGTCCAATAGCCTTCCGGTTGCTGACAGGCGACTACGGCTTTAGCCATTGTCCGAAAACGGTCGACATATTCTGACCGATATTTATCATTTTGAGGCAAGTCTTTCAGCACTTTGGCTAATGCAGCCAGTACCCAGCCATCACCACGCGCCCAAAAGTCCTTTTTACCATTTACACTTTTATGTTTAGGATAGACATACTTCGCATCACGATAATACAGACCAGCCTCTGCGTCATACATAATGCTATTGGCATATTCCCAGTACTCATGCAGCTTCTCCAAATAAAGCGGATTTCCGGTCACCTTATACAGTTTAGTCATAACAGGCATCACCATATAGAGTCCATCAGCCCACCACCAATAATCGGAGCGATCGGTACTCATTTCATATTCCATAACCTCGCGGGCACGGGCTATTTTCCGTTCGTCAGGCTCCACAGTATAAAGGTCGATATATGTCTGAAAACATACCTGATAATCGCCAAACAGAACATATTCATTACTTTCACCATAACCGGATTTCCATTTAGACTTATCTTTGTTTCTGGCTCCCATCCACTGATTATGCCCAGCCCATGCTTCAGAATAATTGTAGTAAGCGGTATCCCCTGTCAGGAAATAAGCTTCCATGTTTCCGGTATGATAGGCAGCATGATCCCAGAATGACCAACTATGTTTAGGATGCGTAGTTTGCCAGTATCTGTTCACTTTATGGATAATACCGGACACATCGGACACCTTCGGAAGTTCGGTTGCTGCACACGGAAAATATCCGGAACAAAAAATAAGAGTCAGAAAAGCAAAAAACAGTCCTTTCATTGTTATTCTATTCATACTTGATTCTATATTGATTGATACAAATGAAAACGGGGTGATCTCAAGAAAAGAACGATCACCCCGTTCCTTATAATACCTATTGAAAAAATGCGAATTTACTACTCAGAAGAGCCGAAGCCCAATTTAGTTAGACAGGTTATCTTCGTCGGCTACAGCCTCCTGCCAGTTTCCCCACATCGGCACACTGTCATCATATTTGTCATAGCCATAATTCTGGCGTAGTTTTCCCAAACGATTGGCATCAATAGCTGATTGTGGAATAGGCAAATACAGATTACGCTTGTCAATGGTATATTTATGGTTCTTCACAATCAACTCCGGATTTTTATTATAGAATTCATTGTAATGCATAATGCGTTGATACCAATAACTTCCACCATTCGGGTCTGTACCTTCCTGTTTATCATAAGTATTCACATCATACGTATTTCCCCATTCATCCGGTTTTCCGCTTAGGGCAAGGCAATAAGACACACGACTCAATTCAAGATAGCGCCATTCTTCCAGATACAATTCACGTGCACGCTCATCCATGATATCTCCAATGGTTACAGTTGTGTAAAGCTGTTTGCACTGAGCTCTCTCCCTCACTTTGTTTACATCCAGAGCAGCACCGGCAGGATCGCCATTATAAAATTTTGCTTCAGCACGCAGCAAATAAGCCTCTGCCAGACGGTAGCAATACCAGTCGGCTATGCCACTTGTAGTGGAGCTGCTAGAAGCACCATTGAACTGTGTACTACTTTCTTTCGCCTCGGCATTCTGGTCCATTAAATAGATTTTATAGTGAGGCCATCCGAACCAATCACGGATTGTATCCTTACACCAAGACTTCTGAAGATACTGACCATAATATTTGGAAGAAGGATTATTGACCCTGACAGAATCCATCATCATCCAGTTTCCACTCTTTGTACTGCGTCTCAAATCTCCCTCATCATCTACTCCATTCACTTCCCACATACCATATTGAGAGTAATAAGTAGGGTGCAAATAACCTGTACCACGACCTATAGAGCGATTATAGTCATATTTAGAGTCATAATTCTTATCACTACGAGCAAAACTTTTCACAGCTTGTACTCCATTAGGGTCCAACAGATTACTCTTGTCATCCCACAATGGACCCAGAGCACGCATTGTATTGAAAGCAACAAAAGAATTCGATGAACCGATACCGCGATTAGGCATACCCAGTATCACTTCTTTATTTTCTGCTATCAACTTATTTTCAGGTCGGTGCAAATCCCAGATCACATTGCGTTGAATAGGCCACGTTTCTGTATTGAAAGGAGTGACAAAAGTACCAAAGGTATTCGTCATCAACGAATAACCGGAGTTATCTATCACTTCATTCAGCTGCTGAATAGCCTTCTCCCACTGTCCGGTTGCCAGATAAAGTTTAGAAAGTAACATGCGGCAAGCTCCCTTATTGACCAGACCGATCTCTTTCATATCCTTTTGTTCCGGAACCCACTGTACGGCAAATTCCATATCCTCAACCATCTTCGCAAGAATGGCCTCACGGGAAGTTGTTTTATAGTCGAACTTCGGACCTTCTATAATCTTTGTCACCAATGGGACATCCTTAAACATAAAGACCAATGACAAATAACGATATGCCCGATGAAAATAAGCCCAACCAATGTATTTATTTCTGGAAGCTTCGTCCATATCCTTAATTTTGCCGATATAGCTGGTTATTGTATTAGCTGATTTTATACCTGTATAAGTTTCACCCCAGAAATACGAGAACTGATTCACTTCGCTACCTCCGCCGCCCATTCCGTCCGAAGGAGTCAGGCGTTCGGATGGATCTGCCCAGATAGTACTCTGATCTGTTTTTCCGGCAACAGCTAAATCGGTATGCATAAACAATGTATCTGTCTCTTATACACATCTCCGAGCCCACGAGACGCGTAGTAATCTCG
>ENA-OYYH01001281-OYYH01001281.1-human-gut-metagenome-genome-assembly--contig:-NODE-1281-length-10507-cov-4.576732_pt1 | contig 10507 bp, 7 predicted proteins | sample MGYA00243245_ERZ653439 | MGnify/ENA primary metagenome ERZ653439 (study PRJEB26926, sample SAMN06165028) | human gut metagenome | biome: ENVO:00009003; feature: ENVO:2100002; material: ENVO:00002003... | reverse complement strand
GCTCGGAGATGTGTATAAGAGACAGATGAATATCCGTGTTGTAAAAGCTGACGGTTCCGTTCCGAGCATAAGTTCCTACTTACTCCGGTGGCTCCTCTTCCCTATCGATGGTCCGATTACCGGAGGTCTCGGACTGTTAGTCGCTCTATTAACCAAAAACAGTCAACGGATGGGAGACCTTGCCGCGGGTACCATGGTTATCAAAGAGAAAAACTACCGTAAGATACATGTCAGCCTTGACGAATTTGATTATCTGACCCAGAACTACCAGCCTACTTATCCGCAAGCCGCTGACTTATCGCTGGAACAGATAAACGTAATTACCCGAACCTTACAATCCGGGAAAAAAGACCGCATACGATACATTGCACAACTGACAAAAAAAGTTCAGGAACTTCTTTCTGTGACACCCCGTGAGAACAATCAGGAGAAATTTCTCCAGACCGTTCTCCGCGACTACCAGTATTATGCATTGGAAGAAATCTGATATCTCCCAAGCAATACGTAATTACACCACAACAAAGTTCTCCGATTTAAAGTTACTGTAAAATCTTCCGGAAGTTGCCGTAAACTTCAGTACACAATAGTCGGGATCAGTAACACCTTCTTTATAATACATGGTATCCCCGTCCTCCCATATCATTTCTTTACTGGCACTGTCCGTCAACACCTCTACCGTGCCACGCAGCATTGCTCCTCTATAAAACCTCGAATCACAGAAATACATACAGGCACGATTGTTTTCCCGGAATTGTGCAACACGCATCGATGAAGTATTTGTCGACAGATAAATCGTCTTTATCCCTTCCCGCTTCCGGGGTTGCAACATAGCCTTTACATTTGGGAAGCCTTCTTCATCCACCGAACCCAGGAAAGCGATTTTCAATTTATCAATCATATTCCCGATTGTTTTTTCCACATCTCTCATTTTATTATTATTTTAATGGTTATTGAATGAGACAAAGATAAGGACACTACAGAAAACCGGCATAATAAAAAACAAGGCAGAAATAGTACTTTTCACGGTTTATGTATGCTCCGATAAGCCAAAGGAGTCTCGCCTGTACATTGGCGAAAGCAGCGCACAAAATAAGAAACAGTAGAGAAATGAAGTTCAAACGCTATTTCCGAAACAGGAAAATCGGTATAAGCAAGCAGCCTTTTTGCCTCCTCCATAACCTTATTCCGGATGTATTGCTTTGCGCTTATTCCCATAGCTGAATTTACAATCTCATTCAGGTAATTGGGAGTGATGCAAAGCTTGTCTGCATAATGCCGGACAGAATGGTGTTCTCTCATATCTGCCCCGACTAATTCAATAAATTTACTGATATGTGTACCACCCGCTTCTTTGTTCCCCTCTTCCATCGAAATCATATTCTGATAAGCCCGGTTCAGTAACATCAGCGCCTCGTAAAGATATGCCCTCAACACATGTACATCGTCCTGTCTGTATTGGTCAATTTCTGCCTTAATATCATGCAAGAGCTGAAGCATGCGCTTATATAGTTCATCGGGCAAGTGCAATCCTGATGCAGTTTTTTCCATCTTGAAGAATGGAAGATGCTGCACAAACAGAGGATCTTTAAAGAAAGAGGACAAGAAGTCATCTTCAAAAATCAGAGCATACCCATTTACAATCCGACCGGTATCCCAATTCCGCACCTCACCCGGTTTGGAAAAGAAAACATCACCGGGAACAGCCTGATAGGTCCGGTTATCGATAGAAAAACTCCCTTCCCCTTCTGTTACAAAAGTAATGTCATAATAAGTCAACGTGTGTACGGCGCTTTCAGCCAGGAACCTCTTTACATATTTCAGTTCTACCACATCTATCAGAAGTTCACTTCCATACTTATTCTTATAGAATGTATACCGGGGAATTGAGTTTTTCATCTTAGAGTGTCGTTTAACAGAAAAGACTATATGATGATGGTGTTGTTACAATATTATCTGTCCAGCCTTTTCCGCATCCTTAATTGCTTTTATGTGATCAAAAAGAGTGCTGAATTTTTCGTAAAAAGTACTATCTATATTCCCTTTTTTACAATCTTTATCCAAAATACTTTTAAGACCTTCTTTCCCTTTTACAGTATCGAGTGAACTAAATGAAAAAATATACTTACGGAACAATTTACAAGTGAAATAGTCCTCTACATTGAAGTGTTCTTTATTTCTTCTGCGAGCATAGGGTGGATAGAACGAGAACCATGTGTTGCCATTCTTGCGGGCCTTACCAAAATTTCCAACGTCCCATTGAGTTTTTCCACTCAGTGTACATGGAATAACATTATTCATACTGCTCTCACCAGCTTTATCCCCATCGAAGAATGCAATAACAGTCTGCCCTTCTTTAGGAGTGAACTTCTGAGCGAAGGCCTTGACATTAGATGCACCGCCACATGGTATATATTCAAATGCTAAGTCTACATATTTACCTTGTTTCTGAAAACACTTCAGTGCCGCTGAGATAAAAGTTTCATCTGTAGGTCCTTCAACAATAAGAATGTCGTCATGTGAGGCTAAGAATAGATTCTGCTTCTGCGATGTCCAAATACCTTCTGTCAATTTCTCAACCAAATTCACAATACCTCTATCAATTACTTTTATTGTTCCATCAGCATTTCTGTCAAGCATAATGATTGACTCCTTTGCACTTTTCTCAAACGAAGCGGTTAATGTTGGTGAGTGGGAGGTTATTATGTTGCTACGATGCTCCATCTGATGAAACATTTCATTCAGCTCCGCTTTTCTTGATATATGGAGATGACTATCAGGTTCGTCCATCAAAACAAGAGTTCGCTCATCCGCAATAGCCTCCAATATGAAAAGTATAACCATCATTTTTTTTTCGCCTTCGCTGAGGAACGCAGATTCAATACCTTGGTTATAATATATATTCAAGCTGTCTATAACCTGACTAGCTCCAATAAATTTGTTGAATAATTCACGCGCATCGTCTTCATTCGGGTTAAAGTCTTCTACATTACTTGAGGCTAAGACCTCGTTGCTTCCCAGTCTATGTCGCAGCTGATTTAGAAAAAGTGTAATCTGATTTTCCGCACGCCACCGCCTCAATTTAGCTTCATCTAATTTCATTTCTACAGTATTTATTCCATCGGAAGCTATATGTAGTTTTTCTTTTAAAAACCGGTCAAATGCAACATTCATATTTCTTGTTGTCAACATACATAACAACACATATTTCCACATGGTTTTGTCTATGTAAACCATAGACAAAACATCAGGAGCAGCAGCAGTACGCACACTGTTCATGTAGTCTTCATTTGGCTTTTTGTAATAGTTATTCCACATGCGGGTATCCTCACCGCTGTAGTTGCAAACTATACGGTTGGGATATGTCATCCCTGCCTCATTCACTACTTCATTATTCTTTTTATATTCTGTAGTCTTTGTATCTATTTTATGTCTCACCCAATACTCAACATCCCCAATATTGTATCTTAAAACAAAACTGAATAGAAAATCTTGTGAATGGGCAAGCAGAACAGAGAATACACTACTAAGTGCCTCTAAAATATTTGTTTTCCCCGTCCCATTATTACCAATAATGACGTATGTATCATTTGCAGGATCAAACTGCAGATTGACACCTTTAAGATTACGAAAATCAGAAGTTATCTTTAAAGAAAGTAGTTTCATGTTTATTGAATATTTTACGATTGAAAGAGTCTACATTTGCTTTCATGCGATTTTCTAAAACTTTCTGCGACTTTCGTATTTGAATAATCTCAGCAACAAGATTGTGCTGTTCCTCTAAAGAAGGAAGCGCAATCCGTGTATCTTCAAATACCCTTTGAGATAATCGTCGTCTGCCTGTCGTACCGCTGCTTGAAGTCGCAAATTGGTTTAGTATTGCCTCATTTTGCAGTACTAACTCCAAATATTCTGGTAGTACTTTACTCCTATTAATGTCATACACCATGAAGTCAGGTGTAACGATAGCACCATCAAACATAGCATCTACTATTCCGTAGGCAGCACTTTTTCCATCTATTTTTGATATTACAAATTGTCCTTTTGTAACACGAGTTTGTCGTTTTGTACCGATATCAACACCCTTTACTTTGTCTCGCACGCTTATCCCTTTATTATATAATTTAACGGTCAGTCGAGTGTATTCCACATCCGGTTCTATAACTATCACGTTTTTACTCATTGTGAGCAGATTACCTATTTTTGTTGTCTCATACTGCGGATTGAACTCTGCATACGTTATATCAAAAATTTGTTTTACACTCCAATTTACTAATTCTGACCGACGGATAGCTCTCGTATAGATCATTTCCTGCATAGGGGTACCCAATAAAAAGCCACATACCTCTTTTGCGGCTATTGGCAATTCTTGGTTCTGTGATGGTAGACCTGTAGATGAGATACCAGCATCGGTGACTTTTGTTACCGTCAGCATATAATCCTTTTCCGGGATTTCGTTCTCATGGTATTTCTGAATGAAGATAAGACTTGGTTTGATATTGGCACCTGACGAGAGGAACACATCAGCAGGAATAGAAGTAATATTTAGAATACGAGCTTGCTTTTCAATAAACTTTCGTACACCCTCCAGAGCCGTATTATCCAATACCCCTTCCGGGAGTACAATACCGGCACACTTTCCGGGCTTAAGTAAGTTGATACAACGCTCCATGAACAGTATCTCCGTATTGTTGTTTTTTATACTGTACAACTCCAAAATACGCTTACCCTTTGTCTTGTCTTTATACACTTTTGCAGCGTATTCTTTCATAGGGTTATAAACACGCTCTAAATATTCCGAACCGAAAAGTTTTGTATATAATTCTTTCTCTTTTTCCGTTGGCACATCAGAATCAGTGATACGCATATCCTTCTCCACATGAGCACCAAAAGGTGGATTAATGAGAACTATATCAAAACTGCTATCATAAACACCACCAACGTTTAATAGACCATCATGTAAATATACCCCCACATGACCATCACCGTGCATAATCATATTCATCTTCGAAGTACGAGCCATACGCGCGTTGGCATCTACACCAAAAAAGTAATTATGACAAAGCTTGTGGTATCGACTACCATTAACCGTTTTATCACATTCACGTAGTAAATCATTTATTCTCTGTTTTCTTTCACTCTCTGAAATTGTCACATCGTCCATCAGAGTGTTGATTTGTTGATGAATATCTTGATCAATCAGATTTTGCACGTGCTCAAAAGTCTGAATTAAAAAACCTCCACTGCCGCAGCAAGGGTCGCAAACACGATCACCTTCCTTTACATTGAGTACCTCCACCATATAATTTACTATGGTACGAGGAGTGAAGAATTGGCCTAATTCACCTCGAAAAGTCTTTCCAAGAAACAGTTCGAAAGCTATACCTTTTATGTCGTCTGAAGTATCATATAGCTCCACATTACCTAATTCTTCTAATATCAGCAAGAAACTATCACGACGGATTCGTATTTTATCCTCAATTTCAAATAAACCATCAGCAGCATACGTTTCTTTCACTTGATTAAAAAGAACCTGAATGTAATCCCCAGTTCCCCCATAAGACATTTCATCTTTTAGAAACTTTTCCTTACTATAGACTAATTCATCTTTAGCATCCCGTTCATAAAGCATCTTGATGAAGAGTATCTTGCTAATCTCATCAAAGGCAGCCTCCGGCGAAAGCTTATCGACATTTCGTATTATATTATGGCAACGAGTAAGAACCTTTAAAAAATTATCTTTGGAATAGCCGCGCACTTTGTTAACAAACAGAGCTAAATTCTGCTCCGAAGCTATATCGGTTGCAGTAGGAAAATCACTGATTCGTTCAATTCTGAGTGGCCGAGCATTTTTATCAATATAAAAAACTTTCGTTTCTTTAAGATTATGAGCAACATAAAAAGCCATATCATTTAAAACAGCTTGTTTAAACTGTTCGGAATAATCCTCTGCTTTTATCTTTATATGCTCTGCTTTACACACTACAAGGACATAAATATTGGGAGTAAGCCCCAACTTTTTCTCGTCAGCACTACGCCAAATTGCAATATCTGCAACAGATGATGCTGATATCTCTACGTTAAAATCCAATTGGTCTGGCAGATAGCCATATGACTCAACCAAACGATGGTAAAACGCTTCTATCAGTTGATGTTTGCTTTGATCCACACCCATATTTATAAAGAATTTTACTATTATTCTTTTCTTTATTATTTCTATCTATAATCAAGTTAAGCCCTTAAAAACAGCTCTGCTTAATTAACCGCAAAAATACTCATTTTTCGCCGCATTCCCAAATTTTTTTCAATCAAGTGTTTTTGAGCTAGTATTATTGATCCTATAACACATTAGAAACACATTGAGTTTTTACTAAAATTTATTTATTTACAAACTTAAATTCATGCTCATTATATCTGTTGCCAACATTGGGATACTTTTGCAACAGCTTTTCTATATCCGCCATATCCTGAACTGACAAATCCACATCAACCGCCCGAACGTTCTCTTCCAAATATTTCATCCGCTTAGTACCCGGTATCGGAATGATATTCTCACTTTGTGCCAGTATCCAGCTTAATGCAAGTTGGGCAGAAGTGACACCTTTCTCCGCAGCCATACCGGCCAAATCAGTAGCCAGACATTGGTTATTTACCCAGTGCTCACCAGTGTATCTCGGCAAACGCCTGCGAAAGTCATTTTCACCCAATGTCTCTACACTGATTGCATTGGCAACCAGCCCCCTACCCAATGGTGAAAAAGGAACTAACGTAACTCCCAGTTCCTTGGTCAGCGGCAGGATTTCTTTCTCCACATCGCGGGTCAGCAGAGAATATTCACTCTCTACAGCGGCAATGGGATGCACAGCGCAAGCTCTTCGCAAGGATTCGGGCGAACACTCACTTAAACCTAAATATCGGACTTTACCTTCGCGTACCAGTTCAGCCATTGCTTCCACAGTCTCTTCAACCGGAACAGCAGGATCTATCCGATGGGCATAATACAAATCAATGGTTTCTATTTTCAATCGCCTCAGACTGTTTTCTACCGCTTGTTTAATATACCGGGGAGAACCGTCCACATAACTTTCACCATCACCAAATACACTGCCTTGATTATTACGTAAACGAAAGCCGAACTTTGTGGCAATAAAAATCCGGTCTCTTTTTTCACTTACCATCTTCGAAAGCAGTTCCTCATTGGCTCCATTGCCATACACATCAGCCGTATCCCAAAAGTTTATGCCCAATTCCAAGGCACGGTGCAACGTTGCGATACTCTCTTTTTCGTCCGCCGCTCCATACGCAGCACTCATTCCCATACAACCCAGTCCGATAGCGGAGAGTTGCACATCTGTTTTACCTAATTTTCTGTACTTCATAATTTTAATATTTCATTTCGGTGCAAAGTTAGGTGTTAGCGTACGGACGGATGAGCGCTATTCAAATCATCCTTTGTACAAATCAAATAGTTACCTTCCCTCTGACTTCAGTCGGCGACTTACCTGTATGTTTACGAAAGAACTTACTAAAATAGGAAACAGACTCAAAGCCCAGTCCAAATGCCATTTCTGAAATAGAGAGATTGCTATGTTGCAGATATTGAACAGCTTCTTTGACGATTCTTTCTGCAATAAGTACGGAGGTCGTTTTTCCTGTCGTTTCTTTAACAACCTTATTCAGATGGTTCACATGCACAGACAACCGATTGGCATAATCAGTCGGCGTACGCAGAACTAATGCAGCGCGAGGATAATCTATCGGGAATTGCCTTTCCAGTAACTCCATAAACAATTCTACAATACGCAGTGAAGCATTCGGATGCGATTCATACTGATTAGCATCCTGCATCCTCATGGCCGTATGTATCAGTAAATGAAGATAACAACGCAACACATCAAGTGTACCTGTGTAACCGGATTGTATCTCTTCCTGCATCTGAGCATATATATTTTGTACTTTCATCAGTTGAGATTCATCCAGGAAGAAGACTTTGTCACCCGTCAGTTTAAATAAAGGTGTATTCGCCAAAGAGCCGTTCTTCTCTTCGGATTGCACAAACTGCTCATTAAAAATGCAGAACATACCCCTCTGCTCTTCACTGACAGACTCCCAGGCATAAGGCACAAGAGGATTGGAAAACAGCAGCGCCGGACGATCTACCAGAATCCATTTATCAGCATAATATAATTTCCCAATACCCATGATTAAAGTTACTTCATAGAAATCCCGATAACTGAATTGCACAGTACCGAAATTGCACTGGCGGGAAAAGATATTGAAATATTCTTTCCCTTTAGAATAAGTTGCATCCAGTTTCGGATCGCAACGTTGTATTCTCTTGTAGAATTGAGGAATTGTTTCAGCCATTATCCAAGTCTCACTAAATGATACACCGTCCCCCTATTCGTCTTCTTGCAAGGGATATCCAATTTCTTCAGCGAACGACCGAAGTGCCCTATTTTGCTGACCGACAGTTTATCGCGGGTTTTCTGCTGTAGATAATTGAATATCTCCATTGCGGTCAGCCATTCCCCTTCCCGTTCTTCTTCCGTCACCCGGAAATAGCAGTGGAAAAGCTGTTCGAGCGGACTGATCTGTTCAAAATCCCGGTTGGTCTCTTTCAGGATAGCTTCGTCCTCATCATTCAGCCAGTAGCGCTCACCTTTATAAATGGCATCCATGGCCTGAGCATACAATTGCTTGTAGTTGATGGTGACATTCGTATCAATAGGTGCAGTCACTTCGATACAGATAAAACGACGACTGCCGCTGGGATCGGTAAGCAGGTCCATCTGATTACTGGTACCAATAAACGAGGCATAACGGCGCACTTCCTGAATGGTAGAACCGTAAGGTTTCCGCAAATTTGCCACAGGTTTCTGCAAAAGATGTTTCAGAAACCCCTGCTGATTAGAGCTAATCTGATCAAACTCATCCAGGTTCACCAGCAGAAAACGCCCCAGATAACGCTCCGCATCCTGTTTGCTCTTAAAATCAAGACTATCCGTATATCCGAAACGCAGTTCAGGAGGCAAAATAATGCGACAATAGGTAGATTTACGATACCCCTGCGCACCGACCAATAATGGCGACGTACTGTTTCCGTGCTGGCGATCAAGCCCACGCCAATGTGCCACCATACTGAGAAACCAGCGGTAGAACAGCTCCCTCCAATGCGGATTATTGCATGGCACAAGATTGGCAAGCGCCCGGATGCGGTCTTTTCCGTCCCAACGCCCCACACTGCAAAGGTATTCTTCAACAGGATTGTACAAAGACACATACTCTGATGTCAGATAACGCTCCACGTCACGGTCCCAGGCACGAATCCCCTCTTTCAGGGCATTAATCGCCACCGTATTGCGTACCCTCCGATCCACCGGTCTGAAATAGAAATGAATGGAATTCCGCTGACGGTATTCCAGATCGTTCAACACCGTGTTATAACGAAACTCATAGCGCCGTTCCATAAACTCTTCCAGGCGCAGAGCGGTATCCTGCTCCGGAGTCAAAATAGTTTTAGAGCCAAAGCCCTTAGACTCTTGGTAAATATTATGAACCATAGCACGTACCGTTTGCTGCTCCGCCTGTGCATAATAATGAATAATCGTCTGCCTCACAACTTCCTCTTCCGGTATGCCCGCCTTGTAGCAATACTCCGCAAGGCGGACAAGCAACGGTTGGAGATTATTTCCCCGTCGCCAGTTCTCCATATCCCGGAGCGCCTTATCGAGGGCGGTTTCAAAAAGCATGGTGAAGGTCTGCGATGTTTCAAAGCCCGGTTCCAGCCTCAGTAACGGATTTTTCTCAGCCAACTGCCGTTGCCGGAAGGTCTGTTCACCGGGCATGGAGAATGGCTGCTCCAGACAGAAAGGTACTGCATGAGGATTGTATCCGGGATGTTCATCGAGCGTCATCCGGCAGCTTTGCATCAGTGAAGACTCTTTCAAGGCAATGGGAAATGGGAACAACGGTTGATAGCAACTCACCGCCAGGCGATAGGCATGGGCATGAAACAATGCGGCTTCCTGTTCACGCTTCGGTAAGTTTCCATCCGGTAAGGCGAAACACACCCATATTTTCACACTCCTTCCGCTGGAACCGCAAAAAGCGGCAAACGTCTGAGGAAGCAGCATCGCCTGACGTTTTACCAGTTCAGCTTCCGCCAGTCCAGCCAGCTTCTTCACTTCAAGCTGAACCAGCCCATTGTATTGTTTCATTCTTCGCCCTCCGTCTTTAGTGCGGGCATACTCCACGGCAGGATAGATACGTGGAAGTTTGTCAATATAGGCAAATGTGGAATCCGTACCTTCCAACTGAGGCATAACAGTTCGTAACCCAGTTACGTATCCACCTCTGGTTTCCGTTTTCATCTTCTCCATCAGCACATCGGCATCATAAATGGTCATCATCTCTCTGCCTGTATCTTTGTCATGTCTTATTGAAGTGATTTTCATATCATCTGTCTCTTATACACATCTGACGCTGCCGACGAAGGCTTAGGTGTAGA
>ENA-OYYH01001274-OYYH01001274.1-human-gut-metagenome-genome-assembly--contig:-NODE-1274-length-10536-cov-18.318672_pt1 | contig 10536 bp, 10 predicted proteins | sample MGYA00243245_ERZ653439 | MGnify/ENA primary metagenome ERZ653439 (study PRJEB26926, sample SAMN06165028) | human gut metagenome | biome: ENVO:00009003; feature: ENVO:2100002; material: ENVO:00002003... | reverse complement strand
AAGCTCCAATATGAGAGAAATCAGCAGGAGCATCCTGAGATGAAGAAGCAGAACATGAACAAACACTATCAGAAGCAGAGCATCAAGAAGGAATATGCCGCCGCTCGAAATGCCGGGTCTCAGACTGCCGGGACTGCCACAAAGAATACCGGCAAGAAGCTCGGTGAGAAGGCGTCCGACAAGATCAAGGAGTTCTTTGAGAAGAACAAGAAGGTCTTTATCTGGATCGGCGTCGGAATTGCCCTTCTCGTTTTGCTCGGTGCCGGAATCAGCTCGTGTTCGATGCTTACTTCTACCGGCTCGACGGTTATCGCTTCCTCTTATCTCAGCGAGGATGACGCGATGCTGGGCGCGGAGGCGCAGTATTGCCGGATGGAGCAAGAGCTGCAAAGCTATCTGGATAACTATGAAAGTAACCATGACTATGACGAGTATCACTTTGATCTGGATGATATTGAGCATGACCCCTATGTACTGATCTCCATTCTCTCGGCTCTCCATGAGGGCGAGTTCACGCTGGATGAGGTGCAGGGTACGCTCCAAATGCTGTTTGAAAAGCAGTACATCCTCACCGAAGAGGTCATCGTCGAAACCAGATACCGCACGGAAACCGACACATGGACGGATGCAGACGGCAACACGCACACGGAAACCTATCGTGTCCCGTATGACTACTACATCTGCAACGTGAAACTCGAAAACTTCAATCTCTCCCATGTCCCGGTCTATATCATGTCTCAGGAACAGCTCTCCATGTACGCAACGTATATGTCGGTGCTGGGCAACCGCGAGGATCTGTTCGGTGACTCTCCCTATGTGGACAAGTACATTACAAATCCGCCCGCCGACTACGATGTCAACCCGGAATACCTGAACGACGAGAAGTTTGCAGCGCTGATTACCGAGGCGGAAAAGTATCTCGGCTATCCGTATGTGTGGGGCGGCTCCAATCCCGACACATCCTTTGACTGCTCCGGCTTTGTCAGCTATGTTCTCACGAACAGCGGGCTTGTGAACACCGGGCGGCTGGGCGCACAGGGGCTTTACAACATCAGTACGCCGGTTTCAAAGGCGAATGCACAGCCCGGTGATCTCATCTTTTTCGTTGGGACGTATGACACCCCCGGTGTGTCCCACGTCGGCATTTACGTCGGTGATGGGGTCATGATCCACTGCGGCGACCCCATTCAGTACACATCCATCAACTCTTCCTACTGGCAGCAGCATTTCTACGCCTTCGGAAGACCCGCTTATTAAAAGAAAGGAGTTTTGCATGAATCCCAAGTATCAGAAAGTCCTCTCCGACATTGAGAAGGCTGAAAAGAAGAAGTCCGAAATCGAAGGACAGCTCAAGGAGCTGTATGACAAGAAGACAGAGCTGGAAAACCTTGAAATCATCAATACCGTGCGCTCTATGGTGATGGATAAGGATCAGATCATGGCGTTCCTGTCTTCCATGAAGGGCGGCACCAAGCACGCTGAAAATATGGAGGTAATCGACAATGCGTAAGAAGTTTCGTTTTCTGACCGTCCTTGCGGTCTGCGTCATGGTTCTGTCCTGCTTCTCTGTCACGGCGTTTGCCTATGCCGATGACACCGATCAGAACCTTCCGGTCACAGAGGCAACCCAGCCGGAACAGCAGCCCGCAGTCACTCCCACGCCGGAAAAGCCGAAGGGTGAGCCGCTTGACGATGAGGGCAACGCCTACACCCGCGACTTGCTCTATGACAAGGCAACCAACAAGCAGTTCATCACTGTCCAGACGAAGAACGGCAACACCTTCTTCATTGTCATCGACTACGATGCGCCCATCAACGAGGATGAGGAACAGTATCAGACGTACTTCCTCAACATGGTCGATGAGAGCGATCTGCTTGCGCTGCTGGATGATGACACTGCGGCGGCTCTGACCACCTGTAACTGCAAGGAAAAATGCGCTGCCGGTCAGGTCAACACCGACTGCCCGGTCTGCAAGACCAACATGAGCGAATGCACCGGCACAGCCCCCGTTACACCTGAGCCGGACAAGGATGCGAAAACCGATGCTCCCGCCCCTAAACCCGAAAAGAAATCCAACATCGGCATGATCCTCGTCATCTTCGTTCTTGCCGGTGCTGCGGGTGCAGCTTATTACTACATCAAGTTCGTCAAGGGCAGAAAGCCCAAGGATGAAGATATGGACTTCTTTGATGATGAAGGCTACGAGGAAGAGCCGTACATCAATGAGGATGAAGAGCCGCAGATTGCGGAGGATGCCGAAACGGATGGTGATGAAGATTGATCTTAGTCATTGCTGAAAAGCCCAGCGTTGCCCAGTCCATCGCAAAGGTGTTGGGCGCGACGTCCCGCAAGGACGGCTACATGGAGGGCGGCAATTACATCGTTTCGTGGTGCTTTGGTCATCTGGTGGAGCTGGCAGACGCCAGCTCCTACGATGAGCGGTATGCCAAGTGGCGGTATGACGATCTGCCCATTGTTCCGGAAAGCTGGATGTTTGAGGTCACGAAGGACAAAGCACAGCAGTTCAAGGTGCTGTCCGCTCTCATGAAGGACAAGCGCGTCACCGAGCTGGTCTGCGCAACCGATGCAGGACGCGAGGGTGAGCTGATCTTCCGGCTGGTCTACGACAAAGCCGGATGCACCAAGCCCTTCAAGCGTCTATGGATCAGCTCATTGGAGGACTCCGCCATCCGCGAAGGCTTCAACCATCTCCGGGACGGCAAGGAATATGACCGCCTCTATGAAGCGGCACTCAGCCGCTCGAAGGCAGACTGGATTGTCGGTATCAACGGCACCCGCCTTTTCACCACGCTCTATCACAAGAAGCTGGTGGTCGGGCGCGTTCAGACGCCGACCCTTGCAATGCTGGTGGAGCGTGACGGGAAAATCTCCACGTTCCAGAAAGAGAAGTATTTCAACGTCCACGTCGGCAAGGGCGATCTGACCGCCGATCTGGAAAAGGTCAAAACCGAAGAGGAAGCAAAAAGAATTGCGGCGGCTTGCGAGAAAAAGCAAGCCGTCGTTTCTTCTCTCAAGCGGGAGACGAAAACCGTCAATCCTCCGAAGCTCTATGATCTGACCACCTTGCAGCGCGAGGCAAACCGATACTACGGCTTCACCGCCCAGCAGACGCTCGATCTCGTACAAACACTCTACGAAAAGAAGCTCCTGACCTATCCGCGCACAGACAGTCAGTTCATCACAGACGATATGGAGGACACCGCCCGTCAGGTCATTTCCATCGTCTGCCGCCAGCTTCCGCTTTTCTCCGGCGTTTCGATTACGCCGGACATTGCCCGCGTAACCGACAACAGCAAGGTCACAGATCACCACGCTATTCTCCCAACCGTCCAGCTCGAAAAGCAGGATGTTTCGGCGCTCCCTCAGTCGGAACAGAAAATCCTCAATCTTATCGGGATGCGCCTTCTGTGTGCGACCGGCGAGAAGCACACCTACGCAGAAACGCAGATCACGCTCTCCTGTGAGGGCTATGCGTTCAAAGCCAAGGGCAAAACCGTCGTTCAAAACGGGTGGAAAACCATTGAAGAGCTGTTTAAGGCATCTCTCAAGACGAAGGAAAAGGACGATCCCGTGAAATCGCTGCCCGAAGTCCATGAGGGCGCTGTTCTGGATAGCGTATCTGCCAGCGTCACCGAACACTTCACAACGCCTCCGAAGCAGTACACGGAAGATACCCTCCTGTCTGCAATGGAGACTGCCGGAAACGATCAGTTCGACGATGACACCGAGAAGAAAGGTCTCGGCACTCCCGCAACCCGTGCCGGTATCATTGAAAAGCTGGTAAAGTCCGGCTTTGCTGAACGCAAGGGCAAATCCCTCATTCCCACAAAGGACGGCTGCAACCTCGTCTGCGTCCTGCCGGAACAGATCACTTCTCCCGCAATGACGGCGGAATGGGAAAACACGCTCATGGAGATTGAACGCGGCAAGGCAGATGCGGACGCCTTCCTCAGCGGCATTGTCCGGATGACCGGGGATCTCGTGAAAGCCTATCCCTTCCTCTCCGATGCCGAAGCCCAGCGTTTCGGCACGGGGAAAGAGGAAATCGGCAAATGCCCCCGCTGCGGCTCTCCGGTCTATGTCGGCAAGGGCAACTTCTACTGCTCGAACAAGGAATGCTCCTTCTGCCTGTGGGAAGACAACAAGTTCTTTTCCAGCAAGAAAAAGAAGCTGACCAAGAAGATTGCAAAGGAGCTGCTGGACAAGGGCTGGTGCCGCGTGACCGGGCTTTACACGCCGAAGAAGCCTCAGCTCTACGATGCTGTCATTCGTCTGGATGACAGCGGCGGCAAATACGTCAGCTTCAAGATGGAGTTTGACCGATGAGCCGCCCGAAGTATGTTGCCTCTTGCAGCGGAGGCAAAGACAGCGTAGCGACGCTCCTGCTGGCGGCACAGCACAATGAGCCGCTGGACGAGGCGGTTTTCAGCGAGGTCATGTTTGATCAGAACACAAGCGGTGAAGTCCCGGAACATCGGGACTTCATCTATGACCGGCTCAAGCCCTTCTGTGAAAAGGAGCTGGGCATCAAGTTCACCATTCTCCATGCAGACAAGACCTACGATGATGTGTTCCATCACGTCATCACCCGCGGACCGCACAAGGGTGAGGTTCGCGGCTTTGCATGGGCCGGGATGTGCGCGGTCAATCGGGACTGCAAAATCCCGCCCGTCCGAAAGTACAATGCCGCACTCTCGCCGGACACCGTGAGCTATGTCGGCATCGCGGCGGATGAGCCAAAACGCATTGCTCGGCTGGATGGAATAACGAAGGTCAGTCTGCTTGCCAAATACGGCATGACCGAGGCGGACGCCTACAAGCTCTGTCAGGAACACGGGCTGCTTTCCCCAATCTACGCTCACTGCCGAAGAAACGGCTGCTGGTTCTGTCCCAACGCCAGTGACTCGGAGCTGCTGCACATGGTCACAAAGCACCCGGATATGTTTGACCGGCTGATTGAATGGGAGAAGGAGGATAACATCTTTCATCGTCGGCTGACACGCAGAGAAACCCCGTCTGAGGTAAAGGCTCGTTTATTGAGCAAATCTCAGACGGGGGGTTCTTCTCCCCGAAACAAATCCGAAATGGAGGTTTGAAATGGCTGAAAACAAAAATGCCCAGCAAGTCCGCGAGATTACGGACAAGCTGGAACAGGGTATCAAGGAATTGTTTGAATCGGAGCGTTTCAAGGAATACCTCCGCACGATGTCCAAGTTCTACAACTATTCCTTCAACAACACGCTGCTCATTGCCATGCAGAAGCCGGAGGCAACCTATGTTGCCGGTTATACCTCGTGGCAGCGCAACTTTGACCGTCAGGTCATGAAGGGCGAAAAGGGCATCAAGATTCTTGCACCCGCGCCGTACAAGGCGCAGGAAGAGCGTGAGAAGATTGATCCTTTGACGCAGAAGCCGGTGATCGGCGCAGATGGAAAGACTGTCACGGAAACGGTCGAAATTCTGCGCCCTGCCTTCAAGGTGGTGAGTGTCTTCGATGTTTCCCAGACGGACGGCAAGGAGCTTCCGGACATCATCGTTGATGAGCTGAAAGGCACCGTCGAGAACTACGAGGCGTTCTTCGATGCACTCAAGCAGGAATCTCCCGTCCCTATTTCCTTTGAGGACATTCCGGGCGGTGCAAAGGGATTCTTCTCGCCGGTTGAAAGCCGCATTGCCATTCAGGAGGGCATGAGCGAAATCCAGACGGTCAAAACCGCCATTCACGAGATCGCCCACGCAAAGCTCCACGCCGTCAAGCCGGATGAGAAATCCGCGCCAGAAGATAAGAAGGATCGGCACACCAAGGAGGTTGAAGCGGAAAGCGTTGCCTACACCGTCTGCCAACGGTACGGCATTGAAACCTCGGACTACTCCTTCGGTTACATCGCCGGTTGGTCATCCGGCAAGGAAACCAAGGAACTGAAAAGCTCTCTGGACACCATCCGCAAGACGGCGGCTAAGATGATCGAGGGCATTGACGCCAAGCTCAAGGTGCTGCTGGCAGAAAAAGCACAGTCCGCAGAGAAGGAAGCCGAAGCGCCCGCAGAACCGATGCCGGAAGTCCCCATTTACCACGAGACGGCGAATTATGCCTATGAAGCCGGTGAGCTGGAGTCATATCGTGCTTCTCTCGCCGCAAACGTGGAATGCCGCCGTGCGATTGAAGCGGCGATCAGCTCCAACTACGGAGATAACCGCCTGAATGCGGAAGCTGCCGTGAAAAGCGTCCTTGAGCAGTTCTCTCCGGAGCGCGTCCGGTATGTCCTCGCAAACACCATTCAGCAGAAAGACTTTGACGGGCGCATTCCCCAGCCCCTCAAGGAATGGGCGAAGAACGTTGAGGTCTGCCCGGAGAATGCCTCTCGCTTCCTTGTGGATAAACCCAATCCCGGACTGACGGCACTTTTCGTGGATGCGTTCCGTCAGCAGACCGAACCCCAGAAGGAAGTCACTTCTGAGAAAACAGAGGAAAGAGACCCGGAGGTCGTTGCATGGGAGAACGATGAGATTACCTCTATTGAGGTAAAAACCGTGGAGGTCAAGTCTCCCTTTGCTCCCTTGCCGGAGGAAGCGGCAAAAGCACCGAAGGGACACCGCCTGACTGCCGAAGAGAAGGAAATCAAAGCCGCCGTCATGGACACGCTCAAGGGGCAGATTGCCTATCACAATGACGGGATGCGGGCTTCCTACCGCGCCTCTAACCACTCCTTCAATCTGCTGGCACGGAACGGCGTCAAAATTGAGGGCAACACGGTCACGCAGAACGGTGAGCCGCTGTTCAAAATCCATCGCCGTCATGCGGCGCGGAAAACGCAGGGCTGTTACCGTGAGCTGCTGCCGACGCTGGAATACGTCAGGCAGGAGCAGAAGCAGGAAAAGCCCTCTATCCGCGATCAGCTCAAAGCTGCCGCGAAACAGCAGCCGGAGAAGAAGTCACCGGTCAAATCCAAAACGCACGACATGGAGTTGTGAGAAAGGAGACGCATGAAGAAATATACAGATGTTGACATCGTTGCGGAGCTGCAGAAGCTCGTAGACAGTCATGTAGACAGCTACAAGGAAGACTTCGACATCGACAAGCGCATCATCCGCCGCGCTGCCGAAAGCCCGAATCCCGAAGATAAAACGCTGATGTGGTTCTGCCGTCCGCATGGAACGCACTGCCTCAATGAAAATCAGGTCTTCATTCAGGGAACGCGAGATCACAATACCTTCCGTTTTTACGCGGAGCAGACCTACGACGAGTGCATTGCCCGCATCATCATCCCGAAAGCCGTTAAGCGCGGCAAGGTCTTCGGAGATGTCTTTGAGATCAACTACCGGGAACAGGCGGCAAATGTGGCGCAGAACTCGGTTGCGCCGGATCATGACCGGCTGATCTTCGCAGATGGCTTTGTGCTGGACGCACCCTGCCGCAGCAGTTTCGATGCAGCAATGGCTCTGGTCGGTGAGCATGGCGGCGTACAAACCCACCAGACGCTCCCCAAAGACGCGGATGCTCTGGTGGAAGTGCTGTCCAAACAGAAAAGCCGCCGTGACAGACTTCCGGAGGCAGAGAGAACGGAGGCGCTTGCGCCTCTGCCCGTTGCTGAACTCCGCAAATATGAGGCAATCAAAAAGGCTCGCCCTGACGCGCTGGTCTGCTTTGCCCAGAACGGCTATTTTGAGCTGTACGGCAAGGACGCAAAGAAAGCCGCGCCGCTTCTCGGCACAAAACTCCTTGAAAAGAAGGTGCGCGGCAAGCCTTCCATGCCGGTTACTGGTTTCCGTGAAAGCGCATGGGTAGCCGGTTCTCATAAGCTCTGGAAGTCCGGCGTGGATGTCTTTCTCAGCAAGGACGGCGAGACCTTCAAGGAACTCAAAGCCGCAGATTACATTCCTGTCGGCGCGACGCTGAATATGGATGGCATCAAGTGCAGAATCGACGCGGTTGATTTTGCTGCCGATGAAGTCCAACTGACCAATATTGAGGACAAGAACAGACCGATCCGCTTTTCTGAAAGCATTCAGTATGTCCGCTCGTATGTGGAGGATGCCGGAACTGCCATCTACGACACCATCCCCAAGAAACCCGCTGCCCGTGAATCCATCCGCGACAAGCTGAAATCCGCGCAGAAAGCCCAGCCGCCCCACACGCCGAAACCGCAGAAATCAAAAGGAAAGGATATGGAACTCTGATATGAAAAACTTTACCGTGGAAGAAATCAACCTGATGTGCTGCTTCAACACGTCCAGCCGGAAGCGGCTGATCGACGATATGAAGAGCGTCACTCTGAACGACGTGGACGGCGAGATCGCAGAGCTGATGTACAAAACCGTCCGGAAGCTCGAATCCATGAGCGACGCGGAGTTTGAGGAACTGTATATCATGCCGGACGGCATGATGGATGACTGAAAGGAGGATGCCTATGCCTGTATTAGACGGCAATTTTGAAGCCTTCGTCACGAACCTTGGCAAGTACAATGAGGGTATGCTGGTCGGTGAGTGGGTGAAGCTGCCCACCACCGAAGAAGAGATGCAGAAGGTCTTTGAGCGCATCGGAATCGGCAAGCAGGATGAGTTCGGTCAGCCCTATGAAGAGTGGTTTATCACCGACTACGAATGTCCGATCTACGGCGTTCAGAAGATGCTTGGCGAGTACGAAAGCCTTGATAAGCTCAACTACCTTGCCGCTTTGATTGACGAGCTTTCCCTGAGCGATCAGGAAAAGCTCGTTGCCATTATGGAGGCTGGCTGCGATGAGGTCAGCGACATCGACGATCTCATCAACCTGACGTTCAATCTGGACTGCTACGACATCATGCCCGGTATCAACGACGAATCCGACCTCGGCTATTATTACGCCCACGAAGCCGGTATCTACTCCGAAAAGGATCTCGGTCCTCTGGCAAATTACATCGACTATGAACGCTATGGGCGCGACATTGCGATGGATGAGCAGGGACACTTCACCGATGAAGGCTATGTCCGCGTCGCAAGCGAGAGGTGGGACAGACAGTTCAACGGCGATCTTGATGATATTCCCGACGAATACCGGATTACCGGCTCAGGGGAAGCCGCCGAGCGTGACAGCACCATCGCCGTTCTCGTCGTTGAGCCGGGAAAGGAGCCTTATGTGAAGGAGATTGACTCCGGTCTGGAGTCCTTGCAGCATGAGGTCGGCGGCTGCATCGAGGCGATTTACCCCTACGAAGACCCGGTTGCCTTAGTCTGCAACGAGGAAGGCAAGCTGGAAGGTCTGCCCCTGAACCGCGCTCTGCGTGATGAGGACGGTGACATCTATGACGTTGTTGCCGGAACATTCATGGTAGTCGGCTTGACGGATGACAGCTTCGGTTCTCTGACCGTAGAGCAGATGCAGAAGTTCTCTGACCTCTTCAAAGTGCCGGAACAGTTTGTTAAGTTGGGCGATAAGATTGTTGCGATCCCCATGATCTCGAAGGAGCAGCAGAAGCAGGAAGTCGCCCAGCAGAAGGACTTTGAGATGAACGCCGATACCTCCGGTCTGACGGTTGCCGGTCACATCGGGACGTGGCACACCATTGACCAGCACGAAATCGGCGGTCACAGCTTTTACCTGATGGAGCATGACACCTACGGCGATGAGGCGGCTTGCATCATCGTCGATGAGCGCGGTAAGCTCGTCCTTGATGATGTCTACAACGGCTTTGACGATGACACGCTCCGCCTTCTCGACCTTGAGGTCAAGGAAGTGCCGGAAATGCCCGATCCCGCGCTCTCCGTTCAGGATATGAAGGACTACGGCTACGCATGGGCTGGCGTTCTTCCCGCCGGTCAGGAGGCGGCTGAGAAGGCTTTGGAGAAGGGGTGCGAGGTTTACCGTCTATATTCCGATAATACCGAGGGCTTGTGCGTGGATGCCAAGGAGATTGCCGATCATGCGGCAAAGGGCGGAATGCTCGGTATCAGCAAGGAAAGCTGGATGGCAGCTCTTGAGAAGGAAAACTACCTCAAGGCAGCGGAGATGTCGATGGAGGATGACTACGGCATGATTGACGGGATCATCAACAACGGTCCGAAGGAGGACAAGACCGCAGAGGTCAAAGCCCCCGAAAGGGGCGAGAAGTCTTCCATCATGGACAGGCTCAAGTCTGCAAAGGCTGAAAAGCAGAAGGACTGCTGCCCTCCCAAAAAGCACAAAGGAGAGATTGAGCTGTGAGCAGAAGTCAGAAGTGGCGGCAGGAGTGGTCGTTCTTCATCGGAGATAGCGGACGCCGGAAGTATAACCGCTTCTGCGTCCGCTGCGTCCATAGCTGCAAGCAGAGCTTCCGTGCGGATCTCATCGCCTGTCCGCACTTCTCCCGCAAGGCATCGCGGTGTAGACAGTTAGGGGTCGAAAAAGTCTGTGATTGCAAGCCTCAGAGCGACGAGGAATGACCGCCCAGTGTGATTATATTCCCCGCACAGTTCCAGCAATAGAGCGAGAATAAGTGTCGATTTCGGCACTTGTTTGAATGCCCGGAAAACGAACCAAAAGCCTCTGTCGATGCCC
>ENA-OYYH01001262-OYYH01001262.1-human-gut-metagenome-genome-assembly--contig:-NODE-1262-length-10584-cov-4.512299_pt1 | contig 10584 bp, 6 predicted proteins | sample MGYA00243245_ERZ653439 | MGnify/ENA primary metagenome ERZ653439 (study PRJEB26926, sample SAMN06165028) | human gut metagenome | biome: ENVO:00009003; feature: ENVO:2100002; material: ENVO:00002003... | reverse complement strand
AATTTATCTTCAAAAAATAACAAAAGGATAGGTTTTTATCTCCTATCCTTTCTTTTTTGTGTGAAATTTTATTTGGTGAACAGTAATTCACGATATTTAGGTAATGGCCAAATCTCATCGTCTATTTCTAGTTCCAAATGGTCAATATGGTCGCGGATTTCTTCCAAATATGGACGCACTTGTTCCTCGTAACTGAAGGCTTTCTCTACTTGGCTTCCCAAATGATTTGCTACTTTTCGGGCTTCTGTCATGTTGTGCACGGCTTTTTTAATAGCAAGTATGCGGTTTTGAATTTCACGTACCAAATTCTTCCGGTCCTCGGTCAGTTTTTCATATTCTTCGGTGGAGAATATCTCTTTTAGACCACGAAGATTTTCTAATAGTCTGTTCTGATAAATTACAGCTGTGGGAACAATATGATTGATGGCCAGGTCGCCTAGTACACGGCTTTCAATCTGGACCTTTTTAGTAAACTTTTCCAGTTCCACTTCTATACGGCAAAACAATTCATTTTCATTGAATATTTTTTCGCCTATCAGTACTGCACGAGATTGTTTATCGTTGAACTTCAGGATGGCTTCGGGTACATGGCAGATATTAGTCAATCCGCGTCGCGCGGCTTCTGCTTTCCATTCTTCCGAGTAGCCGTCACCTTCAAAACGGATGTTTTGTGAAGCGATAATGGTTTCTTTTAATACCTTGTATAGAGCTTCTTCCTGTTCCATCCCTCCGTTTACTAATTTATCTATCTGGGTCTTGAACTCATTCAACTGGTGTGCCATAGCGGCATTGATAACAATCATTGATGCGGCACAGTTAGCAGATGAACCTGCGGCACGGAATTCAAAACGGTTTCCGGTGAAGGCAAAAGGAGAGGTACGGTTACGGTCTGTATTGTCTTGCAATATGGCAGGTATGCGCCCGATACCCAATTGCAATGCTTTCTTTTCATCAGGGGTCAGTTCAGCGTCATTCAGACGTGCCACTACTTCGTCTAACATATGGGAAAGATGACGTCCTAGGAAAATAGACAGAATGGCGGGAGGTGCTTCATTTGCTCCCAGGCGATGGCTGTTTCCGGCACTGACAATAGAGGCACGTAGTAAATCCTGGTTTTTATAGACCATCATCAGTACGTTGACTATGAAAGTAAGGAAAAGCATATTTCCTTCCGCAGTCTTGGCAGGAGAGAACAAATTGATACCTGTGTCTGTACAAAGTGACCAGTTGTTGTGTTTGCCCGATCCGTTTACTCCCTTGAATGGTTTTTCGTGGAGCAGTACAGTAAAATTATGTTTGGAAGCGATACGCTTCATCAGGTCCATTACTAGCTGGTTGTGGTCGTTGGCTAGATTTACATCTTCAAAAATAGGGGCTAGCTCAAATTGGTTGGGAGCCACTTCGTTATGCCGTGTTTTTACCGGAATTCCTAGTTTGTGACATTCTAGTTCCAACTCTTTCATAAAGCTGGTTACACGTGGAGGGATGGAACCGAAGTAGTGGTCATCTAGCTGCTGGTCCTTGGCAGACGAGTGTCCCATTAAGGTGCGTCCGGTCAGACAAAGATCCGGACGTGCATTATATAGTGCGGTATCCACTAAAAAGTATTCTTGTTCCCAACCTAGATTGGCGAATACGCGTTTTACGTTTGGATCGAACATTCTGCAAACTTCAGTTGCTGCTTTGTCTACAGCACCTAATGCCTTCAATAAAGGAGTTTTATAGTCGAGTGCTTCGCCTGTATAAGAGATGAAGATAGTAGGAATACAAAGTGTGCTGTCTACAATGAAAGCCGGAGAAGAAACATCCCATGCCGTATAGCCTCGGGCTTCAAATGTGTTCCGGATACCGCCGTTGGGAAAACTGGACGCATCCGGTTCTTGTTGGATAAGCAGTTTGCCCGAGAAGCGTTCTATAACATTACCGTCATCACCGAATTCAATAAAGCCGTCGTGCTTTTCGGCAGTTCCGTCAGTCAGAGGCTGGAACCAATGAGTGTAGTGGGTAACATTAAAGGTCTTTGCCCAATTCTTCATGCCATTGGCTATCATGTCGGCCATTTCACGATTGATAGGGGTACCTTTCTCAATTGCGTTTATTACTGCTTTATAAGCCTCACTAGGCAGATATTCCTGCATTTTTTTACGGTCGAATACGTGGTTACCGTAATAATCAGCTAACTTTTCAGAGGGGTAGTCAACTTTAACGGGGCGTCTGTTGGCTAACTCCTGTAGAGCAAAAAATCTCATTTTGGACATGTTGTCTTTCTTTTACTGGTTGTTGGCTGCAAAAATACTGCTTTTTGATTAATAATTCGCTATATCGCTAATCATTTTTCATTTCTGTTAAGGATGTTAATTAAGTATTATCATGCATCAGCCTGTTGGTTTTTGTTTATATTTGCTCTTCAAATGATGAAAAGAAAGTACATTGATGCACTATATACGGATTGTCAGACTGATTATATTTTGTCTTTTGTTACCTTTAGCTGTTCAGGCTAAGAGGGAAAAGGTTGATATGCCCGACAAGCCGGTGGTGTCTGATTCCATTCTTCAGTGTATTTTCCAGTTTTCGCCGTTCTATTCCCGTATCATTGATGAGTATAAGGCTGATTTATATATAAAAGGAAAAGTGAAGGTACATAAGCGCAATCACCTTATCCGCTATGTACCGTCCATGTTCCGTTTCGAAAAACACATCAATGATTATCTTATGGAGTCTCTTAGTGAGTTGCATTATACGGCCCCTGATATATACGACCGTAAGATAAAGGCGGTATCTACTACATTTCCACGTAACAGGGGACAGATAACGGATGTGATGGATTATTTGAACATGAATATCTATTCTTCTTCATTGATGTCCGATAAACTTCTTTCTCCGTTGGATAAGAAATCTAGCAGATATTATCATTATTTATTGGATTCTATAGCTGGTTCTTCCGACTGCCAGCGGTATAAAATACTCATTATTCCCAAATTCCGTGGTACGCAATTGGTCAGTGGATATATGTGGGTTAGTGATCAGATATGGACTATTCGTGAACTTTATATTGAGGGCGTTTATGATGTGATCCGCTTCAAAGTTCGTGTCAAGATGGGGGAGGAGGGCGATGTGGAGTTTCTGCCGGTGCAGTTTGATTTGAATCTTGTTTTTAAGTTTCTAGGTAACCATCTGGAAATGGATATAGGAGCCTGGTTGAAGTACAATGAGATTAAATTTTATGAAGGAGCCGCCCGGCGTAAATCTCAAAAGAAGCATCACCATGATCTGACGGAATCCTACAAGCTGACTTGTGATTCGGAACAGCTGATAACAGATAAGGAAAAGTTCAATGAACTGCGTCCCATTCCGTTGTCCGCTTTGGAAGATTCTTTGTACAGAAGTTATGCTTTACGTCAAGATACGCTTTTACGCGTACCGAAAAAGAAGAAGAATGAACATTTGGAGTTTTGGGGAGAGTTGGGTGATATGCTTATCAGTAGTTACAATGTGAATTTGTCCAGCATGGGGAGTGTGCGTTGTTCTCCACTTATTAATCCGGTGTTGTTGGATTATAGTCACAGCAGGGGTTTTTCATATAAGCAGAAGTTTAAATACAGTCGGCTTTTTCATGATGGGCGTGTACTTAGAATCAGTCCGCAGATAGGTTATAATTTTACACATAAGGAACTTTATGTGAAAGCGGATGCCGATTGGCAATATTGGCCGGAAAAGCAGGCTAGTTTTGAGGTTAGTGTAGGTAACGGTAACCGCATATATAGTAGTGTCGTATTGGATCAGCTAAAGCAATTGCCCGATAGTACCTTTAATTTTGACCAATTGGAGTTGGATTATTTTAAGGATGTGTATCTCAATCTGTTCCATAATATAGAAATAGTGAATGGCTTGTTTGTTAAAGCAGGTGTTTCCGTACATTGGAGGTATCTGATAAATAATTCGAAAGTCATTCTTGAAAAGCCGTTGCCTGATAAGGATTGGGCGGCATTGCGAGGTATCAGATCAGAATACAATAGTTTTGCACCTCGTATACGTATTGAATGGACTCCTGGTATGTATTATTACATGAACGGTCGCCGGAAGATGAATGTAGGTTCCAGTATGCCTACTTTTATGCTGGATTATGAACGGGGTATTAAAGGTGTATTCAAGAGTACGGGTGCTCATGAACGTTGGGAGTTTGATATACAGCAAAACTTGAAGCTAAGCGGAATCCGAAGTATCGGTTATCGCATTGGGGGGGGGATGTTTACCAAGCAGGAAGATATGTATTTCGTGGATTTTGCCAACTTTGCCCGTCGTAATCTTCCCGAAGGATGGAATGATGATATTGGTGGCACTTTCCAATTGTTGGACGGACGTTGGTATAACTCCTCACGTCAGTACTGGCGGGGGAATTTCACTTATGAGTCTCCCTTTATTCTCTTGAAACCCTTAAACCGTTGGCTGGGGTTAGTCCAGCAGGAGCGCTTGTATGGTGGTATCCTGTTCATGCCACATCTTAATCCATATATCGAGTTGGGTTATGGCATCGGTACACATATATTTGATGTGGGGGCTTTTGTAAGCACTATCAACGGGCAATTTGATACCTTTGGTTTTAAATTCACTTTCGAGTTATTTAATAAATAATCCTGTTCAAACAATCTGTTTGGTTTTTTGTTTATTACAACATAACAGAAACTAAACAGTGTATGCATTATAAAATATTTTTATGTGTCCTTTTGTTCCCGGTTTCATTATCAGCTCAAAACGGGGAATTATCTTTAACATTGGAACAATCTGCCAGCCTGATGAACAAGGGCAGCCACACGTTGCAAATGGCGGATAAGGCTATAGAGATAGCACGCAGTGAGCGGCAAAAGATGAATGCTTTTTGGTATCCGTCTTTGAATGCATCGGGGGCATACGTCCATTTGTCCAACAATATTGAGGTCAAGGAACCTTTAAAGCAATTTACCGATCCGGCAAAAGACTTTGTACATTCCATTGTGCCCGATGATAAATTTATTTCTTCTATTCTTGATAATATAGGTGCGCATACCCTTACTTTTCCTTTGTTAGAACGTAACCTGACAACCATAGATGCTAATGTGATGTGGCCGCTTTTTACAGGCGGAAAACGAATCTTTGCGACCCGTATTGGTAACCGTATGGTAGATTTGGCCAAAGCAGGTAGGGAAGAGGCGGGAGCTACTTTGCAATCGGAGCTGGTGGAAACTTATTATGCTTTGCGTCTGGCGCAAAGAGTGGTGGATGTACGCGAGCAAACCTTTCTAGGCTTACAGAAACATTACCGTAATGCTATGAAACTGGAGAAGAACGGTATGATAAATAAGGCCGAACGCCTCTTTGCCCAGGTCACTATGGATGAAGCCAGACGTGAGTTGGAATCTGCTCGGAAAGATTTAAATGTAGCGCAAAATGCCTTGAAAGTTTTGTTGAATGTGGAAGACGCTACATCCATTAATCCCAGTTCTCCTTTGTTTATGAACCATGATCTGCCCGATGAACTTTATTTCAAGAATCTGGTAAGTACCGGCAACTATATAGTAAGTAAATTGCGAATACAGGAGGTGATGGCAGATAATCAATTGAAAATCAGTAAAAGTGCATACATCCCTACCATTGCATTGTTTGGAAAGCAGACACTTTATGCAGACAATCTTCCGAAAAACTTGATGCCCCGTACTTTGATAGGGGTGGGCTTTACTTGGAATATATTCGACGGGCTGAACCGTGAAGCCAATATCCGTCAGGCGCGTCTTACTAAACAAACTTTGCAACTGGGACGGGAAAAGGTTCAGAATGAATTGGGAGTTCTGGTAGACAAGTTATATAGCGAAATTCAGAATGCAAAGGATGATGTCGCCGCACTCAATACCACGATTGAGATGAGTCGTGAACTGGTACGTATCCGTAAAAAGTCCTTTCAGGAAGGAATGGCTACCTCTACTGATGTGATTGATGCAGAAACCATGTTGTCCAAGGTGCAGATTGCTTTTTTGCTGGCTTATTATAAATATGATGTGGCACTGGCATCTCTGCTCTCTACTTGCGGAATGCCCGAAAGCTTTTGGCAGTATAGCCGTACCGGACAAACTGAGAACTTTATATTCGGAAAATAATAAAAAAAGAAAACAATAGGGAAAAAGAGAAGAAACAGTTAGGAGTCGCTTTTATCGTTGTTCTTGTGGCCATTGTTATGGTGTCTGCCATTGGGATTATAGCTATGAGCGATAAACCGGTTGTATTGCAAGGGCAGATAGAAGCTACTGAAATACGGATTTCTGGAAAACTTCCCGGTCGAATTGATACCTTTTTGGTCCGGGAGGGACAGTATGTAAAGATGGGCGACACCTTGGTTGTGATTAACAGTCCTGAGGCTTGGGCGAAGTTCCAGCAGGTAAATGCCTTGGAAGATATTGCGAAATTTCAGAATAAGAAAATTGACGACGGTACACGTCGGCAAATAGTCCGTTCGGTAGAAGAATTGTGGAACAAGTCAAAGAGTGACTTGCAACTGGCCAAGGTGACGTATGGCCGTATTCAGGCGCTTTACAAAGATAGCGTGGTCACCAGTCAGCGGAAAGATGAAGTGGAAGCCATGTATAAAGCTGCTGTTGCCGCCGAACGGGCAGCGCATCAACAATTTTTATTAGTGAAGGACGGAGCGCAGAAAGAGGATAAAGAGAGTGCCCGCTCCTTGGTGGATGCGGCTCGGGGCACTGTGAATGAGGTTCAGGCCTTGTTGATGGATGCCCGCCTCACAGCTCCCGAAAACGGACAGATATCAACCATCTACCCCAAGCGTGGAGAACTGGTAGGAGCGGGGACTCCCATTATGAGCTTGGTAGTATTAGATGATTGCCATGTAGTGCTTAATGTCCGTGAGGACTATATGCCTTATTTCCGTATGAACAAGAATTTCATGGGAGATATTCCGGCTCTTGATGTAAAAAACAAGGTATTTAAAATCAATTACATCAGCCCGTTGGGGAGTTTTGCTACTTGGCGATCTACCAAGCAGACGGGGACGTACGATATGAAAACTTTTGAAATTCATGCGCTGCCTGTAGAGCCGATGGAGGGGTTAAGACCGGGTATGTCCGTCTTGGTAAATTTGGATGAATTGAAATGATAGAAGGATAGCTGTGTTATTCTGATTGCAGTGAATGGTAAATATAAATGAACTACTTGAATGAAAGAATCTCCTTTTATAGCGGTATTGAAACGTGAACTGGACCGTATGGTTTCTCGGCGCATTTATTTTGCGTCGTGTATCGTCTTGCCTTTGTTCTCTATCTTCTTTATGGCTACAATTTTTGGTAACGGACAGATGGAGAATCTGCCTGTGGGTATTGTGGATGGTGATAATACAGCCACTTCTCGTGAGATAATTCGTATGACCGAGGCTGTTCCTACTTTCCGCATCACTCGGCATTATGCTGATGAAGTGGAGGCCAGGGCAGATGTGCAGCGGAAAAGTATTTATGGATACCTCAGTATTCCGTCTGGTTTTGAAGCAAAGGTGATGGATGGTAAGGAAACAGCTCTGACTTATTATTACCATTATGCATTGATGAGTGTGGGAAGTGAGATTCACGGAGCATTTCAAAGTTTGTTGAAAAGCATTTCGGTAGTTCCCATTGTCACTCATGCTGTGGCACTGGGTATAAATCAGGAAGAGATAGAATCTTTTCTGTTACCGGTTACCACACAGAATCATCCGTTATTTAATCCTGATATGGATTATTCGGTTTATCTTACACAGCCATTCTTTTTCGTTTTTCTGCAAGTTATCTTGTTGTTGGTCACCACATATTCCATTGGCAGTGAAGGGAAATTCCATACTTCAGCCAACTGGCTTGCGGTGGCAGATGGGAATACTTGGGTGGCGGTTACTGCCAAGTTGCTTCCATATAGTTTTATCTTTATCGTTATGAGTATTCTGGCAAACTATGTCTTTTTTGGTGTTATGCATATACCGATGGATTGTGGTTTTTGGGCGTTGAATTTTACTTCGGCACTATTGGTCATTGCTACGCAGGCACTGGCGGTTTTTCTGTTCTCTCTTTTTCCTGCGTTGAGTATTATTATCAGTATAGTTTCCATGGTAGGGTCGTTAGGCGCTACCCTTGGCGGGGTTACATTTCCGGTGCCTCACATGTTTGCACCGGTGTACTATGCCTCTTATCTTTTTCCTGTCCGTCATTTTGTCGAGATTGGACAGAATCTTCTTTATGGCAACTATGGTTATGCGTATATGTGGGGCAATGCAGCCTGTCTGCTGTTGTTTCTTATTCCCCCTTTATTGTTGTTACCTCATTTGAAACGCTCTTTAATCAGTCGGAAATATGACGATATTGAATAATATATTAGCTGTATCTTGGCACGAGTTTCGTGTAATATGTACCCGCTATTCCATTTTATTGGTACTCAGCGGTGGCATCTTTGTGTATGGATTACTTTATAACTATATGTATGCTCCCAATGTGGTACGCAATGCTCCGGTGGCAGTAGTGGATATGAGTCGCACTCCGTTAAGCCGCAGTTACATCCGTTTGCTGGATGCCACTCCGCAGGCACGGGTATTGACAAACAATGCTGATTTGCCTGCTGCTAAGGAATTGATGAAATGTGATGAAGTGGTGGGCATTGTTTACATTCCCTCGGATTTTGACGCTCGTGTGGGGCGTGGTGAAGAAGCGATATATATTATGTACAGCACCACTACGGCTTTTCTTTATTTTGCTTCCATGCAGGAGGCGTCTGCTGGAGCCATGCTTGCTGTGAATGATGATGTTCGACCCGAACAAGTGGTTTTTCTACCTCAGGATGATATACAGTCTGTGGTTCAAACAAAGTCTGTCGATGTGGTGGGTACCGCCCTGTATAATTATACCGATGGTTATGGTACTTATTTGATACCTGCCGTTTTGATGGTTGTTATTTTTCAGACGTTGATATTTGTTATCAGTATGTTGAGTGGGAAAGAGCGTGAAACTGGAGATATACTGATGTTTGCAGGCCCTGAAGGAAGGGATCTTTCTTTTTTACGTATGGCATCCGTAGTGATAGGAAAATCATTTACTTATTTAGCCTTTTATGCTTTATTCTCTATCTTTTTGTTGGGGCTTCTTCCTTTAGTTTTCCAATTGCCTCATTTAGCATATCCGTGGAAAATTGTGGCACTTATGATACCTTATATTCTTGCTACCAGTTTCTTTGGATTGGCCTGTTCGTTATTTTTCAGTGATAGTGATGCTCCATTGTTGTTGGTAGCTTTCTTCTCTGTAGGATTGATTTTCCTGTCCGGAGTTTCTTATCCGCTGGAGTTAATGCCTTGGTATTGGCAATGGATTCATTATATGGTTCCTGCGGCTTCCGGAACTTTGGCCTTTGTTAAGATAAATTCTATGGGAGCTAGTATGTCTGAAATCAGTCAGCAATATATTATCCTATGGATACAATGTGCGATATACTTTGTTTTGGCTTGTCGAGCCTATCGCTACAATATAAAGAAAGCAAAGTGTGAAAGACAATAATTTTATGTGTGATTGTTTTTTATGTAATTCGTTTTGCTGATTCTTTATTTTTTATAAGATCTGTTTGGAACTGGAGCGAGGAGCCTGAAAGTTGTTGATATTTTAATTCTTGGTGATTATTCTCTTGTTGTTTCTTTTGCTTTTTCAGCTCCTTTTATGAGATGATGCAAGGGGGAAACTTGCAAACTTGCACAACTTGCAGTCTTTCCACACACACACACGAGCGCGCGCGATTACGCGTATGCGTACATCATAGCGATGGATTATTATATCCTGGTAAAGTAATGACGGACAATCCGATGAGAGTGTGAAGGGTAGAGTGGAGGAAGAGATGAAGTGGTGTGTTAGCTTCCATCTTTTTTCCTAGTTCTAGGTAGTGAATGGTATGGTTCTATCCTGTTTTTTGTAATGGGGGGATGAAGAAAATCTTTCTGGAGGTTATGGTAACCAATGAGCGGTAGGTGAACAGCAGCCGGCAGCTTTTCTGACGGAGTGTCTGGGCATTGGACGGGATGCTATGTGCTTTTGTATAGTTTGTGTGTTCCGAAGGGTTAGTAACGTGTGTTCCGTAAGGTTAGTAATGTATGACCTTGTACGTTACTAACATAGAGGCCTGTATGTTAGTAACGTACCTTGTTTAAAGTAGGTAGGAGGTTTTTCGCATGCAGGATACGTGTCTTCCGCAGAATTATGTGAATTGTATTGGTAAGGTTAAAGTGTGTGGTTGTCGCAGATTCAGGGAGTCGGTCCTTTACGGTCAGTGTCTGTTTTGTTCTAGTCCTTGTCTTCCGCTTTCTTATTTTCTCCTTGTCAGGCTTTCCTGCTCTTTTCCACCGGAAGTCTTGTCACGTATCTCCCTTTCCGCCTTTTGCATTCTGTTATCCTTTCCTCCGTTGTAGTTCTCTCCGGTATCGTCCGTCTGTCTTCCACTCTCTTTTTTATGCTTTATTATTTTTTCATATTATAATGTACGCGCACGTGTGTGGGCTGTCTCTTATACACATCTGACGCTGCCGACGAAGGCTTAGGTGTAGAT
>ENA-OYYH01001231-OYYH01001231.1-human-gut-metagenome-genome-assembly--contig:-NODE-1231-length-10776-cov-7.079284_pt1 | contig 10776 bp, 11 predicted proteins | sample MGYA00243245_ERZ653439 | MGnify/ENA primary metagenome ERZ653439 (study PRJEB26926, sample SAMN06165028) | human gut metagenome | biome: ENVO:00009003; feature: ENVO:2100002; material: ENVO:00002003... | reverse complement strand
ACGAGATTACTACGCGTCTCGTGGGCTCGGAGATGTGTATAAGAGACAGCAAAGAATGGCCAGCAGTTTGCTTTTGTAAATCTCTACTCAGGCAGCGGCATTATCGAACTTACCATCTGGCCAACGACCCTTTCAAAAAATCAGGAGCTTATTGTAAAGGGTATGCAGGTAGCTGTTATTGGACGCAAAGAGGATGAATCTCACCTCGTCGTCAATAAAGTCAAATCCTATAAACAGTGGCTCCATGACCGTAAACTAACATTATAAGGAGGGGAAAATGAATGAACCTGCGCTGTACCATTGAACCTGTATTCTTTCTACAGCCACGCGATAAATCTTTTGGTCTTGAACCAGGGTCATGGTGTGTTTTTCTGGCAAAAATCAAAAAGGTTATTGAGGGCGGCCCAGTCCTGACCAATAAGGGCCTGCTCCGCGTTGTCGGCTGTGTCCCCAGTCTCGATCGGAATATGGAATATACTCTTACCGCTGAGTACGTACATAATCAATATGGTGATCAATATAAAATTATCGTCATGAACGAAATCCATCACTTTAATACCGACGAAGATAAACACGCATTTCTTCAATGCGTTCTAACCGAAAACCAGGTAGATAAGCTGTACAAGAATCTTAAAGATCCCTTCGCCGCCATCATGAATCATGATATAGCCGCTTTGTGTACCGTACCAGGGATCAAGGAAACTACCGCTAAAAAGATTCTTACAAAATACGATGAATCTGTTGATACAGGCCCTATCTATGTCAAACTCATGAAGCTGGGCCTTTCCAAAAGCACGATCGACCGCATTGCCGATGACTACGGTGGTGTATCCACACTGCTTGCCAAGGTGGAAGATAACCCATACATCCTTATTGATGAGGTAAGTGGCATTGGCTGGAAGACAGCGGACGCTCTGGCCAGCAAGGCTGGTATTGGTCAATATTCTCACCGCCGTGTCGGAGCCTATATCAAACATTACCTGACCCAACGTGCAGAGAATGGCGATTCATGGGTGGAACTCAGCGATATAGTGGACGCTTCTAAGCGTGAAATCAACATTCACGATGAGCAAAGGCCGATTTTCCGCGAAGTTCTTAACGATTTAATTGCAAAAAAAATCGTATGGATCAGCGAGAATAAACGCTTTGTAGCGTTGGAACGTGTCCGTAAACTGGAAAATAATATCGCCCATGAACTCAAACGTATTTACGATGGGGAAGTGCAGGAGCCGAAAAAGAATATTTACGACGCTATCAAGGATGCAGAAGCACAGCTTGGTATCGAATACACGGACGAGCAGAAAAATGCAATCTGCAAAATCGTTCGTTCCAATATAAGTATTTTGACGGGGTTTGGCGGAACAGGCAAGTCTACTGTTGTCGCAGGTGTTCTAAAGGTGCTCGAAGGATATTCTTTCGCCCAGACCGCACTTTCTGGCCGTGCAGCAGCCCGTATGTCGGAAATTACTATGCGGGAAGGTTTTACCATTCACAGACTGCTTGGCTACAAGCCGGACGAAGGCTTTACTTACGATAAAGCACATCCACTTCCGGAGCAGATTGTTATTCTTGATGAGGTTTCCATGGTTGGTGCTGATTTGTTTTACCGCCTTATTCAGGCCATCCAGACCGGCCATCGCCTTATTATGATTGGTGATGATGGTCAGCTTGAAAGCATCGGTATGTGTAATATCTTTAAGGATATGCTGCGTTCCGGTACGGTCCCGGTCGCACGTCTTACCAAAATTCATCGCCAGGCTGCTAAGTCCGCTATTATTACCGAAAGTATCAAGGTTCGCAATGCCATCCAGCTTACCCCCTATAATTGGGCTGGTAACGAAATTCGCGGCGAACTGCATGATTTGGAACTGGATATCTATCGCGACAGCCGCGAATCTTTCGACCACGTTATGGCACAATTCAAGCGCCTGTACGAAAATTCCGGGCATGATTGCAGCGATATTCAAATCGTTTTACCCCAGCGCTTTCGTGGCGGCGTCTCTACAATGCGTGTAAACACTGCTGTGCAAGAAATCGTAAATCCATCCTGCGGCCAGGATGAACTTAAAATCGAGCACAATAACGGTGGCAACAACGCTTTGTATACCCTACGTGTCGGTGATTTGGTCATCGTCAATAAAAATAACTATGACACGCAAAAAACCGATGGTACACAATGTCCTATCTATAACGGCAATAAGGGGAAGATCAAGTCTATCGATAAAAGCGGTAATGGCCACCTTATCATTGATTTTGAACAATGGGGCGAGGTTGATCTCCCGCGCTACAATCGCGGCACCAATGTGTGGAATACAGTTGAACTTGCCTATGCTCTGACTTGCCATAAGCTGCAAGGTTCTGAGGCTAAATACGTCATCGTTGCCATTGACAATTCTGCTCATATAATGCTTACGCGGGAGTGGCTTTATACCGCCATCACACGCGCCAAAAAACACTGCATCCTGTGTGCTGAAGCCGAAGCTCTCAATTATAGCATTAAGACAAGCAACGTTCCTTTCAAGCAAACGTTCTTGGAGAATTTTTTAAAAAATACTTTTGGGAATATGGGGTAAACACTTGCTTTTCTGCAGGATGCAGTAGTATACTGTATACGTAGAAACTTCAACAATTTATATGCTGTTTAACCTGCCGCTGGCAGGTATTGATATTGCATCATACATAGAAACTTCAACAATTTATTCAATGAGGTGATGTCCCATGAATGACTTTGAACTCGTAGAAAAGCTCCGCGACTATGCCAAACGCCTGCAAAAGGCAACCAAGAAAAAAGAAAAGAGCGACATTTTATATCTCGCCGCCAAGGATGAAGATTTACAGCGCCTTCTTAAATTCTTACTGGACCCGCATGTTGTAACCGGCTTGTCCGATAAAAAGATACGTCAGTATTATCCATTTAATGGCAAAATTATCGAGCATTTTTCTGATGCCTGCGGTTATCTCCAACTACATAATACCGGTAGGGGAGAGGATATCGCCGTTATCAATCATTACATAGATCGTTTTAATGCCGTTGATGCCGACTTCTTGCGACGTGTATTCACCAAGAATCTGCCCCTCGGTGTCGATGTCAAAACCGTCAATAAGGCTCTTGGCTTCACGCTCATTCCGGATTGGCAGGTTCAGCAAGCATACCTGATCGAAAAGTATCCTGTAAAGCAGGGCGAATGGATCGCCATCAGCCAGAAGATGAATGGCGTGCATTGCAGCTTTATGCGCGGTGAGATGATTTCCCGTCAGGGAACAAAATTCTCCGGCCTTGATCACATCATCAACGAAATCTACTCCGTTGTTGAAAACGCTGACACTTGGTTCTTTGATGGCGAATTGATTCGCAAAAATACGGATGGTATTTCCGATAACGAAAACTTCAAATTGGGCACAGGTATCGCAAACAGTAAAGATGCCGACAAGACCTGCCTTGAATATGTCATCTACGATATGATGCCCGCCGCTGAGTTCGATGCAGGCCAAAGCAACCTTAACTACCGCGAACGCCTGTACCAGATGAACGCTCTGGATGATCTTATCCGCATGAAAGGCTGTAACCACATTCGCATCGTGCCGCGTCTATATAACGGTTTTGACCTTACCATGATTCCGAAAATGCTCGACTATGCCGTTGAGCGTGATTGGGAGGGTGTCATGTGCAATAAGAACGTCCCTTACCGCTGTACACGTCATAACGGCATTCTGAAGGTCAAGCGCTTCTACACCATGGACTTACCGATTATTGCCGTCGAGGAAGGCACGAACCGTCTGGCCGGTACGCTCGGCGCTCTTGTAGTCGATTACAAGGGTAACGAAGTCCGCATCGGCTCCGGTTTCGATGACGCCACGCGCCGTAAGGTATGGGCAAATCGGGATATGTATATCGGGCAGCTTGTTGAATGTCAATATAAGGAAATTACATCCGATAAAAAGACTGGCAAGGAAAGTCTGCAGTTCCCGACCTTCAAACAGTTCCGTTTTGATAAGGACGATGTGAGCTTTGACTGATTGGACTAAACTCAAGATTCCTGCAAAGGAACACATCAACGTACAAATTCTTGACAGCAATACCCATCACATTCTGCAAGTCATTACTTCCAAGGTGCGGGATATTCAACCAGGCAGAACATTTTATACTTTCAAACTCTATGATGTAAACGCCGACGGAACGCTCACACTCTTAGAGAAAAATGACGATAAGCCAAAATTTACAAAGGAGAGATACGAATGAAAGCACACATCTCCGATAAACAACCCATGACGAAAGAACGTCTACTCAAAATGATGGCACAGGCCGTGCGCATCAATAAGGACTTATGGTTCGTCGAAGGCGAAAAAGTTCGCCTCAAAACCAAGCAAATTATCGAGCGCAAAGACTGGGCTACGAAAAATAAAAAGTACAAAGACTTTGTGACAAGCAATCACGACACAGTGTTTACTGTCCACTTTGAGGAAAAGTACGCCAAGAATCATGTGCTTGCTTGCTTTGAAGAGGATGATACAAAGTGGCTCTTCTGGGTCGGTGATCTTGAAAGGGTAAAAGATGGAAAAGATTCTTGACCATTATGATAACGAAATCCACATTGGCGATTATGTTGTATCAACATTTTCTGCCATGTCGCATTTTTCCAACTTTAGTTATGTTCATAAGGTGGTTGGTTTTCGGTACAGTAAATGCTTTGGAGAATATATGCTTATTGTAGATCGCAGTTATCCGCTTGATGAGCGCGGTAAAACAACGGAGCTTTGTGCAAAGAAATGTCTTGTAACTACGCTTCATAACTACATCAACAGTCAAAAACGTATTCTTCGCAGAATCCGTGATGAACGTCTGCACCCTGCACCAATCGACCCATATACGCTTCCAACAAGTAGAGAAATGAAAGGAGTTTTTGGTACTGCCGATTGGCAGCGCCCTTATATTCCGCATTTTTACTATGATAAAAAGGTAGACGATTTTGTTCTCAATCACCCACAGACACGCCGCCGTAAAGCACGTAAAACAAATCGCTTTGTTATGACAAACGCAAAAGTTCCACCTAAGCCAACATTTTTACGATGAAAGGGGATTTAAAATAGAAATGAATGTAACTCTTATCACCCACACGCCTGACCCGGAAAAGGTCGTGGCAGCCGCCGCCAAACTTTGTTACTCCAAAGCATCAATCACTGATTTGATGGATGGTCTGAGCGATGAAAAGGTAGCAGGTTTTCTCGACAAACTCAGTGGCCTTGGGCACGCCAGCCCTTTGGAACACGTCAGCTTTACCTTTGGTATTGAGGGCGTTTCCCGCTCTTTCCTCGCTCAGATCACTCGTCACCGTATTGCAAGTTACAGCGTACAGAGCCAGCGTTATGTCGATATGGGCGAAGCCGATATGGTCATCCCGCCCGCCATTGATCAGGACGGTGAAGCGTCCGAGGCATTCTCTCAGGCTGTAAAATCTGCTAAGTATGCTTATAACCATCTTCATCATGTGCTGGAGGATATTCATACCTACGAGCTTATGCTTGGCGATTCTTTCATGACGGAACAGGAAGCCCGCGTAAAGGCTTCTAAGTTAGCAAATGAGGATGCACGCTTTGTATTACCGGAAGCCTGCCAGACACGCATGATCGTTACAATGAACGCTCGTGAACTGAATAATTTCTTCAAGCTGCGCTGCTGCAACCGCGCCCAGTGGGAAATCCGCCGGGTAGCTGATGAAATGCTCAAACTCGTTTACCCCATTGCACCGCATCTCTTCAAGGATGCTGGCCCCGGCTGCGTAGCAGGGAAGGGATGCACCGAAGGTAGTATGACCTGCGGTCACATGGCTCAGGTTCAAAATAAATATACCAAAATCAAGGAGGCACTGGTATGAGTATTGACCAGAATGTTTCGCACCCGTCCCATTATGGCGGGAAGGATGATCCCTACGAGACCATCAAGGTAATTGATGCATGGGGACTAGATAAGAGTTTCTGCCTTGGAAATGTCATTAAGTACATTTCCCGCGCCGGAAAGAAGGATGGGAACTCCATTTTGCAGGATCTCATGAAAGCCCAGTTTTATCTCAATTACGAGGTAGAAAAGCAGCGTAGATGCGATAATTTTTTCAACAGCAAAATCGCAGCTTTGGACTTAACCAGTAAAGCTTTGGACTTAACCAGTAAAGAGTACGCAGACCTTGTAAAGTATTTTGAAGCGTATAAGGCACTCGACTATAAACCGTCGTCGAAATCTGATTTCAGCTGCTGTGATTCCGAAAAGTATAATTGCCAGTCAGACGAGTGCAATACCTGCAAATATTCCGATGATAACGGCGATGCAGGCTGCAAGGACTGCGCCACTCGTGAGTGTCTTGATGGCGTTCATGAAAATCATGCAGAGACCGACGAATGCTTTACTTGCCCGCATTGTGATGATTGCGGTGTACATACGATCAGCGTTCCTGATGACGTTGGTGATGCAATCAATACGGTTGCAGATTACTTCCTTGATTCCGAAGAGGATTACGAGATCGGTATTACTGATGATGGCGCTCTGGTGATTGCACCAGCCGATTACGATTGGAGCGATTTGGAGGATGACGATGATGAAGAATGTGACTAAGCGTGATGGTTCCGTAGTCGCCTTCGACCGTCAGAAAATCGTTACCGCCATTGAGAAGGCTATGAATGATACCTCCGCCGGGGTAGACGAGGAACTGGCGGAGCGAATTGCTACGGCCATTCAGGACATGGACAAGGACGCCTCTGTCGAAGAGATTCAGGATATGGTGGAAGACAACCTCATGTCCAGTGACCGCAAGGATGTAGCTCGTTCCTATATCATTTACCGCGATGCGCACGCTCGCCGCCGTGACGCTACCGACGACCAGAAACGCCGGTATGATGAAATTCGTCGTCTGGTAGTAGGAGAGGATGAGGATTCCAAAAAGGAAAACTCCAACAAGGATACCCGCATTATTCCCACCATGCGTGACTACATGGCCGGATTTACCTGCCGCGAACTGGCGACCGAGGTGGTGTTCCCCAAGGACTTGTCTGACGCTCACAAAGCAGGCTTGATCCACATTCATGATACAGATTATTCACCTGTGATGCCCATGTTCAACTGTGATCTGATCAACCTGGATGATATGCTCCAGAACGGTACAGTCATCAGCAAAACACTCATTGAAAAGCCGAAATCTTTTCGTACCGCCTGTACGGTTGTGACCCAAATTATCACACAGGTGGCCTCTTGCCAGTACGGCGGCAATACTATCAGTCTGGCGCACTTGTCTCCGTTCATTGATATCAGCCGCCAAAAAATCCGTAAAGAGGTAGAAGCCGAAATTGCGTCTATCCCAATGGATTTTGATGATGGTCCTATCGAAAAAAACGATTTGCAGCGCTATATCAATGATATTGCAGAACAGCGCCTGCGTTCTGAAATCAAGGATGGCGTCCAGACTATCCAGTATCAGCTCATTACTATGAGCACCACCAACGGTCAGGCACCATTTACGTCCATGTTCATGTATTTGGATGAAGTACCTGCCGGGCAGCCGCGCAAAGATTTGGCTATGCTGATTGAGGAAGTTTTACGCCAGCGCATTCAAGGTGTAAAGAATGAGCAGGGCGTTTATGTCACCACTGCTTTCCCCAAGCTACTCTACTGCTTGGATGAAGATAATTCCCACGAGGATAGTGAGTATTGGTATCTTACCAAGTTGGCCGCAGAATGCAGCGCTAAACGCCTTGTGCCTGATTATATCAGTGCTAAGATTATGCGTAAAGAAAAGGATGACAATGTATTCCCGTGCATGGGCTGCCGTTCGTTCCTCATGCCGTATTACGACAAGGACGGTAATCCTAAGTTCTATGGCCGCTTCAATCAAGGTGTTGTTACCCTCAACCTTCCTGATATTGCTCTGTCCAGCGGCGGTGATATCGATAAATTCTGGGAGATTTTTGATGAACGCCTGAGCCTTTGTTACCGTGCATTGATGATCCGCCATAACTCCCTTAAAGGTGTAAAATCCGATGTAGCGCCCATTCTGTGGCAGCACGGTGCAATCGCTCGCCTCAAACCAGGTGAAACCATCGATAAGTTCCTCTATAACGATTATAGCTCAATCAGCCTTGGCTATGCAGGTCTGTACGAGTGTATTCATTATATGACGGGCAAAAGCCAGCTTGATAAGGCCGGTCACGATTTCGGTATTCAAGTCATGCAGCGCCTTAATAATGCCTGCGACGAATGGAAACGCCAGACGCGCATCGGCTTCTCACTGTACGGCAGCCCGATCGAATCGACTACCTTTAAATTCGCCAAGTGCCTGCGCAAACGCTTCGGCATTATTCCGGGCATTACCGATAAAGATTATGTGACCAACAGTTACCACATTACGCCGTCTCAGCCCGTGGACGCTTTCACAAAGCTGACCGTTGAGAGCGAATTCCAGCATTACAGCCTCGGGGGCGCAATTTCTTATGTGGAGACGCCCAACATGACCAAGAATATCGACGCCGTACTCGAAATCATCAAGCATATCTACAACACCATCATGTATGCCGAGATCAATACGATGACAAGCTATTGCCATATCTGTGGCTGCACCGATATCAAGATGGGCGACGACCTCAAGTTCCATTGCCCGAATTGCGGCAATGATGATTTTGAAAAGATGAATATCGCGCTTCGCATTTGCGGATATATCTCTACGAATCCTTTCAACGACGGTCGTGCCGCAGACATCCATGATCGCGTATTTCACGTAGGTATGGAATAATTAGGCGGTGGTAACCGATGAATTACTCAAAAATCAAATATTTCGATATTGCGAACGGTCCCGGAGTCCGCACAAGCCTCTATGTCAGCGGCTGTCCCATCCATTGTCCCGGATGCTTCAATCAAGAAACATGGGATTTTACTGGCGGTTCAATTTTTAGTTTGGACGTAGCATTGTCAATTTTTAAGTCCATGAACGAGCACATTGCCGGATTATCCATCCTCGGTGGTGAACCGTTGGCAGTGCAGAATTACCCTGTTGTTCAACCGCTTGTATCTGATTTTAAACGGAATTTTCCAGATAAGACCATCTGGCTCTGGACCGGCTACGAATGGGATGTTGTAAAAAACTATCCAATCATGGACTACATCGATGTCTGCGTCGCAGGCCCCTTTGACGTCACAAAACGTGACCTCAGCCTTAAATGTTGTGGGTCCAGCAACCAACAAGTCATTGATGTAAAGAAAACGAAGCAAACAGGGAAAGTAGTGTTGTATGAAGAATGACGCCTATCTGAAAAGCGACACATCAATCGCTGGTGACGAGCGTTACACTCCATACTACGCTGTAACGCCAATTCTCGAGTTCTTGCCCCCCCCCCGCAGCCAAATTATAAGATTTGGTGTCCGTTTGATGAAAATTGGTCAGCGTTTGTACAATGTCTGCGCGATGCAGGGTACACAGTAATTAACAGTTCTCTTCATGACGGTCAAGATTTCTTTACATATGAGCCGCAGGCATGGGATGTACTGATCAGTAATCCGCCGTTCAGCAAGAAGGACGAAGTGCTCAAACGCGCCTATGAGCTTGGTAGACCATTTGCACTACTGCTCCCAGCAAACAGTATCCAAGGCAAGAGTAGATTTAAGATCTTCAATAACGACATCCAGATGCTCTGTTTTGATGGCCGTATCGGTTTCCACGATGAACAACACATGGTTACGCCTGTGGAAGGCTGTTGCTTCGGTAGTGCCTATTTCTGCCGAAATTTCTTACCAAGCAAGTTGGAACTCAGAGAGTTACATAAATTCAATAAACCATTAAACGCAGGTTAAACAATCAGGGTGGCTAACCACCACCCTATATTTTTGAGGATTAAATGAAGAAAACCATCATCGAGGAGTACGACTCCAACGGGAAGCTCATCAAGAAAACCACCATTGAGGAAGATTCTGTCAACCAAAACGGCCTTTATAACCCTTACAGCCCTTATAATCCGATTGCCAAGCCTACTATTACGAACGTTCCAACTACCGGCGTCATAGATTGCCTTGATAAATCCATCATCTGCACTGCATCCGGTTCCACTGAAGCCACTTTTAAAGGAGAATAAAAATGGAAACCTTGAAAATCAAAAAGCTCCACCCCGATGCTCATATTCCTGCCCGCGCTCACGACACTGACGCCGGTATGGATCTGTACGCACTGCCTGTCGAATATACCGATGAGGAAAAGGAAGCATACAAATCTGTTGTTGATCAGAATGTTACATATGCGAAATTCTTTGACCTTTTCGGCGGCACTGGCATTTTCGGCGGCACACTTCTTAGTGAAAAGCAAAAGACAGCAATCGACGCTGCTGGCAGTTTAACAGATTCTGAATTAACAGACTCCAAATGGGATGATTTTTTCAAATCTAAAATTGTAATCATGCCTCATGAAACGAAGATGATTTCAACCGGCATTGCGATTGCAGTCCCGGCCGGTTATATGGGTTGTATCTATGCGCGTAGCGGTCTGGCATCCAAGCATGGTCTCGCTCCCGCAAATTGTGTAGGCATTGTGGACTCAGACTATCGTGGCGAGATCAAGGTTGCTCTTCATAACTATAGCGACAAGAATCAGATCATCGACGTTGGTGACCGCATCGCACAACTCGTCATCCAGCCCATTTCTCTGTGTACGCCTGTGGAGGTGGAAGAACTTGATGAAACTGATCGCGGCGTTGGCGGCTTTGGTTCATCCGGCCAAAAGTAAAAACGATGAATTATGGCCATATAAGGTT
>ENA-OYYH01001224-OYYH01001224.1-human-gut-metagenome-genome-assembly--contig:-NODE-1224-length-10826-cov-15.564572_pt1 | contig 10826 bp, 7 predicted proteins | sample MGYA00243245_ERZ653439 | MGnify/ENA primary metagenome ERZ653439 (study PRJEB26926, sample SAMN06165028) | human gut metagenome | biome: ENVO:00009003; feature: ENVO:2100002; material: ENVO:00002003... | reverse complement strand
CGTCCAGCTCAATGAACTTGAACTCCCAGCTGCACCAGAGGATGATCTCCTCGGACAGGCGGGACAGGTGCATCATGCAGGTGGAGATGGCAGCGGCCAGCTCGATGCAGAAATCGCGGTCGGACACGCCGTCCAGACTGTTGGCGCAGGGAGCCGCGAAGCCCAGCTTTTCGGCGGTGAACTGACGGTCCAGCGGGTAGGTGGTGCCGGCCAGCGCGCCGGAACCCAGCGGGCACTGGGCGTTCATCCGGGCGGTGGCGTCCTCAAAGCGCTGCAAGTCCCGCAGGAGCATCCATGCGTAGGCCATCAGCGCGTGGCCGAAGGTGATGGGCTGGGCCCGCTGCAAATGGGTGTAGCCGGGCATGACGGCGGTGGTGTTCTCCGCCGCCTTTTTGCAGATGACCTGCACCAGCTCGACGATGCGGCCCTGCAGCATCTTGCTGTAGTCCCGCAGGGTCAGGCGGATATCCAGCGCCACCTGATCGTTCCGGCTGCGGCCGGTGTGCAGCCGCTTGCCCGCGTCGCCGATGCGGGCGGTCAGGGTCTGCTCCACAAAGGTGTGGACGTCCTCGGCGTTGGGGTCGATCTCCAGCTTGCCGGAGGCCAGATCATCCGCGATGGAAGCCAGACCGTTGAGGATGTCCTCGCAGTCCTTCTCGGAGATGATGCCCTGCTTTGCCAGCATGGCGGCATGAACGCCGCTGCCGCGCATATCCTGCGCGATCATCCGCTGGTCAAAGCGGATGGAAGAGTTGAAGTCGTTGACGCGCGAATCGACCGCCTTCGAAAAACGGCCTTTCCAGAGTTGTTCTGCCATAAAAATATACCTCTTAAAAACGGCAAAGCCGCCGCAGGGGAAAACGCTCCTGCGGCGGTGCCGCCGGCAACCATGCCGGTTTTAGAACCGCTGTGTGAAAGTGTAGAAAACACGCAGCGGGGAAAGTTGGCTTTGTGTACCGCTTAGCCCTCGATCTTCGGCCAGCTCTTCGAGAGCTTTGCACGCTCCTTGATGGACAGGCCGAACAGGTTGATGAAGCCGGTAGCATCGGACTGGTCGTAGTCCTTATCGACACCGAAGGAAGCAGTCTGCTCATCGTACAGGGTGAACGGAGAGGTCACACCGGCGTTGATCATGTTGCCCTTGTAGAGCTTCAGCTTGACATCGCCGGTCACGGTCTTCTCAAGGCTGTTGGCGAAGGCATCCAGCGCCTCCCGCAGCGGGGTGAACCACTGGCCGTTGTAGACGATATCGGCGTACTTCTGCGCCAGCTGTGCCTTGAAGTGTGCGCTCTCCTTATCGAGGGTGATGGTCTCCAGCACGTTGATGGCCTTGTACAGGATGGCGCCGCCGGGGGTCTCGTAGACGCCGCGGCTCTTCATGCCCACCAGACGGTTCTCGACGATGTCCAGCAGACCGATGCCGTTCTCGCCGCCCACCTTGTTCAGGTACTCCACCAGCTCCACAGCACCCATCTCCTTGCCGTCCACGGCGGTGGGGATGCCCTGCTCAAAGTGGAGGGTGAGGTAGGTCGGGGTGTCGGGAGCCTGCTCCGGGGACACGCCCAGTTCGAGGAAGCCGGGCTTGTTGTACTGCGGCTCGTTGGCGGGGTTCTCCAGATCCAGACCCTCGTGGCTCAGGTGCCACAGGTTCTTGTCCTTGGAGTAGTTGGTCTCACGGTTGATCTTCAGGGGGATGTTGTGGGCCTCGGCGTAGTCGATCTCCTCGTCACGGCTCTCGATGTCCCACTCACGCCACGGAGCGATGATGGCCATATCGGGGCAGAGGGCCTTCAGGGTCAGCTCAAAGCGGACCTGATCGTTGCCCTTGCCGGTGCAGCCGTGGCAGATGGCGTCTGCGCCTTCCTTGATGGCGATATCGGCCAGAGCCTTTGCGATGCAGGGGCGGGCGAAGCTGGTGCCCAGCAGATAATCCTCATACTTGGCGCCGAACTTCAGGGTGGGGAAGATGTAGTTCTCCACGAAGTCCTTCTTCAGGTCGAGGACGTACAGCTTGGAAGCGCCGGTCTTCTTGGCCTTCTCTTCCAGACCGTCCAGCTCGGTGCCCTGACCCACATCGCCGGAAACGGCGACGACTTCGCAGTTGTTGTAGTTTTCCTTCAGCCAAGGAATGATGATGGAGGTATCCAGACCACCGGAGTAGGCCAGAACGACTTTTTTGATGTTTTCCTTTTTCATGATGAACGCTCCTTTATTTTCATGATTACACTTTTGTTTTTCTGCACCGGGCATCCCTCCCGGCACGCTCGATTCATCGCTTGCTTATTACGCTTTTTATTATACGCCGTGCGGTTTTTCCGTCAATGCTGAAAACCGCCAAACCTTCTGCCCGTTTCCGGTGCGGTTTCTGTCAATTTGTATGTTTATGCAAATATTTTGTAAATTATACAATTTTTATGCAATCATACTGCATATATGCGGAGGCTTTTGCCGGGCCTGTTCGGCCCCTTCGCGCCCCGGAACCGCCGTTCACGCACAAAACACCCCCATTCACGCAGGTTTTGTTTCTTTTTGACGCATTTTATGGTACAATCAGCTTAAGAAAACCGTCGTCTCTATGCAGCTACAAAACGGAAAGTGAGGCCCCTATGAAAAAACGCATTCTCGCCCTGCTTCTTGCCTTCAGCATGATGCTTTCCCTTTTGCCGGTATCTGCCCTCGCAGATACGGGGGGGGGGTATCGATTTCGCCGCTTATGCGAGTAATGGGTCTTTGCCCGACCTTGTAATGGACAACGACACCGGAAAGCCCGATGTTTCTCAAATAGAACCGGTTTCGAGGGGTGTTTATCAGGGCAACGGCTGGATGTATAACAAAAACAGCGACGCGCTGATGCTGAAAAGCGGCAAGTACGATTTTAATTATACTTTTCCCGGATTCAGCGACAGCAAACACTACGACGATTGCGACCACCTCAACTGCGTCAATGTGAACCATATCGTTGTCCAGCTGGACGCAACGATCGTCGGCGGTATGTTCAATGGACAAAGCCTTTTGAACCATGGCACCGTTACAAACGGTCTGTTCAAAGGAACCTCTGTCACAAACCACGGCACTCTGAACTGTCTGTTCCCTCCCAATTCCGACAACTCAAAACCTACCGGCATAGGCACCATTGAATGTCACTCGCTGACAGCTGCGGACAACTCAATCGTCGAGGTGTTACTTTATTCATCCACATTCGGAAACACAACAACTACGTACAGCGAGGGTACATTTTATTTTACCGGAACTCCGACTCTTGAAGTAAAACTTTCATCGAATGAAGAAATCACCTGCATCAACGGCGAAAAGCTTTACGGCGGCCTGACTAAACCGGATTGGAAGGGTTACCAGACGTTTACTCCCAAAGCGGGCGAAGATGTTGTGCTGAGTTCGAGCGAAACAACCGCGTCCGCACTGGAAATGAACTACAATGGTTGGCCAAAAACCGACAACATGACCCCTATCAACAACGTCTATTACGGCGACGGCTGGAAGTATGAAAACGGCACGCTGACACTGAAAAGCGGCGAATACGACTTTAATTATACTAAGCCCAAAGACACTGCCAGTGAGCGCTATAGCTACACTGTCGAATGCAACGTTGTTGTGAACAAGGGTGCGGCCATCACCGGCGGCAAATTTTCCGGAGATACCTTCTCCAATTCTGGTACAGTGAAAGACGTCCTGATCAAGGAAGGTCAGATCACAAACACCGGCACTCTGAGCTGTTTGTTTGGCCTATTGCCGCCCTCTGGCACTGGTTTTACACGCCATACAATGACGGCCGTAGATGGCAGCAAAATCTACTATACGGTAAACCAACATCTATCTATTGGCGGCGTATACAAACTTTACTTTACCGGAACTCCAAAGTTCACTGTAAGGCTTGAAAATTCCACGATCCACTACATCAACGGCGAAGAGCATTACGGCGGCCTGACTAGCCCGGATGGGAAGGGTTACCAGACGTTTACTCCCCAAATAGAAGAAGACATCGTGCTGAACCGCGAGCCTTACGCCACCGACCTCGTAATCACCGAAGGCGGCATCCCTGATACGACCGGGCGTGAGCCGATCTATGACTCTGCGAACAATGTCATCGGCTGCAAGGGCGAGGGCTGGAAGTATGAAAACGACACGCTGACGCTGGAAAGCGGGAGCTATGATTTTTCCAAGAACGGCCTTGGTCAGCTTGCCCCCGATGTGAAGCTTGTGGTTGGCCCCAGTGTCACGCTCACCGGCGGCGTGTTCAACGAAAAGCCCGACGGCTTAACCACCGATAATGTCCAAACCATCATCCTGAACGGTTCCGATTCGATTGTAGCCGTGAACGGCCTTTCTTCCGCAAAGTGGAACACAACACTGTATGCCATCAAAGACAGTCAGGTGGAGATCAAAGCCGACACCGACATTACCAACATCAACGGCTGGGACATCGGCAAATTCCCCGGCGGCAGCAGCTACCCGAACGGCGAGGACGACAAAACGACCGTCAGCTTCCGAATGCCCAACGGCCCCGTGGTGCTGAACGACACGCTGTATACTCTCGACATCATCCGCGGCACTATGCTGGGCAACACCTCTGTCTCTGCCCCGGCGGGTGCGGAACTCATACTGGACGCCGACGAACCGGCAAAAAATGAAACCTTCCTCGGCTGGACGCTGAGCGACGAAAGCTTGCTGACGAAAGGCACGCTGAACGACCCCGAATGCACAACGATCACCATCAAAATGAACAACGCCAGCGCCACCGCTGAGGCGAAGTTCCAGAAAGATACCCCCGCCTACACCCTCACCGTGACCGGCGGCGGGCTTGTGAACAGCAAGACCAGCGCGGTGGTGGAGGTAGGCAAGGAAGTATGCCTGACCGTGGGCGAGATGCAGGAGGGCATGAGCTTCAACTATTGGGACCTGCCCACCCCGCTGCTCAAAGCGCTGACGGACAGCAGTTCCGGCGGCTTCAGCAATAAGGTCGAGTCCCTGACCTTTACCATGCCCGACCTGAGCGGGTACACCGAAGACACGCGCTTCACCATCCGGCTGGACATCCGCCCGGCGGAGCTGCTGGACGATGACGACGGCCCGTCGGTGCTGGGCACCATGGCCACCGTGGCCGTGGGCGGCGCGGCGGCCGGCATCTTGGTGTGGCAGGGCGTGAGCCTCGGTGTGGACAGCTATTTGCAGCTCTCCCTGCCCGACGGCGTGCCGGTGCCCACCAACCGGCGTGAGCTGGTGAAGCTGCTGTGGGAGACGGCGGGCAAGCCCGACGTGGTGCTCCCGGCGCTGTACGGCGACGTTTCCGCCGAGGACGGCGAGCTGCAGAAGGCGACCCGCTGGGCCATCGACAACGGCCTTGTGAAGCCCGCCGACGAGAGCGACGCCTCTCGCTTTGACCCCGACCGCAGCGTTTCCAAGTATGAAGTGGCGCGGGCGTGGTTCAAGGTCCAGCAGATGCTGAAATAACTCCCCCAGTCCTCTCCGATGGCTCCCTCCTTGAGGGAGCTGGCGCGTGAGCGCCTGAGGGAGTCCCCCTTACAAAAGCAAGAGCCTCCCGGCGTGAAAACCGGGAGGCTCTTGCGTTATATGCTGCCGTATTTTTTCAGGATGGCGGCGGTCTCTTCGGGGGATGCGAGCCGGATGGGGGCGGGCTTTTCGCTGCCGGAACGCAGCGCCAGCCACCACGTCGAAAGCCCCAGCCAGCCCCACTTATAGGCCGTGTGGGGGGTGCGCCCCACGCAGGAGAAGCCCAGCCGCTGGTGGATGTGCTCGCTGGCGGGGTTGGGGTCGGCCACAAGGGCGTAGACGTTCCAGTAGCCGCAGGCATCCAGCACTTCCAGCAGGGCGCGGTAGAGCAGGGTGCCCACACCGAGGCCGCGGGCGTCCGGGGCGCAGTAGATGGTGCTCTCCACCGACCAGTCGTAGGCTTCCCGCGGGTGCCACCGGTGGGCACAGGCGTAGCCCAGCAGCTTGCCCTCGGCGTCCCGCGCCAGCAGCAGCGGGGCCACCTTCCGGGTGTTGTCCACCCAGTCCTCGTACTCTTCCAGCGTGGAGGGCGTGATCTGAAAGGTCGCCGTGTGGTTCAGCACGTACCAGTTGTAAATTTCAAGGATGTCTCCCGCATCCGCGCGGGTCGCCACCGACAGCCGGGGCAGATTCTTCCCTTCCCATTCCCCGCACAGGGCCTCTTTTTTCGCCTTGGGCAGCTTTTTCAGGGCCGCTTCGCGGCGCAGGGCGTCGGATTTGTCGGCACAGCGCTCCAAGTAGGCGAACCGCTTGGCCCCCATGGCCCGCGTCGCCTTGGCCCCTTTGCCGGTCTTGTGGGCGTGGAGCCGGGCACCGGGGTCGTTGGTCCAGCCCGTGTAGAGCTGGCCGCCCGCGCACCGCACCATATAGACGTAGGCCCGCTCTTCGTGTTCCGCTCCGCCGCTCATCTTACAGTCTCCCGTTGTTTTTCAGCACCTGACGGCAGGCCGCAAGGGCGGTTTCCTTGTCCTTGGCGGTGATGAGGAAGCGGCTGGCATGGCAGAAGCTGATGCCCTCGATGCCGCTCTTCTGCTCGATGACCTCCTGCGGCTGGCCCGCCCACGACTGGGGGAAGGGGAGCTTAGGCTTTTTGGTCTTGTGGTCGGTCACGCACTGGGCGCTCCAGCCGCCCCGCTGGCTGGGGTAGACCACGAAGAGGGCATCCGTCCGGTACAGGCCGTTCTTCCACGGCAGGTAGCAGGGCAGGATCACGATGCCGTCGCGGGAGTTTTTGTAGGCTTGCTGGACCTTTTCATCCGCACGGTTCACGGCGTTGGCACTGGCGATCTGGTTTTCCAAGATCTGCTTCGCCACGGCCACCGCCTTGAAGAAGCAGGTATCCTGATCTTCCTTCGAGTCCCACACCGGGTTGAAGAAGCCGATGGCGTCGCACAGGCTGTTCTGCTCGCCGGTGTTGTCGTTCAGATCGAGGGGCTGGATGAAGTTTTCGTCGATGAGCCGCGCCTGACGCTCGCCCACAAGGCCGGGTCCCAGCACCCGCCACAGCAGACCGAAGGCTGCATAGGGGACGCCGTTGGCCCGCATTTCCCGCGGCTCCTGATGGTGGTCGAACATGCCGAAGCCGATATCGTACACGATGCCGTCGAAATCGTCCGGCACCACAAAGCCGCGGGTGATCTTGATGTCCGGGCGGATGATCTGCAGCAGCGCCGTCGCAAAGACATCATCCGCGTGGAACTTGCCCGCATGTGTAAAACCATTTGCAGGAATTTTCATATCTGTACCTCATTCTCAACAGTGTCTTTGAGGACAGTATAGCACATTTCCGAAACGCAGACCAGCCCCGGAAACGATGCCGTTCAGGCCGTTTCCGGGGCTGGTCTCTTCATCATTTACTTTTTCTTCCGGCTGTCCGTCTTGGTGACGGCCTTGGTCGTGGTCTTCGTCACGGCCGTGGTGGGCTTGACGGCGGGGGAGAGGTTGGGCTTTGGGATGAGGGCCTTGGCGGCGGGCTCGCCGAGGGCCAGCACGTTCACCAACTCCTGCTGGATGGTGTCGTTGTTCTCGTCGGTGACGGCGAGGACGTCGGCGTAGAACTGCTCCATCTCCTCAAAGGTGGGGAAGGTGGCCACGTACATCTGGTTGCCCATGGCGCCGGAGAGGGCGTCGGGGATGCGGTCCACCATCCGCATATTGTCCTGATACTTCTGCATCAGCTGCTCGTGGCTGTAGACGAAGTGCTTGCCGTCGCGGCGGCCCGCAAAGGGGCAGTAGAAGTGCTCGCCGACGGGCATATCGGTGCCGCCGAAGGCGATCATGTCGGCCCAGATCTTGTACACGTTGGTGGAGCGTGCAAAGTTGATCATGTCGGGCGTGAAGCCGCCGCAGGGGCGCATGTTGACTTCCAGCGCAACGATCTGGCCCTTTTTGCCCATGCTGGTCTGATCCTCGCTCATCCGGAAGAACTCGAAGTGGACGAAGCGGCTCTTGACGCCGAAGCTCTTGACGGCGGCGCGGCCCGCGGCGCGGGTGTCGTCGGGCAGGTCCTTGATGATGTAGTAGATGGAGTTGTCGTTGTCGTTCACGATGTCCATGATGGACATGGGGCTGACATTGCCCGCCTCGAAGATGGGGTTGCCGCTGCCGTCGATGATGGCGTCGTAGCTGTTGACCTCGGCGCGGACAAACTCCTCCATGATGTAGGAAACATCCGGGTGATGGATGTTCTTGTAGGTCAGGAAGGTGCGCAGCTCCTCCTCATCGGACAGCCTGTGGGTGTCGGAAGCGCCCACGCCGTTGTCGGGCTTGACAACCACCGGGTAGCCGACCTCTTCGATGAACTTCTTGCAGCCCTCAAAGTCATCCACCATGTGATAGCGGGCGGTGGCGATGCCGGCCTTCTGGTAATACTCCTTCATCTTGCTCTTGTACTTGATGCGGGGCATGTCCTCGGTCTGGAAGCCGCTGGTGATGTGGAAATCGGTGCGCAGAGCGGCATCCCGCTCCAGCCAGTATTCGTTGTTGGACTCCAGCCAGTCGATGCGGCCATACTTGAAGGTGAAAAAGGCCACGGCGCGGTAGACCTCGTCATAATTTTCGAGGCTGCCGACCTTGTAATACTCGTTCAGGCTGTCCTTCAACTCCGGCTTCAGCTCATCGTAGGGCTGGTCGCCGATGCCGAGGACGTTCATGCCGTCGTTTTTCAGCTCCCGGCAGAACTGCCAGTAGTTCGTCGGGAAGTTCGGGGAGATGAAGATAAAATTGCTCATGGTTTTGTTGATTCCTCTTTGTTTAGCCCAAAATATAAGGCATATAATACACGACCTGCTGATACCACCAGTTCCAGTCATGGTTGACATCGTGGCCCCACAGATCGACCCAGATGGGGATGTGCTTGGCCTCGAAGATGCGCTTGAGATACCACGTGGTGTCCGGCTGCTCCCAATCGCCCTGACCGCAGCAGATGACGGCCTTCTGGTTCCGGAACAGCTCCATGTAGGGGTGATTCTCCGGGAAATTGACCATGTAATCCACCGGGGAGTTCATATAGACCAGTTCGTCCATATAGTTGCCGAAGCCGTAGTGGGCGGTGTAGATGCCGCTGAGGGCCATGCAGCCGCAGAAGATGTTCGGGAAGCGCAGATACAGGTTGACCGCATGGGTCGCGCCGAGGCTGCACCCGAAGGCGATAACGCCGGGCGCACCGTCCCAGCCGTTCCGCTCGCGGGCGATTTGCTGGATCTTGGGCACGGCCTCCTCCACGATGTAGCGGATCCACTGCTCGTAGCGGCGGATGCGCCAGTAGGGGTCGCCGCTGGAGTCTGACCACGTTTCCTTGTCGATGGTGTCGATGGAAATGACCATCACCTGACCGGACTCGATCCACGGGGCCAGCGTATCGGCCATGTGGAAATCCTCAAAGTCGAAGAAGCGGCCGTCCTGACAGGGGATGTAAAGCATCGGGCGGCCCCCATGGCCGTAGACCTTGCACTCCATCTCGCGGCCGAGAGCGGGGCTGTAATCTTTAAAATACTGCATTTCCATCGTTGATTCCTCCTTTTGTAGGGTCAATCCAGTTCGTACATCAGGGTGTGGATCACAAAGGGCAGCTGCTTTTCCCAGCTGGCTTCGCTGTGGGTGCCGCCGGGCACCAGACGGGACGTCAGATGGATGCCGCGGATCATGATCTTGCTGCACATCTCCGCAAAGCCCTTGCGCATCCCGTCGTGGTTGCCCATCTCGCGGGAACCGTAGTCCATGTAAAGCACCGTGCCCGGTTCGAGCTTGGCGCGGCCCACAAGGCCGTCGAGCTTTTCCGGCGAGACCCAGATGGAGGGCGACAGCGCCGCCGCCCGGCTGAAGACGTCATTGTGATTGAGCAGGGCGTACAGGCTCATCAGGCCGCCCATGGAGCTGCCGCCGATGAAGGTGTGCCCCCGGTCGGGCAGGGTGCGGAAATTGCGGTCGATGAAGGGCTTGAACCGGTGGATGAACCAGCTCATCGTGGCCGCGCCCTTGCCGTCAAAATGGCCGTACTGGGGGTCATCGAAGCGGTAGGGCGAATACTCCACCAGCCGCTCGTTGTTCGGCCCCGCGTTGCACTCCACCGCCGCCACAATGAGCGGCGTGTCGGTGTAGTCCAGATAATCCGCCATGCCCCAGCTCTTGCCGTAGGTAGCGTCCTCGTCGAAGAAGACATTCTGGCCGTCGAACATATACAGCACCGGATACCGGCGGTCCGGCTCGGCCTCGTACATAGTGGGCAGATAGACATAGACCCGCCGCTGCTCCGTGCCGTTCACTGCCGGGTAGCTCACGCTCCATTTTTTGATCATTTCCAGTTCCCTCTCAATCCTGTTACTGTGCTTTTAGTCTAGCACCAATAGGGAAGAAATGCAATTGTATGGAACGCAATCCATTCCGCCAGCGGGCTTGCCCTCTCCGTCATCGCTAACGCGATGCCACCTCCCCCAAAGTGGGAGGTTTTTCGCAATACCGGCAAGTTCATCTTCTCGGAAAGCTCCCCCTTTGGGGGAGCTGGCAAAGCCGACAGGCTTTGACTGAGAGGGCAAAGCCGTTGGGGTTATACAGCAAACGCCGTCCGGTGAGCTGCCGGACGGCGCTTGCAAAAATTTCGAACGGTCGGGGGAGAGGAGCTGCTTAGTACTTCTTCTCCACGGGCACGATCCAGCCCTTTGTATCGGGGATCTTGCCCCACTGCATACCGGTCATGGTATCGTACAGCTTCTGGGTGACAGCGCCGATCTTGCCGTCGCCGATGTAAGCGTGCTCGCCCTTCCAGACCAGCTCCTTGACGGGGGAGACGACAGCGGCGGTGC
>ENA-OYYH01001195-OYYH01001195.1-human-gut-metagenome-genome-assembly--contig:-NODE-1195-length-10967-cov-9.033449_pt1 | contig 10967 bp, 6 predicted proteins | sample MGYA00243245_ERZ653439 | MGnify/ENA primary metagenome ERZ653439 (study PRJEB26926, sample SAMN06165028) | human gut metagenome | biome: ENVO:00009003; feature: ENVO:2100002; material: ENVO:00002003... | reverse complement strand
GAAAGTGTTCATCCGCTCACCCCAGCAGCGTCACAAGCTATTGCGGTTCACTCCGGTCGGCCGCAAAAAACCGATCACCCGCCATGCGGCAGTTATAATAGAAGCGAAATATCTGGAATTGCTGCGCCGGGGCTATGAAGTGACCGTTAGCAGAACGGGCGATAAGGAAATTGATTTTGTATGCGACAAGCGCGGCGAAAAGCTGTACGTTCAGGTGTGCTATCTGCTCGCCTCCGACGAAACGGTCAACCGTGAGTTTGGTGCGTATGACTCTATCCGCGACAACTTCCCGAAGTACGTTGTTTCTCTCGATGAGTTCGATATGAGCCGAAATGGGATTAAACATCGGAATATCCGCGATTTCCTCTTGGCTGAGGAATGGAACTAAGTACGAAGCCCAACATCACGTCAATGTCGTGGTGCTGGGCTTCTTTTTTGTCATGCTTATTAAGAATTAGTATTATCGTGTATTTTACTTGAATTAGTCCGGTTTATTGGACACATCGCATTGTATAATCCTCTCAGAAACCCAAAAAAGATTATGGATGGAGGAAAAACTATGCGTTTTACGATCAGTGGTTTTGGTGGAGCGTCCAAAGAGGGACAGGAAACTCCGGCAGCGCGGGAGGCAGAACCGGTCAGCGCCGCGCCCCGGAAGTCTGTGGTGCAGGTTTGTTTTCCGGAGACCGGAAGGTCGCTCGCCTATTACAACGACCGGTTCAACCTGAAGGCCGGCGACCGGGTCTATGTGAGCGGCAAGCTGGAAGGGGTTCTCGGCATCGTGACCAGCGTGAATTACAATTTCAGGATTCGGCTGTCCGAATATCAGAAGGTCATTTTCCAGGTAAATACCCGGGTGCACGGCAGATTTTACATGTCCGCTTCCCATTTTATCACCTTCGACTCCGCTGCTCTCCCCGCCGCTCAGGTAACGAGCTGGTTCCGTGCGCCCGTCGGGGAAAGCGAGGAATATGCCAGCGGGAACGACGATTTCTCCTTCTCTCTGGAGCATTTGGAGGAAATGAAGATCACCAATGCCATTGCGGAGCGGGGACACGATTACTTCATGGAGAACCGCGTCCGTTATCTCTGTCTGGATGGGACAAAGGGGTATGCAGTCGTGGAAGGGACAAAAGCATACGCCGTTGAATTCCGCTATCACGACGGGGAAATCCAGAATTTACTGTGCGACTGCTTTTGCAGCTATCCCTGCAAGCATGAATTTGCCGCGATGCTTCAGCTTAAGGAGACGCTGGGACACATTGCCAAGCATTATGCGCATGAGTACGAGCAGACCGGCTATTTTGCGGCTATCGCAAAGGAGACATTTTTCGCATTTGCCATCAGTAACTGTCAGGAGGGCGGTTTTTCTCTGTGACGGGGAGAGACTGGCGGCTCCCGCCGGTCATTGCCTGCGCCGTTTCTCCCTGAAATTCCATTTCATTGCCCCTGCGGCTTGATCTCGACCGTCCTCCCACCCAGATTTTCATAGACGCGGTGGGAAACGGACAGAACTGTCCGCCCCTCAGAGGCGCGGCGCAGAGCTTCCAGAACGCGCTCCTCCGTCTCGGCGTCCAGATTTGCTGTGATCTCGTCCAGCAGAAGCACCGCCGGGTCCGCCGCCGCGGCGCGGGCGATGGACAGAAGCTGCCATTCGCCCTGTGAGAACATGCCCTCGGTGCATACCGTGGCGTAGCCCTCCGGCAATGCCTGAATAGCCGCGTCGATCCCGGCAAGGTGCGCCGCGTTCTTTGCCATATCTTCCGTTATCTGCGGGTCACCAAGGGTGATCTGATCCAGCACCGTCCCCGGCACGCGGGAAAAGTGCTGCTCCACACAGCTGATGCAGGTTCGGCGCTCCTGATCCGAAATGGCCGAAACGTCCACGCCGCCAATGGTGATCGTACCGGCTTCCGGACGATAAAGCCCCAGCAGAAGCTTGAACACAGTGCTTTTTCCTGCGCCCGTCCGGCCTACCAGCGTGACCTGCTCGCCCCGCCTTACGGTCATGGAAAAGTCCCGCAGAACGGGCTTTTCCCCGTAGCCGAAGGTCACGTGGTCAACCGCCACGTCGCCGCGCGGAACAGCCGCGCTTTCCGCCTCCTGCGCCGCCCGTTCCGGCTGGGCGAGGAACGCATTGATGCGCTTCACGCCCGCCATCGCAGATTGAATCGTCTGGATTTCCATGCCGAGGCTTTCAATCGGCGCGAAGATGCGCGAGATATAGTTGATGACCGCGACCGACGTGCCGACGGACATGCCGAACAGCGTCAGCACCCGCGCGTCGCCGGAGGCCGACAGCAGCATCACGACGCCGACCACCGCGGCGTTGAGCGTCAGCACGACGGGGGAATACACCGCGTCGTAGAAATTCGTCTTCTCCACCGCGGCGTAGCTCTCCCCGATGCGCCTGTCGTAGCGCGCGCTCATGTAATCCTCCAGCCCCAGCGTGCGGATGGTGCGGATGTTGTGCAGCGTCTCCGGCACCTGACCGGAAACAGCGGCCACGGCCCGGCGGTTGTCCAGCTGGGCGGCCAGCATCCGCTTCTGCACATGGCGGGTGAACACCGCGAACAGCGGCAGCACCAGCAGCAGGATCACCGCAAGACCGGAGTTCTTCACGGCGATGACCGCGAGGATCGAGAGGATGCGGCACGCATCGGCCACCATGCTGATGATGCCGGAGGTGAACAGCGCTTCCACGGTGTCCACATCGCCCGAAAAGCGGGCCGCCACCTCGCCGGGGTTCTGGGCCGCCAGCGTGCTGGCGGGCAGCCGGGTCAGCTTCCGGGACATCTCCGAGCGGAGGGCGTGGGTCATTTTCTGGCCGAAGAGGACCAGCAGACTTTCCTGCGCCGAGGAGAACCCGCCCTCCAGTGCAAGGCTGCCGAAGTAGGCCACCACGGCCCAGAATGTCAGCGGGAGGCCGGCGGTGAGCTTGTCGATGACGCGGGCCAGCAGCAGCGGCGGCAGCAGCGACGCCGCCACCGACGCCGCCACGCAGAGCAGCGTGCCCGCCGTGAGGAGCGGATGGGACGCAGCCGCCATCCGAATGGCCGTGAACACGCCATTTTTGCGGTTGGTCTTCATGCTCCCTCGCCTCCTTTTTGGCTGGTCTGGCTTTCGTAGAGCTGGAGGTAGACCGGCTCCGAAACCATCAGCTCGGCGTGGGTGCCGACGGTGGTCTTGCCGCCGTCCATGAAGATCACCTGCTGCATCTGAGGGAAGTGGTACAGCCGGTGGGAGATCAGGAACACGACCTTATCTTTGGCGTACTCCTGCAAATTTCGGAAGACGATGTCCTCGGTATTGCGGTCCAGCGCGGAGAAGGGGTCGTCGAGGACCAGCACCGGGCGCCGATGAGCCAGCGTTCGTGCCAGCGCCAGCCGCTGCGCCTGACCGCCCGAAAGGCGGGTGCCACCGGGGCCGATGACAGTCTCCAGCCCCTGCTCCATCCGGCGCACCTCGTCGTCCAGCGCAGCCTCAACCAGATAGGGTTCAGCCTCCTGTTCGCTGCCGCAGAGGACGTTGTTCTGCACCGTGTCGGCGCTCAGCTCCGGGTCATGGCCCAGATAGCCGACGGTGGCGGAGATCTGCCGGGGCGTCAGTGCGGAGAACTCGGTCCCGCCGAACCGGGCCGAGCCGCCGTAGGGAGCCTCGCAGAGGAAAACACGGCCCAGCGTCGATTTGCCACAGGCCACCGGGCCGGTGATGCCGATGATCTCGCCGGGGCGGGCCGTCAGGCTCAGGCCGGTGAAGACAGGCTCCCCGCCATAGGCAAAGGAGAGGTTTTCCAGCGTCACATCCGCCGGTTCCGGGATGCGGAGAGGAGCCAGCTGTTCCGGCTGCTTCATCAGGGGCTTGATCCGCGTCCACGAGACTTCGGCCTTCTGCACCGCGTTGAAGAGCTTGGCCGCCTTGGAGGACTTGACCACCAGTTTGGTGAAGCAGGACAGGAAGGTGGTAAAGGCCGCGATGTCCCACACGCTCCACCCGGTGCCGAGGACGTTCTTGGCGCCGAACCAGAGGATGAAGAGCACGCCCGCCTCCGACGCCGCCAGATAGAGGGGCGGCAGGGCCGACTGCCAGACGTTGCTGCGGACGGCGGTCTTTTCGTAGGTGTTCAGGGCGTCCTCGTATTTTTCCGCGCGGGCGTCCTCGCAGCCGTAGATGCGGTAAGTGACCGCGTTCTGGGCGCGATCCAGCGTGGCGGCGCTCAGGGCACCGGCCGCCTTTTTATAGGCCGCTCCGGCGCGCTGCACCGGCTTTTTCATCCACGCGGCGCAGACGTAGGATACCGGCGTGAAGAGCAGGCTGAGCAGGGCCAGCCGCCAATCGTACACCAGCAGCATGACCGCATAGCCCACCAGCGCCACGCCGGTGTCGAAGACCTCGGTGGTAAATTTCCGCATTCCCTCCACGCAGTCGTCCACGTCGGAGATGGCTTTGGTCATCAGCTCACCGGCCCCCTCTTTTTCGAGGGCGGCGCGGCTCTGGCGCACCAGATTGGCGTAGAGGATGCCCTTCATCCGGCGGTCGATGTTGTTGGCGAACCGGCGGACGTAGAACCGCTTGACGAACCGCGCCGCCTGCACCAGCAAGGTGACGAGGATGTAGGCCGGCACCAGCATCGCCATCTTTGCCGCAGTCTCGCTGCCGCCGAGGATGTCGGCAAGGCACTGGGCCAGACGGCCCTCGAACCACGGCGTCGCCAGCAGACCGATGTTATACACAAGGCCCGAAAGGGTCACGAAGGCCAGCGGCAGCCACTCCAGCCGGAAGTAGGAAAGGACCCGGTCAGGGCAGAAGTTTTTCTCAGGCTTCATCGGTGGTCTCCCCTTCTGCTGCGTTCCGGAAGTGCGGGAAGCCCGCCCGGCTCTCGGTCTTGGAGACGACGTACAGCTTTTTCAGCGCCGCCTCGATCTCTGCAATGTCCATAAATGCCTCCGGGATCTGTTGGAATGATGTAGATACAACGTTGTAGGTACAACCATTGTACCAGAAGGGATGGGTGTGTCAAGAGCGCGGTGCAGGAACACCGGCTGTTCCACAGTTTTTCGCCCACCCTGTGCGTTGATGCAAAAAGCAGCATCCACTGGCCCAAAGAAACAGGACACACGTTGTTTTTATGAAGAAATACATGAAATTATATTGAAAAGCCTTCATGGTGGTGGTAGAATATTTTTATGTCTCTGTCCTGCTGTGCCTACGCCTTTTCAAGTACCTTTTGTGGTATTCGGGATCGCAAAACGGGACACACGCATTTCCGTGGGCAGGTTTTACCGCGCACACTCCTGCGGGCAGCGATGTAGGTCCATAAGCCACAGCAGCTTTGCCGCAAAACGGCGGCTGCCCAAGAGTTGTGAGGAGAACGATTTGATGCACAAAAGAACATTGCGCCGCCTGATTTCCGTGCTGGCAGCACTGGCGATGGGGCTTTTCCTGCTGAGCGGCTGCGGCGCAAAAAACGCAGAACGGGTACAGGAGCAGGAAGATGCCCAGACCATTCAGGTGTATCTGTGGAGCACCAGCCTGTACGAGACCTATGCCCCCTATGTTCAGTCCCAACTGCCGGATGTGAACATCGAGTTCATCGTAGGCAACAACGATCTGGATTTTTATAAGTTTTTGCAAGAGAACGGCGGTCTGCCGGATATCATCACCTGCTGCCGCTTCTCGCTGCACGATGCAGCTCCTTTGAAGGACAGTTTGATGAACCTTGCCATGACCAACGAGGCGGGTGCTGTGTACAACGCCTACCTCAACAGCTTCAAAAACGAGGACGGCAGCGTGAACTGGCTGCCGGTCTGCGCCGATGCCCACGGCTTTGTGGTCAACCGCAGCCTTTTTGCGCAATACGATATCCCCCTGCCCACCGATTACGCAAGCTTTGTTTCCGCCTGTCAGGCGTTTGAAGCGCTGGGCATCCGGGGCTTTACCGCCGATTATACCTACGACTACACCTGCATGGAAACCCTGCAGGGGCTTTCCGCTGCCGAGCTTACCACGACGGAAGGGCGCAAGTGGCGCACTGCTTACAGCGACCCTGCCAGCACCACACGGGTGGGTCTGGACGACACCGTGTGGCCGGGGGCATTTGAACGGATGGCGCAGTTCATTCAGGATACCCACCTTACGGCAGACGACCTTGTGTTGAATTACGACGATGTGACCGGGATGTTTCGGAACGGATAGGTCGCCATGTACTTTGGCACCTCTGCCGGTGTCAAGATGTTTCGGGACGAGGGCATCGACACGATCTTTCTGCCCTTCTTCAGCCAGAACGGCGAAAAGTGGATCATGACCACCCCCTATTTCCAAGTTGCCCTGAACCGTGATCTGGAGCAGGACGCTGCGCGCCGCGAAAAAGCCATGAAGGTGCTGAACGTCATGCTCTCCGAGGAGGCGCAGAACCGCATTATCTCCGACGGGCAGGATATGCTGAGCTACAGCCAGAACGTCCCCCTGCGCCTGACCGAGTATCTGAAGGATGTGCGCAACGTTGTGGAAGAGAACCATATGTATATCCGCATCGCCTCCAACGATTTCTTTGCCATCTCCAAGGATGTGGTCTCCAAAATGATCGCGGGCGAGTACACGGCACAGCAAGCGTATCAGGCATTCAATTCCCAGCTCCTTGCCGAGGATGGGTCTGCCCATGAGGAGATCGTGCTGACCTCCGGGCAAAGCTATTCCAACGTGTTCCACGCAAACGGCGGCAGCGCTTCCTTCTCCGTTATGGCGAACACGCTGCGGGGCGTTTATGGCACCGATGTACTCATCGCCACCGCCAACAGCTTTACCGGCAGTGTGCTGCAGGCGGACTATCCCCAAAAGATGGCGGCTTCCATGATCATGCCCAACAGTCTGATGTCCCGCCAGCGCACCATGACCGGTGCCGAGCTGAAAGCGGTCGTCCACGCCTTTGTGGAAGGCTGCGAGGGCGGCTTTGTGCCCTTCAACCGCGGTTCTCTGCCGGTGGTCAGCGGCATTGCCGTGGAGGTAAAAGAGGCAAGCGGCAGCTATACCCTGACCGGCATCACCCGGAACGGGCAGCCGCTGAAGGACGACGACACCGTTACCGTGACCTGTCTGGCCACGGAAAAACAGATGGAAGCGCTGCTTGCGAGCGGAAGCGGCACGCCTTTGGCCGAAGATACATGGGTAAAAGACAGATGGCGCGATCACGTCTCCGGCGGCGGCGCAGCGCTTGCAGAACCTGAAAACTACATCACGTTGAGGTGAGCGGAATGGCAGACAAAACCCACGAAATCAAACGAAACCGCCGTCTCCGGCAAAAATGGCTCTCTGCCGCTTGTGCCCTCCTTCTGTTGATTTTTCTGGCGGCTGGCTTCTGCGTCCGGTACCTCTCGTTTGTGTCGCAGATCATCTATCAGGAAAGCACCTCGCATCTGGAAGAAGTGCTGCACAAATCCAACAACATGCTGAACCAGATGGTGCGCAAGATCCTGACCTATCTGCATCTGTACAACCGCTTTCTGGAAAGCACTTCCGATGAAGCAGAGATTCAGGCGTATATCGAGAAAGCGCAGCAGGACACCGGATTTGCCAGCTTTTACTTCCTTTCCTACGACGGCAACTATATGACCGTGACCGGGGAAACCGGCTACCTTGGCTTGCAGACCAATCTGGACGAAATGCTTGCCGACGGCGATGATATCGTCATGAACTCAGCGCTGCCCGGCAAACCCCAGCTGCTTGTGTTTGTCTGCCCCGAAACGCAGGGCAGCTACCGGGGCTTTGCCTACGATGCCATTGCCATTTCCTATTATAACGATGCTGTGCTGCGGCTGCTGGACAACTCTGCTTTTCAGGGCAATGCCAGCAACTATGTGATCTACTCGGATGGGCGGGTGGTGATTGACAATTCCGTAAACCGCAAGGAAACGATCTACAACTTCATTGCGATGCTGCGCGACCACTCCGATCTTACCGAGGAGCAGATCCTTGATCTGTCCAATGCCTTTGCGCAGGGCAGAAGCGGAAACATGAAGGTAAAACTGGGCGATACCAGCTATTATCTGGTCTACGAGGGCACAGAGGTTCCGAGCTGGACGATGGTGGGGCTTGTCCCGGTCAGCATCGTCAATGCCAGTCTGGATAAGCTGTGGTCCTATACGATACAGATCGTAGTAGGCATCGCCTCCGGCCTTGCGGTGCTGGTCATTCTGCTCATTGTGCGCAGAAACCGTGCTACTGTGCGCCGGAAGAACACCGAGATCCTGTACCGGGACGAATTATTCCGAAAGCTCTCGCTGAATGTGGACGATGTTTTTCTGATGCTGGACGCAAAAACTTCCAAGACGGATTATGTCAGCCCGAACATTGGGCGTCTGCTGGGCATCCCGTGGAAAACAGTCCGGCAGGATGTCCATGCTCTTGCGGAACTGCGCCCCCAGAACGACCCGGACCGCGACAAGAACTTTCTGGAGGGGCTTTCCCGCGGGGAACAGCGCGAGTGGGATGCGGCGTATCTGCATCAGGAGACCAGAGAGCTGCGTTGGTTCCACATCATTGCCATGGGCAGCGAGGTAGAAGGCAGAACCAAGTATATCCTTGTCATGTCTGACCGCACCGCCGACAAACAGATCAACCAAGCCCTTTCCGATGCCGTTGCTGCCGCCGAGACCGCCAACCGCGCCAAGAGCACCTTCCTTTCCAATATGTCCCACGACATCCGCACCCCCATGAACGCCATCATCGGCTTTACTACCTTGGCGCTCAGCAATATCGACGACAAGGAGCGGGTAAAGGATTATCTGGCAAAGACCCTTGCATCCAGCAACCATCTGCTCTCCCTCATCAACGATGTGCTGGATATGAGCCGCATCGAAAGCGGAAAGATCCATCTGGAAGAGGTGGAAGTCAACCTTTCGGATGTGCTGCACGACCTGAAAACCATCGTCAGCGGGCAAATTTACGCAAAGCAGCTGGAACTTTATATGGACGCCACGGATGTGACCGACGAGGACGTCTACTGCGACAAGACCCGGCTGAACCAGATCCTGCTGAACCTGCTGTCCAACGCCATCAAGTTTACCCCGGCGGGCGGCACAGTCTCGGTGCGGGTGCGGCAGCTTGCCGGTAAAGTGCACGGCTGCGGGCAGTACGAGTTCCGCATCAAGGATAACGGCATTGGCATGAGCCCGGAGTTCGCCAAAAAGATCTTTGAGCCCTTCGAGCGGGAGCGCACCTCCACGGTCAGCCGGATACAAGGCACCGGCCTTGGCATGGCGATCACCAAGAACATCGTGGATATGATGGGCGGCACCATCGAGGTGCAAACGGCGCAGGGCAAGGGCAGCGAGTTTATCATCTGTGTGCCCCTGCGCACTCAGGACGAACACCGCCCGGTGGAAAAGATCACCGAGCTGGAGGGCCTGAAGGCGCTGGTGGTGGACGACGATTTCAACACCTGCGACAGCGTGACAAAGATGCTGGTCAAGGTGGGTATGCGCGCCGAGTGGACCCTTTCCGGCAAGGAAGCGGTTCTGCGCGCGCGGCAGTCCATCGAGATGAGCGATGTCTACCACGCCTATATCATCGACTGGCGCTTGCCGGATATGAACGGCATCGAGGTCACCCGCCAGATCCGCAGCCTGCACGATGATACGCCCATCATCATCATCCTGACGGCCTACGATTGGTCCGATATTGAGGTGGAGGCAAAAGCTGCCGGTGTGACCGCCTTCTGTTCCAAGCCCATGTTCATGTCCGACCTGCGCGAGACCCTGATGAGTGCCCTCGGCCAGAAGCTGACGGATGCGTCGCAGGAACTTCTGCCGGAAGAGGACGCCGACTTCAAGGACAGACACATCCTGCTGGTGGAGGACAACGAGCTGAACCGCGAGATCGCGCAGGAGATTCTGCGGGAGTACGGCTTCCGGGTCGATACGGCTGAAAATGGTGCCGTGGCGGTGGAAAAGGTCCGCACCGCCGCGCCGGGCAGCTATGATCTGGTGCTGATGGATGTGCAGATGCCGGTCATGGACGGCTATACCGCCACCCGGCAGATCCGCGCTCTGGAAAATCCCGCTCTGGCCGGAATTCCGATCCTTGCCATGACCGCCAACGCCTTCGATGAGGATCGCCGCAACGCCATGGAAAGCGGCATGAACGGCTTTTTGTCCAAGCCCATCGTCATCGGCGACTTGGTGCAGGAGCTGCACAAGATCCTGTGACCCAACCGCCTGTCAGGCATAAAAAAGAAAGCACCCGCAGCAATTCGCATTCGGAGGTCAAGAACCTCTGCGAAGTTTGCTGCGGGTGCTTTTGTTTTTGTCGGCTGGTGTTATGATTTTAGTACATCTGCAAGGACCTGCAGCAGATGCGGGATATCCAGCGGTTTTGCAATGTGGCCGTTCATCCCGGCCTTCAAAGCATTCTGACGGTCTTCTTCAAAGGCGTTTGCCGTCATTGCAAAGATGGGAATGTCTGCCTTTGCAGCATCCGGCAGGGCACGGATCTGCCGCGTCGCCTCGTAGCCGTCCATCTTGGGCATCTGGATGTCCATTAAGATCAGGTCGTACTGTCCGGGGACTGCCTGCTTCATCTTCCGGACGGCGATCTCACCATCCTCAGCAGTGTCCACCGCAAAACCCGCTTCCTTCAAGATCTCCTGTGCAAGCTCACGGTTCAGCGCATTGTCCTCCACCAACAAAAGGTTCTTTCCCTTGAGATCGGCGGCATTGGGATGCGATGGTTCGGGGGCAGGCTCTGCGCAGAAGGGTCCTGCCAGCACTTTGCGCAGTTCGGAAAGGAACAGCGGCTTTTCGCAGAAGGCGGTCACACCGGCGGCGCGAGCTTCCTCTTCGATATCTGCCCAGTCGTAGGCCGTCAGGATGATGATGGGGCAGTTTTTCCCGATCACCTTGCGGATCTGCCGCACGACCTCGATGCCGTTCATATCGGGGATCAGCCAGTCGATGATGTAGACGCTGAACTCG
>ENA-OYYH01001184-OYYH01001184.1-human-gut-metagenome-genome-assembly--contig:-NODE-1184-length-11029-cov-5.414981_pt1 | contig 11029 bp, 6 predicted proteins | sample MGYA00243245_ERZ653439 | MGnify/ENA primary metagenome ERZ653439 (study PRJEB26926, sample SAMN06165028) | human gut metagenome | biome: ENVO:00009003; feature: ENVO:2100002; material: ENVO:00002003... | reverse complement strand
TCGGCAGCGTCAGATGTGTATAAGAGACAGAACCCGTACTGGTGATCTCCATCACATCGTCCCGATTGTAAAACAGCCTCAGCCGTCCGATCACATTCCGGAGTCCAACGCCGGTGGTGTGCTCCTGCAAACCATTCCCGTTGAGATCATTATTCAGAATGCTCTGCGCCTGTTCCGGGCTGATCCCGATGCCGTTGTCCCTGACGCTGACGCAGATTCGGTTATTTTCCCTGTAAACGGAAAGCCATATCTTTTTTTCCCATTCCACATCTCTCAGGCCATGATTGATGCTGTTCTCCACCAGCGGCTGCAGAATCATAGCCGGCATAGGGACATCCGTTACGCCCTCCTCAATCTCCTTTATGAAATGAATTTCACCGGAGAAACGGACGTTGATAATATAGATATAGTTGTTCACCAGGCCGATCTCCTCGGCAAGAGTCGCAACACCGTCTTTTTTTCGCACATTGTATCGATAGAAGTCCGCCACATTCTGCACATAGGTATAGGTTCGGTCAGCCCCTTCCAGCATAGCCAACTGTGCGCAGGCATTGAGTGTGTTGAACAGGAAGTGGGGATTGATCTGGGATTGGAGATATTTCAGTTGTGTATCTTTCAGATGCGCCTCCATCAGAAGCTGTTTTTCTTTCATTGCGCTTTCCAACGCAATGCGCTGTCTGGCCTGCTCCATGTTGTCCTTCAGGCTGACCACCATCTGATTGAACGCCGCGGTCACGATTCCAACCTCATCGTTGGCCACCGGGCCAGAGACCTCCGCGACCAGGCTGCCGTTGGCTACCTGCTCAGCGGCTTCCGCCAGACGCTGCAGCGGGTCTGTAATGCCTCTGGTCAATAGGAATACCAGAAGGGTCACCAGCGCGCTGGTCATGCATAATATGGTAAGATTCGCTGTTTCTGAATATTTCAGGGAGGTAAACAACGCCTCATAGTTATGCGAATTGCACTGCAGCTGGCGGCTGTTCAAGCTGTATATGTAAGAATTGATATAGGAGAACAGACGATCCGCGTCATCGTAGTATTCCTTATACTTCACTACGTTCCGCCCGCGCTTGGCCTCAACCGCCCGGTCCGCTGTCCGGATATATTCTTCGGAGATACTGCGGATATTTTTTTGTGTAATCATGCTGTCGTCGTCCAGCAGCCGCCCGTTGAGCTGCTCCAATCTGTTTGAAAACTCCTGCTGATTCCGCAAGTATCCCTCAATAGCCTCCGTATCCCGGGTATCCAGGAATGTTTCCAGGTAGTGGTGCACCTGCGTCAGGCTGATTTGCAGCTCATTCAGCATCGTATTGCTCGCATAGATGCCGCTGATATCATCTATCATGGTATTGATTTCGGCATTGATATAGGCATTAATGCTCAGAAGCATGATTGTCGGAATCATAAATATGACAAGCAGCTTATTTCGGATGCTGATAAACGGCGTGCCGTGGTTATCCTTTGTCTGGACTCGCATTGTGCAGATACCCCTTCACATTGTCCTTCGTTACTGTGTTTACATCCATTGCCACAAAATCGCTCACATAGCCCGTCTCCAGGTATTCATCCAGCGCCTCCAAGCTTCTGATGCCCAACTGCTGTGTATCCACGGCGATAGATGCCGTAATGACATTCCGGTCGATTGCGTTCAGAATGGTCTCAGTGGCAAAATAGCCCAGAATATCCACCTGTCCAACCAGGTTGAAATCGACTACTGCCTGACATACGCTGACAGTGTTCTGCTCGTTGAGGCAGACGATGATTTCCGGCATGGTCTCCGGATGCAGGTAATACTCCTGAAAAATGCTGCGTATTTCCTCTGCTCCCCCAAACTGGGAATCCGCCATAACTGCCTGTGCGGTCAGGGTCAGATTCAAATGGTTTCCCTCGTTGGCCAGCGTCTCTTGAATCCCGTTGAAAATGATGTTCTGCCCCGTGTCCTCCGCTGCCGCGTTCATCAGGATCAGGGCTTCCTTCGTATTGCTGTTGGCCTCGCGGATAATCTGCCGTCCATATTCACGTCCCACATCATAGCTGTCAATTCCTACAAAGCTCTTCCTCTGGCTTCCGCTGCAGTCGGAGAGGACAGTGACGACCGGAATGGATACCTTGTTGGCCTCCGCGATCAGCTCTCTGATATCTTCGCTTCCATCCCCCTCCAAAATAATGCCATCCACGCCGGAAGCAATCGCGATCTCCAAAAGCTCCTTCTTCGTGTAGTCCACAGTGAGATCTTTTCCTATCCACTCCAGGTAAATGCCCCTTGTGCTCCCGTAAAGCCTGGCCTGATTAAAGATTTCCTCCCAGAAAATATCGTCCCTGGAGGATATGACAAAGGCGTAGTGACGGCTGCATTCCTGAAAAGGCTCCTCTTTCGCAGACACAGAAGCATTTGCGAGGTGCCGGATATAGGACAGTACGCCCGCTGTTGCGGCGAAAAGGAAGAGTATCACAATAATCAGAAAGAAAAATGGTTTCCAGCTTTGTGATTCTTTTGTATCCACAAGTTACCTCCAAAGTAATAGCCCTATCTCATCTCTATGATTTTATCATATCATGGATTTCATCGGATATCAAAATTTTTTTCACCCCTGTGACTGTGCCGGCAGCAAAGGGAAATACCGGTTGGCGCAGCAGATAATTCCGCAGTCCCGTATCCACGACATAATACTTGCCGAGGGTTTTCAGGGATTCCTTCCCCTTAATGTCAAACCGCTTGATTTCATAGGAGATATAGGAATCCTTCAGCGCTTCGAAATAAGCCTGAATGGTATGGGTTGCGGGTTTGACTTTTCGATTGCCTTCCGTCAGCAATCCCTCGCTGACCAGGGTGTTTCCAATAGAGGTTGCGGAGACACTGTTGCCGATATTATCCGCAAGGAACATCATCAGCTTGCGAAGCAGGAGCGAATCCGTAATGGTGTATCCGTGGAAATCCAGAAACTCCCGGAACGATAGAGGCAGTACCTTGATCTCCACATACCGCCCGGAGAGATAAGTGGAAAGCTCCGAGGACAGCAGGTGGGCGTTGGAGCCGGTGATATAGATATCACAGTCAAAGTCCACACGAAAAGAGTTTACCGCGTTTTCCCAGCCATCGAGGCGCTGCACTTCATCAAAAAACAGATACATCCGTTTTCCGGGAATGACCCGTTCGCTGACATACCTATACAGATCTTTCGCGGTCATCACCGCGAACCGCATGGATTCAAAATCCATTTCCACGATCTGCTTGTCCCCGATGCCGCTGCCGCGCAAATGCTCCACCATCAGCTTCATCAGGCAGGACTTTCCGCAGCGGCGGATACCGGTAATGACCTTAATCATTTCCGTGTCCTGGAACGCCTTGAGCTGCCGCAGATAGATGTCACGGTTCCTGAGGCTCTTATGCATAGGTGCCACCGCCTTTCACCGCAATCATAGCACAGCCATTTCCAACCGTCAAGTTTGTCACATTGATGTAATAAACTCGCATTTTTTCCTTTTTTGTTACATCGCAGAAAACCGCATCAAATCCTGTCGGAAAAGCTCTAATTTTCCATTCCCAAAACCAGTCATTTTCTTCCCGCAGCAGGTAAATTCCAAACTTCCTGCTCTGCCCCAGATAAAGTCTCCTTGCGCATTATCCTTATTCATTATTCATAATGTGAGATACCAGACGGAGGTTTCGCTCAATCAGGATGTTTCGGGCATCCAGATCGCCCTGCTGGGCGAGGGTCAGACAGTGACGTTCTTCCTCCTCTGTCAGAGGCTTCGGGAAAGAACCGGTGCTGATTTGCAGAGAATTACATGATAATGCTCCCATTATGAGTTACAGTGATTTCTCATTTCACCATCTCTCATAAAGGGAGCATATCGCTTGCAGTTCAGCGGGGACCTACTTGACCTGTTTCTTTTCCACTGCACCGCTGCGCCTTATACGATTTCTCGATAAAATGGATAATACCTTTTATCCTGCGCTTTGCGCGCAGGCCGCCAGTGGCGGCGAGAAATGTATGGATTACGTTTTCAGCGGCGATGCCGCTGACCGCGAGACCGCGGTCTCAAAAAACGGCGTTTAACCGTAATTTGAAAAACTAGTATCAGGAGCGTTATCCAGCCGGACTGCGGTACTGCGCAGCAAAAAAATCTGCGGGAACTTCCCACGAAGGGACGCCGAAAGAGGTCTTTTTCCGCACTGCTGATTCTTTACTTTGCTTTGCGGCGGCTGCGCACGTCAAAAGCAACCGCAATTACAAAAATAATGCCCTTTACAATGTACTGATAGGAGATATCAACACCCATCAGATTCATACCGTTTGTCAGAGACACGATCACGAAGGCGCCTACGACAGCGTTTGTCACTTTGCCAATGCCGCCGCTGACAGCGGTGCCGCCAATATAGGAAGAAGCAATTGCGTCCATCTCAAAGGCATTGCCCGCTGTAGGAGTCGCAGACTGGAGACGGGACGTGTAGAGGACACCAGCCAATGCGGCAAGGACACTCATCGAGCAGAATGCAAACTGCGTCACCTTTTTGACATCGACGCCTGACAATTCTGCCGCCTGGTCATTGCCGCCGATACCATAGATGTACCGGCCCAGTCTTGTTTTGTTCAGCAAGTAATTGTAGCTCAGCAGCACCGCTGCTACAATTACAGCCGTCCAGGGCAGGCCGCTGTAGTTTGCCAGTATCCAAATAACATACATGATAATCGCTGACTCAAGGACAATACCCAGCAGGAATACCGGCATGGAAGTTACATGGAAATGATACTTCAGCTTATTCTGGCGGGCCTTAACCTGCGTGAAAATCAGAACGGCGACAAGAATGACTCCGATCAGAACGGTGAGCAGATGGAATCCAAGGTCCACGCCTGGAATGTCAGGGATGAATCCGTTGGACAGGGCATTGAAGCCCTTGTTCGGAACAATGATGGTGCCGGTTTTCTGAAGGGCACGGCTCAGCAGGCCGCGGAAAATAAACATACCGGCCAATGTCGTAACGAACGCGGGGACGCCAACTCTTGTTACCAATGTGCCCTGATAGAGACCAATGCAAAGGCCAAGCACCAAGACAGCCAAAATAGCGACCCACTCGTTAACTCCAAACTGCGTCATCAGAATCGCGGCAATGGCTCCCGAGAAGCCGGCTACATAGCCTACAGAAAGATCAATGTGCTTCAAAATCAGAATCAGGGTCATACCGATGGCAAGGACTGCCACATAGCCGACCTGCTTGATCAGATTGCTTATGTTGGCTGCCTGTAAAAAGGCGCCCTGGGTCTTCCAGTTAAAGAATATCATGATGATTACCAGGGCGATATACATCATGTAATCTCTGATATTCGTCTTTGCGAGGCAAAAAAGTTCACTGATAAAGCTCTTCTTTTCCGGCTCGTTTTGTGTCGTCTTTTCCATTCCGAAACCTCCTATGATCTGACAGCCATAGCCATGACTTTTCTTTCATCGGCTTCCTCCGCCGACAGTTCACCGGTAATGCTGCCGCCCGACATGACATACAGTCTGTCGCTCATTCCCAAAACCTCAGGCAGCTCAGAGGAAATCATTATAATGCTCATGCCTTCTTCTACAAGCCGATTCATCAGCGTGTAGATCTCATATTTTGCACCGACGTCAATTCCCCGGGTGGGTTCGTCCAAAATCAGGACTTTCGGCTTTGCAAACAGCCATTTTGCCAGCTGTACCTTCTGTTGGTTTCCACCGCTGAGGTTGCCTACTTTTTGCATAATGGAAGGCGCTTTGATGTTCATAGAAGATTTCAGCTCATTGGCCATCTGAATTTCTTTATTTTCGTCTATCGATAAGCCATTCTGAAGGCATTCCAAATCCGCCAGAGTGATGTTGTACTTGATATTCTGAATCAGCACCAGACCGTTACCCTTGCGATCCTCGGAAACATAAGCGATTCCCTTCTTAATGGCATCCCGCGGCTTGTCGAAGGAAACCTTTTCTCCATTCAGGAAAATTTCTCCGCTTTTAATATGGTAATGTGAGGGATTGCCAAAAATGCTCATGGCAAATTCCGTACGTCCCGCACCCATCAGGCCCTGAAGGCCGACAATTTCGCCTTTTCTGACATTCAGATTGACGTTGTGAAGGATTTCCTTACCCGTTGCGGAATCCTCGACAGTCCAGTTGCGAACCTCAAAGCTGATGTCTCCAATATTTCGCTGCTCCCGCTTCGGGTAGATATTGTCAATCTCCCGACCGACCATGTGCTTGATGATTTCGGACTCGGTCACCGCTGTCTCTCTGGCATCCATGGAACAGATCGTAGCGCCGTCCCGCAGTACCGTAATGGTATCCGCGATTTCTATGATTTCCTTCAGTCTGTGAGAAATCATGATGCAGGTAACGCCCTGTTCCTTCAGTTCTCGAATCAGTTGCAGCAGGTTTTGGCTGTCATCCTCATTCAAGGATGACGTAGGCTCATCCAGAATCAGCAGTTTTACATTTTTAGAGAGTGCCTTGGCAATCTCCACCAGCTGCTGTGTACCGACACCCAGATTCTTCACCTTTGTGGAAGGATCCACATCCAGCCGCACCTTTTTCAGGACCTCTTTCGCCCTAACGATGGTTTCGTTCCAGTCAATATGATGACCGGACATAATTTCGTGCCCGAAAAAGATATTCTCATAAATTGAGAGTTCCGGAACCAGGGCAAGCTCCTGATAGATAATCGAGATTCCCTGCTCCTCGCTGTCCGCAATGGATCGAAATTGCTGAACCTCTCCGTTGTAGACAATATCTCCCTCATAGGTTCCGTGCGGGTAAACGCCGGAGAGGACCTTCATCAGTGTTGATTTTCCGGCTCCGTTTTCTCCGACGAGGCAGTGAATTTCTCCCCGCCTGACTTTAAAATTCACATTGTCCAGGGCCTTTACACCCGGAAATGTCTTTGTGATGCCGCGCATTTCCAGAATATATTCGCTCATGCCCTGCCTCCTTTCGATCGTCCGCCTCCCGGCGGCAATACAGTTCATTCATGCTGATTCTCTTTTAATATGTTTCATCAATTCGGATTAAGCATTTTTTTAGAGAATCATATGCGATGGGAATATGTGATTTCCCATTTCAAAAATCACATATTCGGCAACGCCAGCAGGCGGTGCCTTCTTGAGAGCAATTAAACTATTTCATCGAGAATTCGTATCAAATCTGCCAAAAGGCCGGCTTTTTGAAGCCAAAAGCCGGCCTTTCGCATATGGTAACTTTCTTCCCTTAGAAATTACAGACCGGTGAAGTCAGATGCGTCATAGTACTCGGAATCGATCAGTGCTTCTTTCACGTTGCTCTTCGTTACAACGACAATGTCAGTCTGCTTTGCGGGGACATCCTTTACACCATTGTTGTAGGTGGTGTCGGTCTTGGGCGTTTCGCCGTTCAGAATGGACATTGCCATCGCGACGGAATCAGCTGCCAAGGTGCGGGTGTCCTTAAACACGGTCATGGACTGCTTGCCATCGATCACATACTGGACAGAAGCCTTCTCAGAATCTTGACCGGTGATTACGTAGCTGGAGACATCCTTGTCAGCGGCGAACACATCCGCGATAGAACGGGCAGTGCCGTCATTGGGGGCGAGAACCAGAACGTCGCCCTTCTTGTCCGCGCCAACAGCGGTCAGATTGGCCTCTGCCTTGGACTTAGCAACATTGAAATCCCAATCCGTCGTAACCTGACCGACGATTTTGCCGACTTCGTCACGGGTGAGCTCAGCCTTGTTCTGCAGAGCCTCTGCCTCGGAAGAGTTCTCAATCACAAAGGTTCCGTCAGCAATCTTGGGCTGGAGCACGCTCCAGGCGCCCTCGAAGAAGATAAACGCGTTGTTGTCGGTAGCCGCGCCGGCGTACAGGTACAGGGGGATGCCGCTGCCCGCAGGGGCGTTGTCTACCAGATACTGGCCCTGAGCCGCGCCGACCGCAAAGCTGTCGAATGTCACATAGTAATCAACCGCGTCCGTACCGGTGATCAGCCGGTCATAAGCAATAACGGTCACGCCGGCAGCCTTGGCCGCTTCAACGGCAGCTGCGGCAGCAGCACCGTCCTGCGCGCAGATAATCAGCACGGAAATTCCCTTGGAGATCAGCGTCTCAACGTTTGTCTTTTCAGTCGCGGAAGAACCCTGGCTGAACATGACCTGGTTAGTGAATCCGGCATCGCTCAGGATGGATTCAAACTGTGCCTGATCCTGCAGCCATCTGGGCTCATCCTTGGTAGGCAGCACGATGCCAACCTGAATGGTTCCGCTCGCAGACTTGTCAGCGGCAGGCTTCGCTCCGTTGGCGGTCTGTGCACTGCCGGAACTACCGCAGCCGGCCAGCAGGCCGATCAGTAGGGATGCCACACAGAGCAGACTAATCAACTTCTTCTTCATAGAAAACCCTCCTTATTATTGGCCGTCAGAATTTGCTCCGGCCTTTGATGGTTTGACTTTATCATAAATAATGATGAATTTGTTTTACACATTCTTCACATTCCTGTGCATTCTGAAAATGTTTTGCCGGAAATAGCATTGTTTTGCGTTATCACTGTTTAATAGGTTTGAAAATTGCTACATATTCATCATAATAGCAAAATTCCCAGGGGTTATATTTGTGCTAAATGCACAAACGCAGCGAGAGAACCGGTAATACCAACCAGTTCTCCCGCTGCTTCAATTCAGAGCTTCCCTTATCCGATTTACGGTTTCATCAAATCCGGTCGGTTCAGGTACACATCCTCTCTCAAATGAAATCCGCTGTCAATGATAACGCTCTGCATATTGTCCAGTGTAACGGCAACAGGCGCAAGACGGATATAGGGAATCTGATCCCCGTCTTCTGTAAGGAAATATTCACATTCAAGGGTTTCGCCCTTTATCAGGCGTACCGTTTCCTGCGCTGCCCGGGAAGCCAGCTTGTCCACCGGCTTGTATACCGTCATGGACTGGGTGCCCTCCACAATCCGCTGGCAGGCTGCCAGATCTCCATCCTGACCAACTACGCGGACTTTTCCTGCCAGGCGCTGCTCCGCAAGCGCGTCCACCACCGCCCCGGCCAGATTGTCATTACCGCACATAATGCCGGAAACGGATTCCACCAGCTCACGATGCTCCCGGATGTAGGCTCCGGCATTCTCCGGCTTCCATCCGTCGGTGTAATAGGTGTCCAGAACACTTACGTCCTTCCCCTGGATTTCCGACAGGAAGCCTTCCTCGACCTCCAGCACGTTATGATCTGTCAATGGGCCGCAGATCAAAAGAAGGTCGGATGTCGTTTCTGTATTGCTCAAAAGCGTTTGTGCCATCAGTTCCCCTACCTTTCTGTTGTCAAAGGTGATATAAAGGTCAGGATGCGCACCCACAATAAGTCGGTCGTAGGCGATTACTTTGATATTGGCACTCTGTGCTTTTTTGACGGTCTCCAAAAGAGGAGCGGAGTCAATTGGCACGATCACGATGGCATCTACTTTTTTCTGGATAAAGTATTCCATCAGTTTGACCTGTTCTTCTACACTTCCGTTCGCGTTCTGTACATTTACTTCTGCGCCCAGCTCCCGTGCGGCAGACACGAACACATCGCGGTCTCTTTCCCATCGTTCCATGACAAAGTTATCAAAAAGCATACCGATCTGGAGGCATGTCTCCTGCGTGTCCGGCGATGCTTTCGGCTCCGAACCGCAGCCTGTCATCAGGATCAGAAGCAGGGCTGCCGCCAAGGCAGCTCTCAAGCGATCAGCGATTCTCATGTCCATCGTTTCCCCCTGTACTCTGTAGGTGTCTCCCCGGTGTTTTTCTTGAAGGAACGGCTGAAGTAATTGGGGTCGGAGTATCCAACGGCGGTACAGATTTCTTTCATGCTCTTATCCGTTGTGTTCAGCAGCGTCTTGGCCTTTTCCATCCGAATGCTGGTCAGATACTCCACAAAGGTCTGCCCCGTCTCCTCCTTGAACAGCTTGGTGAAATAATACGGGCTGACATTGACCTGACGGGAAACATTGTCCAGAGACAGATCTCGGGCGAAATGCGCCCGAATATACTCCTGCGCTTGCTTGATTAGTCCAGCGGAGTTCTTCTCCCTGCTTTCAGTCAGGTTTACAGCCGCTGCCCGCATCTTCTGAAGGAACCAGATCCGAAGTTCCTCGAGAGTCGGCGCACTCAATACTGCAGACAGATAGTCGCGCCGGGAAGCAAAGTGATAGGTTCGCCCACCGTTTCGGTAAGAGATTCGCTCAGCCCATAGGACGTATTCCAGAGCTTTCAGCCGCACGTCCTGTGGGTCTTCCTGCCATTTCCCAGACATCCATTCAAAAAAACGATTGGATTCCGCGACAGTTCCCGCCACGTCGCCTCTCTGCACACACTCAAAGATTGCCTTTTCTGTTTCAACGGGGTAGTCCTCCTCATAGCCGCAGGACAGTGGGAGGTCTCCGGCATGCGCCACGCTTCCGGAGGAAAACTGGAAGGAGCTTACCGCTTCCGTATAGGAAGTATGGGCGTCTTCCAGACTTTTCACGGAGCCGATTCCAACACGGAATCTGGCATCCACAATGTCCTGAAGTTTTCTCACCATCTGGCGGGCTTTCTGGATGACCTGAATTCTCTGCTCGTATTCCTGTTCTGCGGGGCAGCGGGCACAGGGTACAAACAGGATCACGGTATTCGCCATCTGTGGTCCAATGACCGCAGGAAAGAACTCCTTAATCGTTTCCCGGAGCCGGACGTCATTCTTATACATCTGGACACTGAGATCCACCGTGTTGGAAAGCGTTCCAGTCTCCTTCTGAGCGTCATATTCAATGACCATCATGAAGCCGCTGTCCTCCGTAACCCCCAGCAGATCTTTGAACTGAGAAACTTCCCGGACGTAATTTTGCCGAAACAGCACGGAGTAAATGAAGCCGCTTTCCACAATCGGTGTCGCCGTTGCCAGCTGCTCTTTCACCCGAAGGTCGTTGCTCCGCCGCTCCCGCTCCCCGTTAATTCTCTCCATGGCCCTGTCTCTTATACACATCTCCGAGCCCACGAGACGCGTAGTAATCTCGT
>ENA-OYYH01001183-OYYH01001183.1-human-gut-metagenome-genome-assembly--contig:-NODE-1183-length-11038-cov-11.334517_pt1 | contig 11038 bp, 8 predicted proteins | sample MGYA00243245_ERZ653439 | MGnify/ENA primary metagenome ERZ653439 (study PRJEB26926, sample SAMN06165028) | human gut metagenome | biome: ENVO:00009003; feature: ENVO:2100002; material: ENVO:00002003... | reverse complement strand
GTCTCGTGGGCTCGGAGATGTGTATAAGAGACAGATTATTAAGGTAAAAATATTATTGCTTTTCACTAAATTTTTCTGTAATTTGTGTTTAAAATGACAGTTGCTTTTTTTTGAAGTTTATTGTAAAATATAAAGGAGGATTTAGTGTTTGCTATCCGCTCAAAAATATCTAGGAGGATTTTTTCTTATGAAGTTAAGAAATGTTATCGCTGCTGCTTCTGCTGTCGTAGTTGCTGCAGCAAGCACAATCACATCATTCGCAGCATCTCCATTCAAGGGCAGCATCAACAGCGCAGGTATGTTCGCATGCCTTCTGTCTGATGATGTTAATGTTCCTATGTTCACATCCTATGATCAGATTTCCGACCTTTGCGGTTTCACTCTGAACATCAAGGCTGTTGATAAGAGAGCTATCGAGTCCGCAGTTGCTGAGGGCGCATGGATCTCCGGTGATATGGGCTTCAACTCCCAGTCCACTGGCTGGAAGCAGTACGGTTGGGGCATCGAAGGCTCTTCCGCAAACGACAAGCCCTATCAGTTCAAGGCTGGCGATAAGAGAGGCGAGTACTCTGTAACTTACATGCAGGATACACCTATCTTCGCTTCCACTGATACATATGCTCAGATCTGGCTCCAGAACTATTCTGATGCTTATGAGTTCGAGATCGTTGACTTCACTCTTCTGAACTCCAAGGGCGAGGACATCACAAAGGCTGTTGCTGAGACTACAGCTCCCGCTGAGACCACTGCTGCTCCCGAGGAGACCAAGGCTCCCGAGGAGACAACCGCTCCTGCTGAGGAGACCGTTGAGGTTTCCATCGACACAGCTGAGGTTGAGACCTTCGAGGTAGAGACCGCTGAGGTTGAGACTGCTGAAGTTGATACCGCTGAGGTAGCTATCACTGAGGCTGCTACCGCTGAGGCTGCTACCGCTGAGGCTGCTACCGCTGAGGCTCCTGCTGACAACGCTGCTGACGCTAACAAGGGCAACCCTGAAACTGGCGTTGCTGGCGTAGCTGTTGCTGCCGGCGTAGTTGCTCTGGCTGGCGCTGCTGTTGTAGCTTCCCGCAAGAGAAAGTAATCAACAATAAGTGACAGATAGTACAAACACTAACCGCACCCCCGGACGAAAGTCCGGGGGTGTTTTTATTGTGTTTCGGAATTTATCCAGGTTTATTCCGAGATAGCTACACTGTCCGGAGATTCAGCGCGGCAGAGGCTGTGCGGTTCGGATCAGGCGGGACTGCACGGTCGAAACTGTCAGCAGTACTCCGCGGGAGCTTACAGCATAAAAAAACAGCCCCTCGGAGAGGAGCTGTTCAGTACGCCGCACTGGTTCGGGATAATCCCAGCCGCAGCGGAAAGATTCACTTAACGAGGAGCTTCTCGAGCGGCTTCCGCACGAGCTTGTTCCAGAACTTGACGACGAATCCGGTGAGCACCGCCGCAATTATCGTACCCTCACGGGCTCCCATAACGTGGAAATCGAAGAATATCAGCGACAGCACCACCGCGACAATAACGCAGGATATATCGAACACGACCTTCACCGAGCCGAACTCCTTATGCACTGTATCGGAAACCGGCTTAACGAACGCTTCTCCCGAGTTCATGACCACGTCCGCGACGGAGGATATCGGCGACACCCCAAGCTCGCCCTTTTTCGTGATGGCAACTCCCAGCGCCGAAATAAACAGGCTGATTATGAACAGCGCGTACCGTTTCGCAAGCTCTTTTACCGGGATAAGAGGTTTTCTCTCTTCCATTTGTTCTCCTTTTATAATTGCGGTATCTTTTTGATTACTGCGTCAGCTATTGGTTTTCGCTTCCTTTTGCCTACAAAAGGAAGCGGGAGTGTGAGGGCAGAGCCCTCACCACTCTGCGCGCTGGCGCGCAGTTATACGTTTCAAAAGCGCTAAAGGGGTGTGGGGGAAAACAAGAGTTTTCCCCCACAGTTTTTTGCAATTTACTGCTGTTCTGACTTTTTCGACAAGCTAACCCACGTTTATGCAGGCTTTGTATTCTTTTTAGCTGTGGAAATCAAATTACAGAACTCTCGCGAGGAAGTCGCGCAGGCGCGGGTTCTTCGGGTCTGTGAAGATCTCCTGGGGAGTTCCCTGCTCCTGAATTTTGCCGTCTGCCATGAACAGCACGCGGCTCGCTACTTCCCTTGCGAATCCCATCTCGTGGGTGACTACTATCATAGTCATGCCGCCCTCTGCGAGCTTCTTCATCAGCTCCAGCACCTCGCCGACCATCTCCGGGTCAAGCGCGGATGTAGGCTCGTCGAACAGGATAACGTCAGGGTTCATCGCCAGCGTGCGCGCTATCGCGATACGCTGCTTCTGACCGCCGGAGAGCTGCGCGGGGTACGCGTCAGCCTTGTCGGAAAGCCCTACCATCGCGAGCAGCTCGTCTGCGCGCTTGTCCGCCTGAGCCTGGGTCATTATCTTGTTCTTCACCGGAGCTATAGTGATGTTCCGGCGGATAGTCAGGTGCGGGAACAGGTTGAAATGCTGGAACACCATGCCCATCTTCATGCGGACGGAGTTCAGCTCCCTGCCCTTTGCGTGGGTGATGTCCCTGCCCTCGAACTCGATAACGCCGCTTGTGGGCTGCTCGAGGAGGTTAAGGCAGCGCAGGAACGTACTCTTACCGGAGCCTGACGGCCCGATAACAACTACCTTCTCGCCCTTTTCGATGGTCTCGGTGATGCCGTCAAGGACGACCAGGTCGCCGAAGCTCTTTTTAAGATTACTTACGCTTATCATTCGACAGTCTCCTTTCCAGACGGTTAACAAGTGCGGACAGTCCCACTACCATCAGCAGATAGATGAGAGCCACAGCGATCAGCGGCAGGAATGCCTCGTAGGTCTGCGAACGGATAGTATCGCCGCCCTTTGTGAGGTCGTTCAGCGCTATGTAGCCGGAAACGGAGGTCTCCTTCAGAAGCACGATGGCCTCGTTGCCGAGCGCGGGGAGGATATTCCTGATCGCCTGCGGGAGGATAATGGAGATCATCGTCCTCGTGTAGCCGAAGCCCAGCGAAGATCCCGCCTCGAACTGACCGCGGTCAACGGACATGATACCGGAGCGGACGATCTCAGCAACGTAAGCCGCAGAGTTCAGACCGAACGCAATAACCGCAACCAGTATCTTGCTGATGTTCACGGAGCTGAACACAACAAAGTAGATGATAAGAAGCTGTACGACCATAGGCGTACCGCGGACTACCGTCAGGTAAATGCGGCAGATGAAATTCGGTATCCTGAGCCTGCCGGTGAGCTGGTTAGTGGAGCGGATTATCGCAATGACGAATCCGAGCACGATACCTATAACAACCGCCAGAACGGTGATGAGCAGAGTGTTTCCGAGACCCTGCACCAGGTATACCCAGCGATCCTTGTCAAGGAAGGTGCTCTTGAGCTTTTCAACAAAATTCTGGGAGGAAGCGTTTCCGCTCTTGTAAATGATGACCTGGCTCGCCTCAGTGTAGCTGTCGGAGAAGTTGACGTTCTTCAGGCGGTCTTCGGTAACGGTCATGCCGGCTACGCCTACGTCAGCCTTGCCGGAATCAACCGCCGCAATAACGGAATCGAACGCCATATCGTCAATGACAAGCTCCTTGCCGAGGATATCGCATACGGCTCTCATCATGTCAACGTCGAAGCCGACTATCTCGCCCTCTTCCTTCAGCTCGTAGGGCGGGAACTCAGCGTTGGTAGCCATTACCAGCTTGCCGCTGTAAGTGATGCCCTCCGGGCTTTCGTAGGGGTGCTTGCCGTACTCGGCGTCAACCAGCCAGTTCTGCTCGATGAGGTTGAGCGTGCCGTTCTCGCGGAGCTGTGAGAGCGCGTCGTTTATCTGCTGGGTCAGCTCGTCGTTGCCCTTCTTTATCGCGCAGGCGTACTTCTCGACTGCAAACGGCTTCGGAGCGATGGAAAGCTCCGGGTTCTTGCTTACAAAGTACTTCGCCGGGGAGGAGTCGATGAGCACTACGTCGACCTTTCCCTGCTTGAGCGCTTCGATGGCGTCGGCGCCCTTGTTGTACTTCTCGACGGTCGCGCCCTCTACGCCCTCGGCGTAGGTCATGCCGGTGGTACCCATCTGAACGCCGATGGTCTTGCCGGTGAGGTCGGTGGACATGCCCTTTACAATGATGACCTGGCTCGCCTCGGTGTAACTGTCGGTGAAGTTGACGTTCTTCAGACGGTCCTCGGTGACGGTCATACCGGCTACGCCTACGTCAGCCTTGCCGGAATCCACTGCGGCGATGATGGAATCGAACGCCATATCGTCGATGACAAGCTCCTTGCCGAGAATGTCGCACACGGCGGTCATCATGTCGACGTCGAAACCGACGATCTTGCCCTCTTCCTTGAACTCATACGGAGCAAACTCGGCGTTAGTAGCCATGACAAGCTTGCCGTCGTATGTGACGCCCTCGGGGCTTTCGTAGGGGTGCTTGCCGTACTCGTCGTCAACGAGCCAGTTCTGCTCGATGAGGGTCAGCGTGCCGTTTTCGCGGAGCTGTGAGAGCGCGTCGTTGATCTGCTGGGTCAGCTCGTCGTTGCCCTTCTTCACCGCGCAGGCGTATTCCTCGACTGCGAACGGATCGTCAAGCGTAACTATGTCGGAGTTTTTGCTTACAAAGTACTTCGCGGGGGAAGCGTCGATAAGTACCGCGTCGATCTTTCCCTGCTTGAGCGCTTCGATGGCGTCGGCGCCCTTGTTGTACTTCTCGACGGTCGCGCCCTCCACGCCCTCGGCGTAGGTCATGCCGGTGGTTCCGATCTGGACGCCTATTTTCTTGCCGACAAGGTCGTCCGCGCATGTGACGGAGCTCTGCTGCGAGGACTGCTCCGCCGCGCAGCCCGTGAACATGCACAGCGTGAGCAGCAGCGCAGAAACCGCCGCTAAAAATTTCTTCATGGTGAGTAACTCTCCTTTTTTCAAAACTATCTATAATTATACATCATCGCGCACGCAATTGCAAGCATTATTTCAAAAAATGGAGTGAAAAGAAGAGATTTAGTTTAATTCGGAGATGTGGAACACTATAAACTATAATTTATCGGCGAATGTTCCTCTTACTGCAATCCAAAATCGGGAGTCAAGGGGGGTCTCCCCCAGTGGGGGAGGTGGCGCGAAGCGCCAGAGGGGTTGACCGACAGAACGCGTCCCCCTTGCAGGACAAGGGCGGAGCCTTTGTCGCCGTCAGGCGAAACCTCCGCACGAAGTGCGGTTACTCTGCGCGCCGGCGCGCAGACGAATGAAATTATAAGAGCGCGTTTACCGTTTTCCTTGTTCATGGGTGAGTTCCTCCTAGTTAGTCATCACTAATATAATAGCATGATAATGGCGTGCTGTCAATAGAGTCAGGTCAGCCGAGGGCGGTGTCGAGGCTCATCATGACGACGAACCCGGCGGCGAAGGCGATTGTGCCGACGTTGGAGTGCGGCTCGCCGGACATTTCTGGGATAAGCTCCTCAACGACGACGTAGACCATGGCGCCGGCGGCGAAACTCAGCAGGTACGGCAGCACCGGGACTACCAGCCCGGAAAGCAGCACGGTCAGGACGGCGGCGAGGGGTTCCACGGCGCCGGAGAGGGTTCCCAGCAGGAACGCCCTGCCCTTCCCCATTCCGGAGGAGCGCAGCGGCAGGGAGATTATGGCGCCCTCTGGGAAGTTCTGGATAGCAATGCCGAGGGAGAGCGCCAGCGCGGAGGCGGCGGCAATGCTGGCTCCGCCGCTCGCAAGCCCGGCGTAGACCACTCCGACCGCCATTCCCTCGGGGATATTGTGGAGGGTCACGGCGAGGAGGAGCATGGTGTTTTTGCTGAGGGAGCTGCGGCCGCCCTCCGGGGCGTCGGAGTTCATATGCTGGTGCGGGATAACGCGGTCGAGGAACAGCAGGAACAGTATTCCGAGCAGGAATCCCGCCGCCGCTGGAACAAATCCGAGCCGCCCCAGCCCCTCGGACTGCTCCATCGCGGGAATGAGCAGGCTCCATACGGAGGCCGCCGTCATGACCCCCGCCGCGAATCCGGTGAGGCTCCGCTGAACCAGGAAGTGCGGCTGTCTGCGCAGGAAGAATACGCAGGCGGCTCCGGCCGTGGTGCCGATGAAGGGGATAAGTATGCCGTAGATTATCTGGGTCTGCATTCATGCCTTCTTTCTAATTAATTCGGAATTCAGAATTCGGAATTCGGAATTTCGGTGCCGCCTCCGGCGGCGGATTCAAATTACGGGCAGGCTCAGCACCTGCATGTTTTCGCCGTGTGTAGTATATCCGCGAGGTAGTTATAACTAACTAACGTACACAAGCACCAGTTAGTTGTGACTACCTTGATATTGTACCACTAACTGCGGGATTTGTCAAGCGGTTTGTGATATCCGGGAAGAAATTGATAAATGACTGTGCAGTAAATTGCAGTCCGGGAGGCTCTACAATGGAGGTAAAACAAAGGAGGAAACGCCATGAAAACAGTATTTGAGCTTCTCAACCCCGACAACACGATATCGGTGAACCGCCGGCTGGCGCATGCGCTGGGGCTGTCGGAGGCGGTGATATACGCGGCTCTGCTGGCGAAGCACGCCTGGTACGAACAGCACGGAAAGCTCTCCGACGGGTGGTTTTATTCCACGGTGGACGACATGGAGGAATCCACGTCGCTGACGAAGTGCCAGCAGTCCCGGTGCGTGAAGCGGCTGGTCAGCGCGGGACTTATCCGGTGCGCGGCGAAGGGTCTCCCGGCGCGGCGGTTCTTTTACATCGTGGACGACCCCCAGCTCCTGGAGGGAATAATCGGCGTCTGCGAGCCGTCCCCGGAAGAAAACGCTCCGGCAGTGCACAGTGAAACCTCCCCGCAGGAAGTAAGGAAATCCGACGGCTGGCAGTCGGAAATCACGGCGGCAGGCAGTGCGGAATCCTCACAGAAAACCAAAGACAATAAAACAAAAGAAAATAAACCTGAAAACATCAAACCCGACAGCGCGCAGCTGGAAGCGGCACGCTCCAGGATAAACCACGCTGAGCTTTCCAGGAAGTACGGAAGCGGATTCGCCGGCCTTGCCGCAGAGGTCACGGCGGAGGGCATGGCGGGAGCCTTCACGCTTACGACTGACGGACGGACTTTATCAGCAGAGGAAATTTCTGCTGTTTTTTCCAGGATTGATTACAGCGCGGTGAGCCACGTTGCGGACTACATATCCGGCAAGAGCGGTATACGGAATCTGAAAGCGTACCTGCGCTCGGCGCTGTACAAGGCGGTCGGGGAGATTTCCCAGAAGCCCGCCCCGCCAAAGCGCGACTACTCCGAGCCGCTGTGGGACGACGACAGGAGCGCGGCTCTGAACGAGGATATCCTCGGGGAACTGCGCGAGATGTACGGAGCGCCGGAAAGCTCCGGGAAGGACTACAACGCGCCGCTCTGGTAGTCCGCGGAGGTTCTCAGGCGAGTAACATCAGCCCGAGGAACATCACCGCCCCGGCGGTATTTCCCTTTGCGGGGAGCTTCGTGGGCGGAGCGGTACAATCAGGAAGTTTTTTGAAACAATCAGGAAGTTTTGCTTGACGGCGAAATGTAATTGTTGTATAATTATTATAAATATAGTAGCGGGCGCGGCGGAAGCCGAAAAGCCCGGCACACAAGGAGGAAACAATGAAGCATAGATTATTCAAATGCGGCAGGCTGAGCGGAATGCTCCTGGGAGCCGCGGCGCTTCTGGCGATGGTGCCGCTGATGTCGGTTCCGGCTCTGGCGGAGGAGCCAGGTGCCGCTTACGCAGCGTCCTCAACGCCGGCGGAGTCAAACTCAGACGGCATGGATTTCACCCCTACGGCGAACTACTGGAATTATTACGATGAGAGCGGCGTAAGAAAACAGTTTAGTCCTGACGATGCCGGCTGGACTATTACCGCCAGGGACTGGAAGTGGTACGGAAAGGCCGAGGGCGATATCCAGCCTAATACCCTCGAGATACTGAACGGTTTCGATCTCTATACCACCGATAATTACGCGATAAAGCTCCCGGCGGGCAGCACCGTGATTTTCCATGCCGACGTCCTGCTTGAATCCAAGGTCAACTGCATATACTCCGAAGGATCAATCACCCTTAAGGGCGTGAGCGAAAACAATGACAGGCACACGCTGACATTCGGCAGTGCGGGAATATCCTCCGGATTAGACGTTACAGTCGAGAACCTCAACCTCAAAACCGACCCGGAATCCGTTGAAAGCTACGAACATGCCATTGAAGCGAATAGAAACCTCAGGCTTCAGGAATGCTGTTTCTACGCCGGCGACGAATGGAAGGGAAAGAACGTAGTAAACTGCGATACCTACAATATAAGCAGGGACGTTAACATTGATATCCCCGGCTCGTATTTCACTTCCATTTCCGGATCTGGGAACTATATCGCGGATATCGCTTATGTCAGCAACGTTATATTCGACGACGGCACCGAAATCAGAATCGGCGAAATCTACCTAAATATAACCAACACGTTAAGCCCCGCGGACGAATCCGCGCGCATGGAACTCGTCACAAATGCCTTCTGGACGGCGGACTACGGTCAGTATATTTACGAGGAAGCGATGTCCGACACCGACAGCGGCAGTTACAAGACCCTCGGCGGCAAGACCTATTCGATAGAGCTTTCAGACCTGATGAGCACAGACTTCTTCGAATATGAATGCGCCATCGTTGACGCCGATTCGCTGAACTCAAAAGGTTACACATTCAGTTTAAATAACGGGCCTGACAATCTCTGGTACCTTAACGTCACCGTACCGAACAAGGAACTGTTATCGAATACAAACGTTTACATTGACTTCTCTGACACAAAGTGCGAGTTCGGCACCGGGGAGACAAAGAGGCTTCACTTAATTATCGGCGAATCGTTAAAGACCAACAAGCTCGAAATAGTCAACCCGAGCCATAACGACGCGGACGACCTGCTGAAACACGTTGATATATCCCTTAAATTAAACAACGAAGAGACCCCGTATATTAAGGATTCCAAGTTATACTACCTGATCCCGGAGCATTATGAGTTCAAGCTGTCCCTCCTGCCGAAAAACTGCGAGCTGACAAGCGTATTCTACGGGGATTCAGATACGGACTGCGAACCGATAGGCCCCTCTATTGACGCGCTCTATACTAACTTTCTGGAAAGCGACAAGGGCGTGTATATCTGGTATTCCGAGTCAGACGAGAAGCAGTACAGCACTCTGAGTATCTCGGACGAGCTTATCAGCGCAGTGAAGGTGGGAAAGATCAACAGCGTTTTCGCCTATGACGACGTGAGCGGCAAGGCATGGAGCCTTGACAGCGCAATAAATGAATTCCCGACCAGCTTCCTGAACGGCAGATCAATAGAAATAACGATCTCCGCCGAGGATTACGGCGTAAGCGACATCTGCGGAGAAAAGCCGCGCTACAGCTCCGAACAAGAAATGAATTTCTATAAGCTGGACTATCTCACTGTTAACGGAGATACTGTTATAACAGCTCCGGTGCGCGAGCTGTGCAAGTTCGCCGCATTTTCGATCAACGGTCCTCAGCCCATAATAAAGGGCGACAGAGACCCATCCGGTATGGGCTACCTCGGCGTGGAGTACACGATAACCGTTCCGTTCGACGAAGGGAAGCTCCTTGTCGGCGCTGACTTCAACGGCACGCCTATAGAGCCGTACACGGCGGACGATAATGGCTGGAACTACAAGATTACCACGATCAGCGGAGCAGAAAACAAGTTCGTGTTCACATACACCGACGTTGCAACCCTCAGGATCCCCAAGCCGGAGAACGGCAAGGTGGAGTTCACCGGAACTTTGGACGGCGGCAGGGGCGTTAACACCCTGGAAGACGGCACCAGCGTCTACACACTGGCGACAAACGACACGGTGACGCTCAAGTTTGTTCCGGACGACGGATACAAGTTCGTATCTGCGGCGCAGGACGGCTCTGAGCTGAAGGTCGGTTCTGACGGCACCTGTGTTATAACAATGGATCTGCTCGCTGACTGGACCATCACGGCGAAGTTCGAGAAGAAGTCCGGAGGTTCTACAGGCGGTTCCACCGGAGGTTCTACAGGCGGCTCTACCGGAGGCTCTACAGGCGGTTCCACCGGAGGTTCTACGGGCGGTTCCACTGGAGGTTCTACGGGCGGAAGCCACAGACCTTCCACTAACTCTGACAAGACGGTGGAGAGCACTCCGACGATGGACGGCAAGTCGATGAGCTGGAACGACATCGGTAATCATCTGAGCAAGCTTCCGGAAAACAGCTCCGCCAAGATCTCGCTGAACGGCAAGACCACCCTGCCCGAAGCGGTTATCAGCGCGATAAAGGACAGAAAGCTCACTGTTGAGTTCGTATACGACAGCGTTAAGAGCTGGGTAGTACGCGGTGACAAGATCGGCACAGTTTCTGCGGCTGAGTTTGCGGCTTTCCCGGGCAACGCTGACTCCAGCGCTCTTCGCGGCGTGTTCGGAGTTGACCTCAAGGTCGGCGGCACAAAGGTTCCGGCAGAGCTGAAGCTCGCGTTCCGCAAGGGATTCGCGGGTCAGTTCGCGAACGTATACAAGCTGAACGGCGGCGTTCTGGAATTCCAGCGCTGCGTAAAGGTAGGCGCGGACGCCACTGCGGTGATCCCCGGCGCTGACGCGGCTGGCGAGTACGTTGTTATGGTTTGCGAATTCAGCGACGTTCCCGGCGACGCCGATAACGACGGCGTACTCAGCGCCCTCGACGCCTCCGCAGTACTCAAGGAGGCGGTAGGCATGGCGAAGTCCGCGAACGCGGCTATGTGCGACTTTAACGGCGACGGAGAAGTCAACGCGCTGGACGCGGCGGCAGTGCTGAAGGCGGTCGTAGGAGTAAGGTAATTCGTATCGCGAGATAAATTACGGGCAGGCGCTAAGCCTGCCCGTTTTTTGTTAAACTATAATTTAGCGCTACATGGAAACTACTGTGTCAGCAATTGGTTTTCGCTTCCTTTTGCTTACAAAAGGAAGTGGGAGCGTGAGG
>ENA-OYYH01001182-OYYH01001182.1-human-gut-metagenome-genome-assembly--contig:-NODE-1182-length-11042-cov-4.668062_pt1 | contig 11042 bp, 10 predicted proteins | sample MGYA00243245_ERZ653439 | MGnify/ENA primary metagenome ERZ653439 (study PRJEB26926, sample SAMN06165028) | human gut metagenome | biome: ENVO:00009003; feature: ENVO:2100002; material: ENVO:00002003... | reverse complement strand
TCGGAGATGTGTATAAGAGACAGCCGGTAGCCAGCGCGGCAAACAGCACCAGAATCACGTTGTTGATCATGTCCACCAGAGAAACGCCGGAAATCGCCGCCTCGCCCACGGAGGAAACCATCACGCCGTCGCACATTCCCACCAGAATGGTCAGCGCCTGCTCGATGATGAGAGGAATAATCAGGCGTATCAGTCTTTGGTTGGAAAAGAGCCTCTGCTCTGTCAACGATCTCACCTCTTTACTATATCTTCAGCGAGTATACCACGGAAAAATGCGTTTTTCAATATGAAAATGTCACACTTTTTCGTTATAGCGGACTGTCTCATAGCATTCTCTCCGACGGTCGGCCCGGATGAACGGCTCCTGAATCGCCGTTTCCGTGAGAATCCCGTACTTTTCCGGGCGGCGGTAGGCGTTGCCGTGAACCTCCCGCTTCCGGTATTCCCGCAGCATGTCCATATCCAGCTCTGCCAGATAAATCCCTTCGTCCTCCCCCGCCTCCAGAATACAGGTGTTCCGGGACCCGGAAAGTTCCGGCAGATAAGCCACGCCGTCAAATACGGTGGAATGTCCGTTGCAGTCCGGATGGGGCGAGGGATAGTTGCAGGTTGCGATGGCAGTCATGTTTTCATACGCCCTGCCCCGGAGCTGGGACAGGCGGTTGATCTCCATGGGGCAGGCGTTGGGCGTGAGGATCAGTTCCGCGCCTTTCAGCATCAGGATTCGTGCACTTTCCGGGAATTCCCGGTCGTAGCAGATCATGGAGCCGACCTGCACGGCTCCCTCTTCCGTATCCAGCGAAGCGACAAAAAAGTCCTCCCCCGCCTCCAGACGGCACTCGTCCCCAAAATCACAGGTATGCACCTTGGCGTAGGTGTACAGCCGCCGCCCGTGGCGGTCAAACAGGCTGACCGCATTTCTTGGCCGTTTCTCTTTCTTTTCCAGAAACGTGATGGCGATCGCCATGTTGAGTTCCGCCGCCAGTTTTCCGAATCCGGACACGAATTCTCCGTCCGCCGGAACCGCCGCGCGCTGCAGCGCTTCCGCGTCCTCGGGAATGTCATATCCATTACTCCACATCTCAGGAAACAGCGCGATATCCGCCCCCAGCACCTTCGCCTTCCGGCACGCCTCCACGCCCTTTTCCCGGTTTCCGTTCAGAGAACCGGTGGGCAGAATTTGCAGCAGTGCAATTTTCATAGGGCGTCAGCCTCCAAAGCAGAGCTTCATGATCACCGCAAGCACTGCCAGATGTACGGGATAGAACAGGTAAAATCCCAGCTGCACCGCCCGGTTTGCCGTGGCTTTCCGGCCGGAATACAGGCAAATGGGGATCATGGCAAACAGCGCAAACAGCTCTATGGGAATCTGAATGACGCCAAAGGAGATCGCCGCGTTATTCATCATCAGGCACAGCGCCGCCAGCCCCACAAGCTGTATCATCCGGCGGTTCGGCAGCTCCCGCGTCAGCCAGAACAGCGCGACTATGGCCACACCGTATCCGCCGTAATCCGTTTTCAGCCACTCCGCCGCGAAGAAAAACGGCACGACGGCCAGCAGCTTCATCCAGTATTTGGGACATTTCTTCATCAGCTCCACCATTCCGAAGCCCAGAAGCAGCGTCACCATCACGCTCTGATTTTCCCACGTCCATCCGCCGAACAGGGCAAAGTCAAAGCCCGGCTCCGACAGCAGTGCGCCGATAAACAGCCGGAGGGCATATTTTCGCGGGTCATGGGTATAATGCGCCCCCTCGGCCAGCAGAAAGCAGTAAATCGGGAACGCGACCCGGCCAATGATCCGCATGGCAAAATACAGGTAGTAGATCCCATCGAATGGCGTTACAAAAAACTGCGACTCCACCACGGTCGCGCCCACATGGTCGATCAGCATGGTGACGCAGGCAATGATTTTCAGCGTTTCCTGAGAAAGACCGGATTTTTTCATACAGCACTCCCCTTCGCCGTCTGCGGCATAACATTGTTTCTGCCATTATAGCGCGCCATGGGAAAAACTGCAAACTTTTTCTGATGCTTTGTTGCTTTTTCCGGAAAGTCAGGCTATAATGGCAAAAAAGGGGGTGTGCGGGATGTTTCTCAGCTTTGTGGTTCCCGTTTACAATGCGGCGCAGTATCTTCCCGAATGTCTGGATTCGCTGCTGGCGCAGGATATTTCCGACTACGAGATCATCTGCGTCAACGACGGCTCCAGAGATGCCAGCCCGGAGATTCTGGGGCAGTACGCGGCGGAGCACGGCAATATCCGCGTGATTAACAAGGAGAACGGCGGCGTGGTCTCGGCGCGCAACGCCGGTCTGTCGGCTGCTCAGGGCGATTACATCTGGTTTGTAGACGCGGACGATTTTCTGCTGCCCAACATCCTTGGCTTCCTCAAAGACAAAGCAGCGGAAACCGCCTGTGACCGGCTGATCGTCGGCGGCTATCAGTTCACCGACCGCCTGACCGACGAGGAGATTGCCCTGTCCCGGCAGATGAAGCTGCCCATAAATTCCCAATGGTATGATTCCGTGGTGTGGAGAAGTCTTCTGCGCCGGGAATTTCTGCTGGAAAACGGCCTGAACTTCCGTTATCCCGAACTGACCCACGGCGAGGACGGGTTATACATGTACGAAGTCGGTCTTTGCGCCCCGAAAAGTGTCGAGATTAAGCTGGCGCTGTATTGTTACCGCGAGCATTCCGGTTCTGCCGAAACGACCGTCAGCCTGGAGAATTACCACAAGAAAATCCGCTCCTACATACGCATTTCGGAAATCCTTCTGGGTTATTACCGTGATGGCCGTCAGGATCCCACCACTGCCGACAAGCTGATGGTCTTTTTATGGTTTACCCTGTATGTAACCGCCTCACTTCCCCGCAAGGATGCCGCCGCTGTATTGCGTCAGCTGCGCCAAAAAGGGCTGTATCCCTTCCACCGTCCCCCGCAGTGTACGCTGACCCATGCCTACATGACCCGTCAGACCGGCTGTGTGGGAACATTTCTGGATTGGCTGTGCCGCCACCTGCACACCCCCTGGGGCTTCACTCTGATGTGGCTCCTGCAGCGCCCCGTGCAGTGGAAGCGCCGTTCTGCCGCCCGGCCGCAAAACGCATAACGTATCAGGATCATACATTTTCTGGTTGCATTTTCCCGACAGATGGTGTATAATGCCCTACAGGCATCCGGGTGTGGCCCAGTTGGTAGGGCGCTTGATTTGGGTTCAAGATGCCGGGAGTTCGAATCTCCCCACTCGGACCATGCAGAGTGTCCTTATAGGATCTGAGTATCCTGTAATGGACACTCTGCTTTTTTATTTCCTGAAAAGTTCATACTGCAACCTGTTCCGGGGCGTAGCTGAGTGCTACGCCTTTTCTCGTTTCCATGATAATGTCGGCCTCCGAGATCTTCCGGCGATCCGGCACATCAAAGGCACCGATGCAGTTATAGTGAATACACTGCGCGCAGAGTATGAAAAAAATCCTTTTGCATTATGACTATAATATTATTATGGGAATGTCCAACCGATGAACGCATACAGAAGGATGGCCTTATCGCCCGTCACGTCATGGGCACTATGCGGTCTCTTGCTGACTGCCAGCAAACCGTTGATATATCTGTGTTTTCTGAAATCCTATAATTACACTCCGACCAAAACCGCCAGTTTTCTTCCTGAAAACTGGCGGCTCTTGACATTGTGCGCTTACCGAACGCACCGTGCTAAACGCTCCACGGCGATAGTAAAACCTCCTGTGCGGTGCTTCTATTATACACCACATTGGAGGTTTACACAAAGTATGGGATGGCCTCTCTGGCTGACAGACCCTGTCTGGCAGCTTGAGTAAGTGCGCCTTTGCGGGCAAAAATTCAGAGGTTATCCACAGTTTTTATTTGGCACCTATTGTATAATGCGGATTTTGGTATTTATGCGGTGTTGCCCTAATATTCCGTCGTGACGTCCGCCTCGGAAATATCGTAAGTCTCCAGAAATTCCCGCAGATCGCTGCCACTGCGAATGAGCATGCCCTCACTGAATTTCCCCGTGCGGATGTTCTTGAACCCAGCAACCTGCTCCCCAGTGCAGATACTCGATCGGATCACCGGCTTCAGATTCTCCCGGTCATAGGAGCACTTTTTCACTTTTCTTCTAAACATTGTAATACACCGCCAGTTCTCCCGATGTCGGTCCGAGCTGAAAATCTCGTTGGGCAGCGGGAAGCAGTTTTTACTCCGCTTTCCGCACCGGGTGCCGAATCACGGTTTTCCATTTCTCCGGGGCGACCTTTCGGGCATCCGAGAGGTAGATCTCATGGTGAAGCCGGGTATCGGAAAAGTCGTTTTCATAGCCGTTCGCTCTCAGGTATTCATCCATGAGCGCAACGGAGGCAGGCTCATCATCAAAGGGGCCGACGTGCATGATCTGCACGCACTGACCTTCGTCAATGGTCAGAAATTCTGCGGCACTGCAATCCAGCTTTTTCTTCCGGGCAGCTTCCGCCACGGCCCAGTCAAACTCCGTTTTGGTCACAAACTCCGGCAGACGAATAACGCTGATCCAATGGAACGCAGATTTATCGGAGTAGTCAACGCCCTCTACGCCCTCCTGCCACCAGAAGCCCTCCAGCGGCGGCACCACGAAATCGAAATATCCCGCCATGCGGTGATCGCCCATTTTGCTCATTTTGATGGTATAGGCCACCGCGTACAGCACACTGATAGCCGCTTTGTAAGCGCCGCCCTCCTCGTTAGGATCGCCCATGCCCCGGACGGCGATATAGTTCGCGGGCGGGACGGTCACAATCTGTGGCTTGTTCTTGGGCATATAGAATTCACTGTACTCTTTTTTGAAATCAAAGGCCATAATAGCTCACTCCTTATATTTCTTTCCTCAACCATGCGTCCACAGTTTCCCGTGCAGTCAAATGATCCTTCCCGGTATAGAGGATCGCCGTCTCCCGGTCATTTTGGGCAGTCTTCCCACAGCCCGTGAGTGTCATCACGACCAGAAGGAGAAGAATCAGTTTCTTCATGGTCTCAACCCATCAGGAACTCCCGGACGGTCTTTTCCCCGGCTATCAGGTTCATCCACAGGGCTCATGTGCAGCTTTGAAGCAGTAAAGTAGCCATAGTACCCACCGCGTTCAATCTTCCCTACTCCCATTATTTGCAAGAAAACTTTGGAGAAGCGCTTCCTGTTCGTACCGTTTTTCCACTCAATCGTTGTTTTGAAACGCAAGCAGAATTTCCGTCAGCTCCGGTGTCAGGCGTTGACGGCATTCCTGTTTCAAATCCTCCGGCACGCCGTAGAACCCTTCGGCGATGCTGCCTGTGATGGCGGCCAGAGTGTCACTGTCGCCGCCGAGGGATACCGCCGTGCGGAGAGCATCCTCGAAATCCGTGCTTTCCAGGAACGCAGTAATGGCCTGCGGCACCGTCTCCTGGCAGCTTTCTACATGATGATAGGTTGGGCGAATTTCGTCGCAGGTGCGGCTGAGATCATAGCCGAATTCCCGCTCCACATACGCTTTGATGTCCGCCTTGCTATGTCCGGTGCGGGCAAGGTAAATCACCGCGGCGGTGGCCTGCGCGCCCTTGATGCCCTCCGGATGGTTATGGGTGACCTCGGCGGTAAGCCGCGCCAGATGCAGCACCTCCTCCATGTCCCCTCCCAGCCACGCCGCCGGAGATACCCGCATGGCGCTGCCGTTGCCGTAGCTGTTATAGGGCTTCGGCGCGTCCTCATAAAGCCAACCGCCGAACCGTACACCGTAGCCCCGGTCGGGATAAGTGCACCCCAAACGCTGCATTTCCCGCACCAACGCCGCTTTGATGGCCGCGTCATCCTGCCCGCGGGTGTCCATAAGCGCTTTCGCCACCGCCAAAGTCATAACCGTGTCGTCGGTGAATTCGGATTGCTGGCTGAACAGCGGAAAGTCTTTTGCTTTGTAATTGTTGCAGTCGAATTCATAGGGGCTGCCTACGATATCGCCGAGAATTGCCCCGTACATGCTTATCTCCCCCTCTTTTCTACGTCTTCGTCGATGCGGCGTTTCCAATCGGCACTGAGCGGGCTTGCTGCACGGACACAGCACACGGCCTCGCTGATGACTTCATAGTTCAGCGCCGTGCCTGCCTCGTCGCACTTGTAGTTCACCGCCCTGTCGGCGCCGATGCCGAAACGAGCCGCTTCCTTCGCCGCGTCGATGTTCGCGCCCAGAAACAGGAACTCCCAGCCGTATTTCTCCTTCTGCCGTTCGATCATTCCGCGCACCGTCTCGTAGCTGTAGCGGCGGCTGGCGTTTTCGTAGCCGTCGGTGGTGATGATGAACATTGTCTTTTCCGGCACGTCCTCGCGGCGGGCGTACTTGTGAATGTTGCCAATGTGGTGGATCGCGCCGCCCACGGCATCCAGCAGCGCCGTGCAGCCACGGGTGAAATACTCCTTCTCCGTCATGGGCGGCACCTTTTCCAGCGGCAGGCGGTCGTGGATGACCACACTCTCGTTGTCGAACAGCACGGTGGAAACCAGCGCCTCGCCCGCTTCCTTTTTCTGCTTGGCGATCATGGAGTTGAAGCCGCCGATGGTGTCCGCCTCCAGCCCCGCCATAGAGCCGCTGCGATCCAGGATAAAAACCAATTCTGTCATAATGAAAACCCTCCTTCGTTTGATTACGCGCTTATTGTAGCGGATTGGAAGGAGGGTTTGGTCGCCTGTCAGGCGACAAATTCATGATTCCTGCGTTTGGATTTTCAGCGCAACTTTTTTTGCCGTGATTATGATTCCGACCCCGTCAAAGGTAAGTGTAACATTGTCGCCCTTCACCATTTCAACCTCCATGATCCACCGAACCAGAACATCAAGATCAATGGAAATCTCCTGTATACCGGCAAAAGAAAAGTGAAATAGCGTTGGCCTGCTATAGGATTTTGCGGTTATTTGTCCCGTTGTCCCATCGTAGGCCACATATTCCAAACTCCAATCGTGCAGACATTCGTTTTCTTCGATCTCTTTTTTGATTTCATCGAACCCGCAGATGGTCGTTGTCTTGGTTTTGTATTCTTTTCCACAGGAATCTTTGGAAATATAATACTCCACTTCTCGCACCCTTTTTCTCCTTCAAAAATGACGAACAATTCGGCCGTTCGCAGCGTGGACTCCTATCCTTCTCATTCCTCACGCTCCCAGCAAGCTCTGGTCAAACGCAAACAGCGCCTCGTTGATCTCAAAAACGTCATACTTTTTCTGCCGGATAAAATACTCAATAATCACATCGAACTTGCTGCTGGCGCTGAGAGCGTAGCCTGCGCGGGCGATGAGGTCGCGGGTCTCGTCCAAATCCAGCTCCAAAGCGATGGCGAAGGCAATGGCCGTGGTTTTGGAGGGTTTGTAGTACGGATTATTTCGGATTTTGGAGAACAGCTTGCGGTCAACGTTGGCCTTTTTATAGATCTCGGAGTCCTTTTTTCCGCTTTTGTCAATGAGCTTCAGCAGGGTCTCCGAGAAACCGGCATCCAGATGCGCCAGAAGATCGTCCAGCCCGCCGACGAACGAGGGCGCCATCATAGGCATGGACTTTGCTTCCTCGCAGACGGCCTTTCCACGGCTTCCGAAAATGCTCATACTGCGTCGGCGTTCACTTATGACGTCGGCGTGTATGTCTACATAGTGGTCATCGATGTATTCGGCGATATCGGCAAACAGCTTGCCGCTGATCTGGTAGGACTTACGGTCGAAAATGACCAGATAGACCGTCATATCGTTGTTCAGCAGAAATTCCCCAATGGTGTCCACCGCCACCCGAAGCGCCTGATCTTTTGGATAGCCGTAGACGCCGGAGGAAATCAGCGGAAAAGCCACCGTCTCACAGTCGTGCGCCTTCGCCAACGCAAGGCTCGTCCGGTAGCAGGAGACGAGCTGTTCCCGCTCGCCGTGCGTGCCGCCGTGCCACACGGGACCGACGGTGTGGATCACATACTTGCAGGGCAAACGATACGCCCCCGTGATTTTGGCGTTGCCGGTCTTGCAGCCGCCCAGCGTCCGGCACTCGTCCAGCAGCTCCGGCCCCGCCGCGCGGTGAATGCAGCCGTCCACACCGCCCCCGCCCAAAAGGGTTTCATTTGCCGCGTTGACGATGGCGTCCACGCGCATTTGTGTAATATCATTGCGAACGATTTCCAGAGGCATTTTTATCACCAACCTTTAAATTCAAATTAAACCAGTGCGTCTCTGATTTTCTCCCGCTCCCCACTGCCGTCTGTCCGCAGACGAAGCAGCGGGACGCCACACTTTTCCATAATACGGTTCTTTTTCTCATCCCGTCCTGCCTGCGTGCTCCCGGCTTCATGGAAGCTCGTCCCATCCACTTCAATCGCCAGCACGGGCTGCTTGTCCATCTGACGGAACAGCAGAAAATCGATATGTGTCAATGGGTTGCGGGCGTACCTGCGTTCCTCCTCTGTTAGCGGTTCATAGTCTTTCACCAACGCTGCAAGAGAAACATGCACTGCACACCCGATCGAAGAAAACGCTTCCTCTGACAGTACTTCCTGAATCACAGAGTACATGAGGTTCTCAGAATCGTACTCGGACACTCGCCTGTGCTTTCTCAGATACGTCCTGCGCTGTTCTGCATAGCCTTGATAAAGCATATCGAACACAGAGTAGACCTGACTCTGAATGACTTCAAAATTGTTATATTCGATGTATCGTGTCAGGTCGCCGTAGTTGGTCTGGTCGTTGCGGGGGTCCTGAGATGTGACCACCGTCAGAGAATGAACCGCTCTGGAAACCGCCACATTCAGCATATGGGGATCGTCCACAAAATCCGTAATCACATTGTCAACCGAGGTCAGAATGATAGCGTCCTGTTCCCGTCCCTGAAATTTGTGAACTGTATCCACCTCATAAGCGCCGCCCAGCTGTTTCCGGATGGCCGCCACCTGATCCCGATACGGCGTGATAATGCCGATGCTTTGGAAATTCTGCTGATTCAGCCGTGGAAGCACTTCCTGCTGGATGACGTCTATCTGGCGCTGGTTGAGATGCCCACGGGCATGATTACCGGCAGCCGTCCGATACATGGTCAGCACATCCGATTCGTCATGATCCTTCGTCATGATGATCAGCTGTCCATGATAGAACTTCTGGTTGCAGAAGTTGATGATCTTCGGGTGACAGCGGTAATGCTCCCGCAGCAGCGCGACGGGTGCATTCTGCCATGTTTCCAACGCAGAGGAAAGCAGACTGTGGGTTGAGAAGCAATACCGCTCATCCAGAGAATACTTTGCCCAAATATCATCGCTGGTACGGATGTCATCCTCCGTTAACACGTTGGGCAGCTGCTTCATATCCCCGACAATCACGATATTCCGCGCACAGGAAAAGGCCAAGACTCCGGTAGTCAAATCGACCTGCGATGCTTCGTCCACGATAAGATAATCATAGACATGCTCTATGCTCAGCGTCCCCTTGATGGAGTAGGTCGTGCTGAGCACCACCGGATATTCGCGGGTAAATTCTGCGGAGTTCCGCCGGAAATCCCCCTCTTCAAAACGTTTCCGAGTGCCTTTCCAGGGATACCGCGCCGCCAGCTCTGCACGGAACAGCCGCAAGGATTTTTTCGTAAGTTCATCCATTTTCGCGTCGAACGCGTAATGCTCCAGCTTCCGGGTCAGTTTCCGCTTTTCACTCTCCAACTCCCGTCTTTTTACAACATAAAACCGGCTCTGTAAATAGGGAATGACCTGTTCCGGAGAAGAAAGAAACAGCCTGAGCGCATCGCGGTTGAACCGAAGTACGATGGAAAGCTTTTGCAGAAGTCCCAGACGGGTCTCACGCTCCGCGTGCTGTTCAAATTCCATCCAAAGTGCGAGTATCTTCTGCGAGGGCAGCCTGTCCAGACGCTCCGTCAGCACATTGCCATACGCCGCATAATATTCCTCAAAATAGTGCTGCTCAGGGTTAAGCCGCAATAATTCCTGCTCAATTTCCGCTATGCGGTTCTTAGTGTTGAGCATTTCGTTCAATTCCGTGGAAAGTGCAGTCGTCTCCAGCTCCAGTTGACGTCGTTTCTCCAGCGGCATCTCCCAGTCGTGCATGTCCGGATAGACGCCGGTCTGTGTATCCAGAAATTTCTGTTTATTGGCCAGACTGCCGAGAAACGCAGTCAGAAAGACGGCATCCTTCTTTTCCAGTTTTTCCGCAACGTTATGCGTCGCGGAATTGTTGTTGGAGACGACTGCCACGGTTTTCCCGCTTCTGACAACATTGGCAATAATATTCAAAATCGTCTGGGTTTTCCCCGTACCCGGCGGCCCCTGGATAATGCTGATTTTTGAGGAAAGCGCCCGCTCCACCGCCAGCTTCTGACTTTGATTCAGGCCAAACGGATAGATCACAGCTGCCGGCCTGCGAGGTGCTTCGGTTTCTTTCTGCGGCGCAAGATAGCTTGCCAAAACAGTGTTCTCACTGAGCTGCTGAATTTTGTCATACTGCATTTTCAGAATATTGATGCCGTTATCCGTCACCAGACTGATTGCCGCAGCGGTCTCCTTAAAATACTGGAACGCTTCCTTGTTTTTGCCATCCGCCAGACAATTCCGCTGAAACTGCACCTCACTCCTATGAAACGAGAGATCCTTTCTCCCTGCGCGAATGATGCGGTAATACGCGCCAAAGTCAAGAATCTCGTCAATCTCGCCGAACGTTTGTCCATTCGCGGTAACGATCACCTGCGCCGGATCGATTTGTTTTTTCAGGGGGAGAATCTCCACATTTCTGTTCTGAAAGCTATATATTCTGCCGGGTGAACTGGTATAAACAACGTCGCACTTTCCATCATGAAACCGGAAACTGGCGACCGAGTCCGTTTTGTCCTTCCCCTTTATGATAATCAGACGCTTTTGCGCATTCATAGGAATCCCCCATATCGACATGTAAAAAATGCCCCGCCATCCGGCAGGGCATTTGGTCCATCGCAGCTATACTGCCAGAGTGTATTCCCTGTCTCTTATACACATCTCCGAGCCCACGAGACGCGTAGTAATC
>ENA-OYYH01001163-OYYH01001163.1-human-gut-metagenome-genome-assembly--contig:-NODE-1163-length-11134-cov-13.443542_pt1 | contig 11134 bp, 10 predicted proteins | sample MGYA00243245_ERZ653439 | MGnify/ENA primary metagenome ERZ653439 (study PRJEB26926, sample SAMN06165028) | human gut metagenome | biome: ENVO:00009003; feature: ENVO:2100002; material: ENVO:00002003... | reverse complement strand
CGTCGGCAGCGTCAGATGTGTATAAGAGACAGCCATGAAGGACATCAAGCTGCGCATCAAAAGCGTAGAGAGCACCATGCAGATCACCAAGGCAATGGAACTGGTGGCTTCCTCCAAAATGCGCCGCGCCAAGGAACGGGTGGAGCACAGCCGCCCCTACTTTGAAACGCTGCATGAGACTTTGACCAAGATCGCCGCGGCCGACCCCCGCGCCCGCAACCCCTACCTGCGCCGTGACGAAGTGAAGCGCACCCTGCTCATCGTCATTGCAGGCGACCGCGGCCTTGCCGGTGGATACAATTCCAACGTGCTCAAGCAGGCCGGGGCCGAAGAGGGCGAGGTGCTGGTGCTGCCCATCGGCAAGCGCTCGGCAGAGTATTTCGTCCATCACGAGGTGCCCCTGTTCACGCAGGAGGTGCTGCTGGCGGCAGATGTCTCGGTGGGCGAGTGCTTCCAGCTGTCCCGCCAGATCACGGAAGGATATCTCAAGGGCGAGTACGATGCGGTAAAGATCTGCTACACCCGGTTCGATTCCATGATGACCCAGACCGCAGCCACCATGGAGGTGCTGCCGCTGTCCATCGAACCTACCGAGCAGCAGAAGGCGGATGCCCGCCGCAGCCAGATCCTGTACAAGCCCAGCAGCGAGGAAGTATTCAGCGCGATCATCCCGGAGTATGTGGCAGGCATCGTCTACGGTGCCGTGTGCGAGAGCGTAGCCAGTGAGCTTGCCGCCCGCCGCACTGCCATGGATGCCGCCACCAAGAACGCCGGTGAGATGATCGACCATTTGAACCTGTATTATAACCGTGCCCGTCAGGCTGCCATCACGCAGGAGATCACCGAGATCGTGGCCGGCGCGGAGATTTAAAACCTATCAAAAAGGAGTTGTAGCCTATGTCCGAAAAACATATCGGCAAGGTGCTCCAGGTCATCGGCCCGGTGCTGGACATCCAGTTCGAGGATGGCCAGCTGCCGGAGCTGCTCAACGCCATTGAGATCGACAACCACGGCGAGAAGCTCATCGTCGAGGTGGCCCAGCTGACGGGCGACAATGTGGCCCGCTGCATCGCAATGAGCAGCACCGATGGCTTGGTGCGCGGAACCGAGGCCGTGGATACCGGCGAGTCCATCAAGGTGCCCGTCGGCGACCAGTGCTTAGGCCGCGTGTTCAACCTGCTGGGCGAGCCGGTGGACAACAAGCCCGCCCCGGAAGCCGAGGCCTATTGGCCCATCCACCGCCCTGCCCCCAGCTACGAGGAGCAGCAGTCCACCACCGAGATCTTGGAGACCGGCATCAAGGTCGTTGACCTGATCTGCCCCTACGCCAAGGGCGGCAAGATCGGCCTGTTCGGCGGTGCCGGCGTCGGCAAGACCGTCCTGATCCAAGAGCTGATCTATAACATCGCCACCGAGCACAACGGCTACTCGGTGTTCACCGGCGTCGGCGAGCGCACCCGTGAGGGCAACGACCTCTACGGCGAAATGACCGAGAGCGGCGTCATCAACAAGACCGCGCTGGTCTACGGCCAGATGAACGAGCCCCCCGGAGCCCGTATGCGCGTGGCACTGTCCGGCCTGACCATGGCGGAGTACTTCCGCGACGTCAAGAATCAGGACGTGCTGCTCTTCATCGACAACATCTTCCGTTTCACGCAGGCCGGTTCGGAAGTTTCGGCTCTGCTGGGCCGTATGCCTTCCGCCGTCGGCTACCAGCCCACGCTGGCCACCGAGATGGGCGCTCTGCAGGAGCGCATCACCTCCACCCGCAAGGGCTCCATCACCTCGGTTCAGGCCGTCTACGTTCCCGCCGACGACCTGACCGACCCGGCTCCCGCCACCACCTTCACCCATCTGGATGCCACCACGGTCCTGAGCCGTGACATCGCCTCGCAGGGCATTTACCCGGCCGTGGATCCGCTGGATTCCACCAGCCGCATCCTCAGCCCCGAAGTCGTGGGTCAGGAGCATTACGAGGTCGCCCGCGCCGTCCAGAAGGTTCTGCAGCGCTATAAGGAGCTGCAGGACATCATCGCCATCATGGGCATGGACGAGCTGAGCGAGGAAGACAAGCGGACTGTCAGCCGCGCCCGCAAGGTGCAGCGCTTCCTGTCCCAGAGTTTCCATGTGGCAGAGCAGTTCACCGGTATGCCCGGCCAGTATGTGCCGCTGAAGGAGACGCTGCGCGGCTTCAAGATGATCCTTGACGGCGAGTGCGACGACCTGCCGGAGAGCGCCTTCCTGTTCGCGGGCACCATCGACGACGTGTTCGCCAAGGCGAAGAAGGGGTAAACCATGACGACCTTTCATCTGACGGTGGTCACACCGGACGGCTGCGCCTTTGACGGTCAGGCCGAGCGGGTGGTCTGCCGCGCCATTGACGGCGACCTTGCCATTCTGGCCAAGCACGGCGATTACTGCACCGCGCTGGGCATGGGTGAGGCGCACATCGTGGACGCGGAGGGAACCCGCCGCCGCGCCGCCTGTATGGGCGGGATGCTCACCGTGCTGGACGGCAACGTCCGGCTGGTCGCGACCACTTGGGAGTGGGCCGAGCAGATCGATCAGGCCCGCGCCGAAGCTTCGAAGAAGCGCGCGGAGGAGATCTTGGCTCAGAAGAACCTTGATAAGCGCGACTATGAGCTGGCACAGGCCCGCCTGAAACGCGCCCTCGTCCGCACCTCCATCCACCAGTAAACCCAAAAGCACCCCATCTGCGGCAGCCGCCGTGGGTGGGGTGCTTTTGCAAATGGTCGAATTTGGCCGAAAATCGCTGTTGCATCTGTACAGTTGTAACAAAACAAAGCAGCTTTTTATTGTTCTTTCCGAAAATTCGCTCGGAACTGTTTATTTTGTCCGCCAAAAATTATATAATAAGTAGTACCACATGGTGAATTAAAATGAGATCGGTCTGCGCTGCGGCCGTTTGTGTCTATTTGGAGGTTGCCTGAATATGTTTGTTACCGACTATACCAAGCACTTGCTTGATAATGTGAAGAAGATCCACTTCATCGGCTGCGGCGGCAGCGGCATGTACCCGCTGATCCAGATCCTGCACGCCAAGGGATATATCATCTCCGGCAGTGATGTGCTGGATGGCAGCATCATCCGCTACGAGCGGGAGATGGGCGTGAAGGTCTCGCTGGGCCATAGCGCCGACAACGTCATCGGCACCGACCTCGTGGTCTACTCTGCCGCCATCGCGAAGGACAACGTGGAGCTGAACGCCGCCGATTCCTACGGCATCCCCACCGTGGAGCGCAGCGTCCTGCTGGGCTATGTCAGCCGCCTGTACAAGGACAGCATCTGCGTCTCCGGCACCCACGGCAAGACGACCACCACGTCCATGATCACCACCGCGCTGGAGCTGGCGGGCCGCGACCCCTCTGCCGTCATCGGCGGCAAGCTGCCCCTCATCAACGGCTACGGCAAGGCCGGTAAGGGCGATGACATCGTTATCGAGGCCTGTGAGTATTCCGAGACCTTCCTCAAACTGACCCCCTACCTGTCCGTTGTGCTGAACATCGACAACGATCATCTGGACTACTACGGCAGCATGGGTGAGCTGAAGTTCGCCTTCAAGCGCTTCGCCCTGATGACCCAGTTCATGATCTTCGCCAACGCCGACGACAAGAACACCATGGATGTCATGTACACGCTGGACCGCCGCGTCCGCACCTTTGGCATCGAGAACGACGGCGACTACCGCGCCATCAATGTGCAGGAGTACAAGCCCGGCTTCTTTGAGTTCGACCTCAAGGAGTGGGGCAAAATCACCGGCCACATCCGCCTGTCCGTGCCCGGCCGCCACAACGTTTATAATGCGCTGGCCATGTGTGCCGTCTGCCGCTTTGTGGGCCTGACCGTGGAGCAGTGCGCCGAGGCTGCCCTGAACTTCAAGGGCGCGGGCCGCCGCTTTGAGCTCTACGGCGAGTGCAACGGTGCGGTGGTCGTGGACGACTACGCCCACCACCCTACCGAGATCCGCGCCACCCTCACCACCGCCCGCGAGATGGGCTACAAGCGCCTCATCGCCGTCCACCAGCCATTTACATACAGCCGGACCAAGATGCTGTTCAACGACTTTGTGGACGTCTTCAAGATCCCCGATATCACGGTCATCACCCCCATCATGGGCAGCCGCGAGCCCAACGACCCCTCCATCACCAGCGCAAAGCTGGCCGCCCAGATCCCGAACTCGGTGCTGGTGGACAGCCTTGAAGCAGCGGCTCAGTGGGTCAAGGACAACGCCCGCGAAGGCGACCTCGTCATCACCCTCGGCTGCGGCGATATCTATAAAGCCAGCAAGATGATGGTGAAATAAAACAGCCAGACAAAAAGAAACCCCGCGTCAGCGGGGTTTCTTTTTGTCTGGACAGTCACTTCCGCCGTTTCAGGATCTCGTCGAGGATCGCGTCGGCGACGTCGGACTTGCTCATGAGGGGCAGCTCGCGGGAGCCGTCCGGGGTGATGAAGGTGACCACATTGGTGTCCACGCCGAAACCGGCACCGGCCACTTTCAGGTTGTTGGCGACCACCATGTCGAGGTTCTTCTTGGTCAGCTTGGCGGAGGAATTTTCCAGCATGTCGCGGGTCTCCATCGAGAAGCCGCAGAGGAACTGCTTTGTTTTCTTCGGGCCGATGGTGCCAAGGATGTCGGCGGTGCGCTCCACGGAGATGGACAGGTCACCGTCCTTTTTCTTGATCTTGTCATCGGCCACAGTGGCGGGGCGGTAGTCGGCCACGGCGGCGGCCATCACGAGGACGTCCATGCCGTCAAAGCGGCTGGTCACGGCGTCGTACATGTCCTGCGCGGTGGTGATGGGCACATCCTCCACGAACTTGACCGGTGGCAGAGCCGTGGGGCCGTGGATGAGGGTGACGTCAGCCCCCCGCATGGCGGCGGCACGGGCCACGGCATAGCCCATCTTGCCGGTGGAGTGGTTGGTCAGGTAGCGCACAGGGTCCAGCGGCTCCTGCGTGGGCCCGGCGGTTACGGCGATGTGCAGCCCGGCAAGGTCCTTCGGGCGGGCGATGGCGTGGAGGATGTACTCCATGAGGACGTCCTCCTTCGGCAGACGGCCGCTGCCCACGTCCTTACAGGCCAGCACGCCGCTCTCGGAGGGGATGACGGTGAAGCCGTACTTCTCCAGCGTGGCGATGTTGTCCTGCGTGATGGGATTTTCCAGCATCCCAGTGTTCATGGCGGGGGAGACCAGCTTCGGGCACTTGGCCGCGAGGATGGTGGTGGTTAGCATGTCGTCGGCGATGCCGTGGGCCATCTTGGCGATAACATTGGCCGTGGCCGGGGCCACAAGGATGATGTCGGCCTTTTTTGCCAGCGAAATGTGGGTGACCTCGAACTTGAAATCGCGGTCGAAGGTGTCCACCATGCACTTGTGGCCGGTGAGGGTCTCAAATGTGATGGGCGTGATGAACTGGGTGGCGTTTTGGGTCATGATGACCTCCACATCGGCCCCCAGCTTGCGCAGTGCGCTGGCGACGTTCGCCATTTTATAGGCGGCGATGCCGCCGGTAACGCCCAACAGGACGCATTTTCCTTTCAGATCCATCCAAAAACCTCCCAAATCTTCGGTTTGCTCCCCCTAGTATAATGCAAAATTGCCGCCAGCACAATAAAATCTTTTTGGAGGCCTTGTAACCGGCGGGAAAATGCGGTAAAATAACCCTTGACTTATAGGAATAAACCTCTCAGTCGAGCCTGCGGCTCGCCAGTCGTCCACCCTTTGTCGCTTACGCGACATCTCCCTCCGGCCGGAGGGAGCCTTTCCCGGTAGGGGAGGAGGCAATACGAAGCATTGACGGAGAGGTTCAAACAGGAAAGGTTTCCTCAAATATGATCTTAGCCATTGATATAGGCAACACCACCGTCGCCCTCGGCGGCATCAAGGACGGACGTGTATGCTTTGTGGCCCACATGGATACGGTGCGCACCCGGACGGCGGCGGAATACCGCGCCGAGATGGAAAAGGTGTTTGCGCACCGCCGCCACCCCGAAAAGCCCATCCGGTTCGAGGGCGCTGTGCTGACCAGCGTGGTCCCCTCCATCACCGGGGCGCTGGCCGAGTGCGCCCGTCATTACACCGGCAAAAAGCCGGTCATCGTTTCGCCGGAGATCCGCACCGGCCTGACCATGGGCGTGCCCAACCCTGCCGCCGTCGGCAAGGACCGCCTTGTGGATGCGGCCTACGCGGCGGCCAAGTTCCCGCTGCCGGTCATCACGGTGGACCTCGGCACTGCCACCACCTTCAACGTTGTGGACGAGAACCGGGTGTTCCGGGGCGGCGTCATCTGCCCCGGCCTGTCCACCGGGCTGCGGGCGCTGGGAGAGCGCTGCGCCCAGCTGCCGCAGGTGCATTTGGCCTCCCCGAAAAACGCCATCGGCACCAACACCGAGAGCTGTATGCTCTCCGGCTCGGTGCTGGGCACCGCTGTCCTGCTGGACGGCATCGCCCAGCGGATCGAAGAGGAGCTGGGCCGCCCGGCGACCTTGGTCGTCACGGGCGGGCTTGCAAAATACGTCACGCCCCTGTGCCGCCATCCGCTGACCTATGACCCGGAGCTGCTGCTCAAGGGTCTGGCGCTGCTGTACCAGATGAATGCACCGCAGCACCACGCCGGAAGCGGCAAAAAGCGGAACCAGAACTTCCACCGCGTCCGCCGCCCGCATCCCCAGCGCCGGGACCGCCGCGAAGAGGGGGCCAAGGCCGGCTGACGAACAACAGGATAGGGAGAAGAGAATGAAATTAGGAATTCTGGGCACGGGCATGATCGTGCGGGAATTTTTGCCGTGGCTGGCGGGGGAGGACTCGCCGTTCACGGTACAGGCCCTTTGCAGCACCCAGCGCAGTGCGCCCGCGGCCGCCGAGCTGTGTGAGCAGTACCATATCCCGCAGCACACCACCAATTACTTTGAGCTGCTACAGTGGGTCGATGTGGTCTATCTGGCTGTGCCGAACAACCAGCACGCCCGCTACGCCAAGGTGGCCCTTGAGGCGGGTAAGCACGTCATCGTGGAAAAGCCGATGGCCGTGAACGCCTTACAGGCCGAGGAGCTGGCCAATCTGGCCCGGCGGAAAAAGGTCTTTCTGTTCGAAGCCATGACCACCCAATACCTTGAAAATTACAACAAGATCCGGGAGCTGCTGCCCCGCATCGGCACGGTGAAGTTGGTGCAGTGCAACTTCAGCCAGTATTCCAGCCGGTACGACGCATTCTGCGCCGGGGAGACCCCCACTTCCTTTGACCCGGCCCGCGCGGGCGGCGCACTGATGGACCTGAACGTGTACAACATCAGCTACGTGGTGGGCCTGTTCGGGGAGCCGAATCAGGTGCACTACACCGCCAACATCGAGCGCGGCATCGACACCAGCGGCATCCTGACCATGGATTACAACAGCTTCCGGGCCGTCTGCATGGCGGCTAAGGACTGCGGTGCTCCCGCCCGGTACGTCATCCAAGGCACGAAGGGCTATATTTTGCAGAAATCCACCGCCAACTGGTGCGGCGGCGTCACCTTCCACCCGAACGAGGGGCGGGAGGAGCATTTCAACCTCAACGGCGGCAAGCCCCGTCAGGCGGCAGAGTTCCACGCCTTTGCCCGCGCCATTGCGGGCGGCGATCAGGAGCTGTGCAGCCGGATGCTGGACACGTCGGTGGCGGTCAGCAAGGTGCTGACGGTGGCCCGGCGGTCGGCAGGACTGAAATTTTGACATCTACGTTCGGAGTATGCCCTGACAAGCGTTTCCCAACGTTCGCATAAGAAGAAAAACATCCCGCACAGAGCGGGCAGGTTTGCGCCGTATCCGACGCTAAGGGCGGAACGGCAGCAGGAGGAAAAACTGAATTATGAAAAACAACGATCTTCGTACTCTCACCCGGCTGGCACTGCTGGTCGCCATCGAGCTGGTCATGAAGGCCATCGGTCTGGGTAGTGTGCCCATGGGCCCGCTTTACATGAGCTTTTTGACCCTTCCCATCGCCGTGGGCGCGATCACCATGGGCCCGGCAGCGGGTGCCGTTCTGGGCGGCGTGTTCGGCGCGGTGAGCTTCTATGACGCCGTCACCGGCGCTTCGGCCATGACCGGTGCGCTGTTTCAGGTCAGCCCCGTCAACACCTTCATCCTCTGCGTGGGGATGCGCGTGCTGATGGGCCTGTGTGTCGGCCTGATCTTCAGCGGCCTGAAAAAGTTCGATAAGCCCGGTACGTGGAGCTACATCCTCAGCGCCATGTGTGCCCCGGCCCTGAACACTCTGTTCTTCATGGGCTACATCGTGCTGGCCTTCTACAATTGCGACTATGTCCAGAACCTCGTGTCCGTCAAGGGCGCGGCCAACCCCCTCATGTTCGTCGTCCTGCTGGTCGGCGTGCAGGGCGTGGCCGAGTTCCTCGTCTCCGGCATTCTGGGCGGCATCGTCGCCCGTGCGGTGCACAAGTTCCTGAAGTAACCGCCGCGCGCAACGTCAGGGCAGCGCGTCCGGTTCCCGAATAAAAAGCAAAGACCAGAACCTCCTGCCGGTGCGGCGGGGCGGTTCTGGTCTTTTTTTGCGGCAATATAGGGGAAAATCAGCCGGGCGCTTACGCCTCGGCGATGGCCTCGATCTCGCACAGGACGCCCTTGGGCAGGTCCTTGACGGCCACGCAGCTGCGGGCGGGCTTGGAGGTGAAGAACTTGGCGTAGACCTCGTTGAAGGCCGCAAAATCCGCGATGTCGGCGAGGAAGCAGGTGGTCTTGACCACCTTTTCAAAACTGCTGCCGCCCGCTTCGAGGATGGCACCTACGTTCTTGCAGCTCTGCAGGGCCTGAGCGGCGATGCCGGCAGGGATCGTGCCGTCGGCGGGGTTCACCGGGATCTGGCCGGAGGTATAGACGAAACCGTTGGTGACGAAGCCCTGCGAATAGGGGCCGATGGCACCGGGGGCTTTTTCCGTAGCGATGACGTTCATAAGAAGACCTTCTTTCGTTTATAATAAAGATGCTGAGGAAAGTCTACACCCGGCGGGCGGGGCTGTCAATCTTCGCCCGCCTTTTTTCCTCTGCCGCCTTTACAATTCGGGTAAAAGGCGGTATTCTTTATCTATTCTGAATGTACCCCACGACTGTTTCAGGAGGGACCCCATGGATATCCGCCAGCTGCATTATTTTCTGGTTTTGTGCGAGGAGATGAACTACACCCGCGCGGCCCAGCGGCTGTTTTTGTCGCGCCAAGCGCTGCGGCAGAGCATCACCGCGCTGGAGGCCGAACTCTGCGGGCCGCTGTTCGTCAGCGCCCACCACAAGCTCTCGCTCACCGAGCGGGGGCTGAGCTTGCAGCGCCATGCGGCCCCGGTGGTGGAACAGTTCCAGCAGATGCAGGCGGCCCTCCACGCTGAGATCCAGTCGGCCCAGCCGGTGCGGATCGGCATCAGCGTCTCGCTGGTACCGGATTACCTGCCGGGGCTGGAAACGCAGTTGGACAAGTTCCGCCAGCAGTACCCCCATATCGAGATGCGGTTCCGGCTGCTGGACAACGACGCCGTGGCCGACGGCGTGGAGCAGGGGGAGCTGGATGCGGGCCTTGTGATGGACCTCGGCTGTGTGGCCCCGGTGCTGGCCCGCACCACCCTGCGGGCGGACCCGGCCTGTCTGCTGGTGCCGCGGGGGCATCCCTTCTGGGAAAAGGAGCGGGTGCCGCTGGCGGCGCTGCGGGGGCAGCGGGTGCTGCTGCCCAGTCTGCGGCAGGACCTCTTTGCGCCGCTGTGGGATGCGTGCGCCAAGGCGGGCTTTGCCCCCGACGCCGAGATCGGCCCCAGCTTCTATCAGGCGTACTATCTGGTGCAGGAGCAGCTATGCACCTGCCTGACCCGCTACGAGCCGGGGGCCCGGCGGGAGCTGGACCGGGTGCGGGACGTTCTCATTGAGGATATGCCGCCGCTCTGCGTTTCCATGGTGCAGCGGCGGGATCACAATTCCGCCTACCTCGACCTGCTGCGCGGCTACCTGATGGAGGTGCTGGGGGGCACGGCGTCGCTGCCGCCCCGGCGGGGCCGGCCGGCCAAGCCGTTTTACAATATGCCCGTGCTTTCCAGCACGGCGGTGGAAAAGCCGGTGCCCCACCCCGCGCCGGGCACCCAGATGCCCTTTGCGGGCGGCAACAACTTCCGGGAGCTGGGCGGCTACGAAGCCGACGAGGGCAAGCATGTCCGCTGGGGGCAGATCTATCGCGGCATCCCCACCGGTCTGTTGACGAGCGACGCAGACCGGAAACTGCTGGATTCCCTTGGGCTGCGGCTCATCCTCGATCTGCGCAGCGAGCAGGAGGCCGAGAAGATGCCAGACTATGTGCCGGACGGTGCACGGCTGGTCCGCATCTGCGGGCTTTGCCTTGACGGCGGCAAAGAGGTGGACTTCTCGCCGGAGGATCGGGAAAAGCTGCTGGAGGGCAAGCCCGATGAGGGCCGCCGGATGGCCGACGCCATGTACAAGCAGATGCTCTTCGGAAATAAGGCGTACAAGGAGCTGTTCCGGGCGCTGGAAGCGGGCGAGACGCCGGTGCTCTTCCATTGCTCCGGCGGCAAAGACCGCACCGGCGTGGCGGCCATGCTGATTTTGCTGGCGCTGGGCGCTTCGGACGAGACGATCTACACCGATTTCGTCCAAACGAACGAGTGCCGCCGCCCGGAGCTGGAAAAGATCTGGGCCGAGCACGCCGAGGAGATCGCCGCCCGGCCGGAGCAGAAGAAGTTCTATCAGGGCATCGCGGGCGTCCACCCCGAATCGGTGGAACTGGTGCTCTCCACCATCCGCAGCCGCTGCGGCAGCGCCGAAGCCTACCTCGAAGCCGAATACGGTTTGACCCCCGCCCGCCTGATGAGATTGAGAAGAATGTATCTGGAGTAAAAGCGGAAAAACTCCCTCAGTCACGGCTTCGCCGTGCCAGCTCCCTCTGGGAGGGAGCCTTGGCGCAGCGGAAAGCTGTGTCGGAGGGAGTTTAATTTGTAAAATATCTTGACATTGATTCAAATGTTTCGTAATATAAGAGGTAGTATGGATTCCATGACGCTGCGTGCAGGGGATATCCGCAACCAAAGTTCAATGGGGCTTCATCTGCCCGTTTTTATAACAAAACCTTC
>ENA-OYYH01001162-OYYH01001162.1-human-gut-metagenome-genome-assembly--contig:-NODE-1162-length-11134-cov-15.547974_pt1 | contig 11134 bp, 7 predicted proteins | sample MGYA00243245_ERZ653439 | MGnify/ENA primary metagenome ERZ653439 (study PRJEB26926, sample SAMN06165028) | human gut metagenome | biome: ENVO:00009003; feature: ENVO:2100002; material: ENVO:00002003... | reverse complement strand
GCTCGGAGATGTGTATAAGAGACAGTTAAAAAAGAAACCGCGGGAACACCTCTCTAAAATTGAGAAAATAAAATTCATAACCTGCCGCAACCCTGTAAGAGAAGCCGGCGGCGGACAGGGCGCGGCTCTGACAATGAACGAAACTATTTTAGACAAGCAATTTAATAACATTCCCATTGAATTTGTTTACGAAAAAAACAATAAATTCTCACACAAAAAACACTTGGGTCCCTATTTTCTTTATGCAGGCATTAAATTTGCATTGCAAATGACTAAAAAAGACAAAAACACCGTTTATGTTACCCATGAGGAAGAAACCGGATTTGGTTTATGGCTTATGGGAAAACGTTACATTATTTTTTCTCATTTGCAAGGAGCCAGATTGGAAGAAAAAACAAACAACGGCGAGAAAATGTCTAAAATAACTCAACACATTATTAAATTTGTTGAAAAAACAGCGTTTAAAAATGCCTTACGTGTTTGTTTTCCTTCCGAAGGTGCTTATCAATACTACATTAACAGCCCGCTTCGCGGAGCCAACGCAAACGATTTTGTTTGCGGCCCCGTCGTTTACAATACGTTATACCTGAACCATCCGCTAAAAGCCTATCCCGGCATAGTCAAACAACCCGAAACCATATCGATTTTGTCCATCGGCGGCCTGACAATCGCCAAAGGCATAGATCAATCGGTTAGTCTTGTTGAAGAAATGTTAAAACAAACTGAAAAGAAAATCAGATACATAATCATAGGCAAGGGAATTTTACAAAACCAAATAGAAAAAGAGCTATCCCGTCTGTCCGCACAATATTCAAACTTCGAATATAAGCTTATCAATCGTTGTTCGGTCAACGAAATGCCATACCTTCAGGAAATATCAGACGTTTACCTCATGCTTCACAGAATCTCAATTTTCGACTTAGCAACACTGGAAATGATGAATCGGGCTAAAACCGTTGTTCTGTCAGACATAGGAGGAAATCGGGAATTCAACAAAGAAAACAACATAATTCTATGGCAAAAAGACTACCGAAAAACCGCATCCGAAATATTAAATACTGACTTGCAACAGAAAGGTAAGCTTAACAAAAAAGTATACAATAAATATTTTTCACATACTCCATACAAAGAAAAATATACAGAATTGTTAAATTTATTAGTTTACAACAAAGATAAAAATTGAAGAGTACAAAAAACTGTGTCCAACAATAAATCAGTACGGAAGATAAACAAATGAATTATACCATACTCGGCGGAGGTCTCTCCGCAATATCCCTGGCCTATTATTTGCAGGAAAATCCCAACATCAGTGAAATCCGCATTCTTGAAAAGGATGACGCGCTCGGCGGTCTCTGCCGAACTTATGAAAAGAACGGCATTGAATATGACGTCGGCCCGCATATCATCTTTTCCAAAAACAAGGAAATTCTGGAACTTATGAACGGTCTGCTCGGCAATAACATTGACAAAATCAGGCGTTCCAACCGCATTCTGCACAAAAAACGCTTTGTTCAATATCCGTTTGAAAACGATTTATCCAAACTGCCGCCCGAAGATTTAGACTACTGTGTCAACGGTTTTCTGCATAACCCTTATGAAAATTACAACGCTCAAAATATGCTTCAGTTTTTTCTGAAAACTTTCGGAGAAGGCATTACCAACACCTATCTGCGGCCGTACAACGAAAAAATTTGGAAATTTGATCCCAGCTTTATGGATACGCAAATGGTCAACCGTATTCCCAAACCGCCGAAAGAAGACATTCTGCGCTCGGCCGCCGGCGAAACGGTTGACGGCTACACACATCAGCTTTATTTTACCTACCCCAAACAAGGCGGTACCGAAGCCTTGATTAAAGCATTCGTCGACAAACTGTCGGCCAAAGTTAAAATCCATACGAATACAAAAGTAGAAGAAGTTCAAAAAAACAACGACGGATTTACAGTCAAAACCTCGTCAGGAACGTTCAAAGCCGACAAAATCGTTTCGACCATGCCGGCCAACGAACTCTGCCATATTTATCAAACGGCGGACAAACCGCAGGAAATCCTCGACGCAGCCGACGATTTGAAATACAACTCAATTGCCATCGGCATTATCAATGTCTCCAAAGACAAAGCCGGCGACAACTTCGCCTTCATGATCGCCGACAAGGACGTCAAATTCCACCGGCTTTCAAAGCTTGACTTTTTAGGCAGCCACTACCACAAAGCAGGAACCGCAACTTATATGGTTGAAATAACCTATCGCAAAAACGACCTGAACGACAAAGCCTCCGACGCCGAACTTACCGGCAAAATCATCGAGGGACTGCAGGAAATCGGTTTTATCGACAGCAGTGAAGAGGTAAACTTTACGGATATCAAACGTTTTGAATATGCTTACGTTATCTACGATCTGAATCATCGTCGCAACATGGACAAAATCAAAGCCTGGTTTGCTGAAGAAGGCGTTCATCTGAACGGCCGCTTCGGTTCTTTTGAATACCTCAACATGGATGCCGTTATCGAACAATCGCAAAAACTGGCAAAATCGTTAATCGGCTGATTACCATTACAACTCAGGAAAGGCACGTCTCTGTGTCTTTCCTGATACTCCGTCAAAACTTGACCCGCAGGCCGGCATTAAACAAATATGACGAATATACCTTCCCTGTTTCAAGAGTCAGTGCGCCATACAAGTAAGCGTCATCCGTTATTTTGGCATTAACGCCGAGAGACGCTTCAAATCCCGGGCCGCTGAGATCGGAAGTCGTCAGGTCGACATCGGCAAACCGCAGCTTCGTCCGTCCAAGCCATTCATTATAAACCCCCAGTTCGACAAAAAGTTTCCACGCTGATTCTGCGCCTTCGGGAAGATAAGAGGTTTGCACGTTTAACTTCGTAATCATCGAATGAGTATTGTTTACCCGACCGGTCTCGCCGTTGTCTGTGCGGAAATTTTTTGCACCGCCCCGAACATAACGCAATTCAAACTTCGGCTCAACGGATATGACAGAACTGCCAGCATTTATAAAATCAGGCGCATTCCATTCAAAAGGGCGTCCCGTTTCGGCACTGAAAGCCCAAAAATTGCGTTTAATGTCATAGGCGTTTATGCCGTCATTGCTGAAAATATTGTCCAAATCGGTATGAACCCAGAAATGACGGGTTGTCAAATCGACAAACCAGTCCGTATCATTCTGAATCCAGGTTGCATACAGACCGGCCACCGGCGTTTTGGTATGACCGCGGGCATCTGAAGGAGCGGCTTGAAAAACCCGAATATTGTCGGAACTCAGATAACCGCCCATGGCACCGAAATATGTCCGACCGCCGAACAGTTCGCTCATAACGTCAATACCGCCTTCCATTCCCAGCAAATCCATTCTTGCACCCGTTTTTTCATGAACCCGCAAATGTTTCCCGTATCCACGTACCCACACGCCAGCCGGAGCATTCGGATTATCGCCGTGCAAATCGCCGAGCCGCTTGCGCAGCTCGTTCATTCCCGCATTAACAATAGACAGATGCAAAGACGGAACCCCTTCAACCGATTTCGCCGTTTTGGTCAAATCCCCAGCCGTTTCCAAATACCAGTTTGTATCTGCCTCCCGAATCAGATCATATTCATAAGCACCGATATCTAGCTTATTTCCCGACAATTCAAACTCGGCGTCGCTGACCGCCTCTTCCACATTGACGACTTCAATCTTTTGACGTGTCGGGTTAGTCCCAACCGCATCTATATCCAAAGTGATGTTCCCTGTGGCCGAACCGGTAACTCGCAGCAAATCGGATACTGTACCGTCTGTCTGTAATCCTACAACTGCCGTACCGTCCGAAATCAAATCTTCAACCGTCAGCGTATTCGGCGAAAAAGCGCCCAAACTCCGCAAATCCAAACGTCCGTTCCTTTCCAGATTCAAATTGCCGAGCCGGGCGCCGCGTGCAAAATGCAAAACCGAACCATTGGCTACGGTATTTTTCCCGCCCAAAAAGTTGTCCGCGTAAACAAGCGTTGTCCCCGCCGACTGATTAAACTCTCCCCGAAAAAGCGAATTATCTGCATTTTCTCCGAAAACAAGCGTATTCCCGCCGGTTTTATTGATAACGCCCGAACCGGAAAATCCGCCGTCCATAGCCAGCACATTGGCATCACCGCGAATGTTTACGACCGTGCTTCCGCCCGTATTAAGGTAGATGTCCGCACCGCCTTCGCTGGCATCTTCCGCCTTATTCCCGCTGAACAAAATATTGCCCTCGGTCGTATCCAAATTCAGAGTTCCGAGCGTAAAAACCGCACCACCGGCAGAAGCTTTGTTATTGGTAAACGAAGAACCTCCGCCGATGGTCATATTGCCGAAATTCATAATGCCGCCGCCGTATAATGCCGTATTGTCATCAAATTTTACATTTTTCAGAACCGTATTCAAACCGGAAGCATATAAGGCGCCGCCATAGCCGTTATCTGCATGATTCCTTGAAAAGAAAGCGTCGTTAACAGTCAGAGGCGCCGATGAAGACGCATCAATCGCACCGCCGTTGCCGCTTTCCGCAATATTTTCCGTAAAAGAGGCGCCGCTGACGGTAATGTCAGCACTCGACTCAACGCCAATAGCACCGCCGCTGTCAGCCGCCTTGTTTCCCAAAAACAAACTACCGCCGGAAACCGTCAAAGCAGCATCCGTAAAAATCGCTCCGCCGCTGCCTTTTTGGGACTCGTTACCCGTAAATTTCGTATTATCTATCCGCAGTATACCGTCACTGTGAACTATGGCGCCGCCGTCACGAACAACTGCATAATTGTTTTTAAACTCGCTGGCGGCAATAACGCCTTCGGTGCTCCCTCTTCTCAGCTTGACGGCCCCGGCTTCCGTTGCATAATTGTCCGCAAACAGCGTATTGATGATATTCAACTCGCCAACACTGTTGATTGCGCCGCCATAATTTGAAACGCCCTGGGAATTAATCGTGGTATAATTGCCGATAAACTGAGTGTCTGCAACCGTTAAAGAAGCATTATTGCCGGACGTGTAAACGGCACCGCCTTCCGAAGCTCTGTTGTTCTTGAAAACGCTCCCGCTTATTTGCGCCGTTCCCGACGAATTAATCGCCCCGCCGTAAGACGAAACGGAGCGATTGCCGTCAAAAGTCGAGTTTGCAATGCTCATCGTACCCGAACTGTTGATTGCGCCGCCGGAACCGGAAGCCGTATTGTTCAAAAATGACGTATCCGAAATATCCAGACGCTTTGAATTATAAATTGCCCCGCCGACATCAGCCCTGTTCTCCAAAAAGGAACTGTTGCCTTGTATAGTCATATTGCCGAGATTAACAACCCCGCCGCCATAACCGTTGCCGGTTCTCGTTCAAAGGCTACAGAAATTATCGCCAAATCCTGCGCTTCGCCCAACCCCAAAGTCCCGTTGGCAACTGCACCGACAGTCCCGGACGTAAATGTCAAATTGCTGATTTCGGAACGAATACCTGTACCGTTAAAGGCAAGCGAGCCTGACAATACCGCCGACGGATTTCCGGCTATCGACGCACTGTTTTTGACATTTCCCGAATCTGCCGAAGTGCCGGAAATCTCAATTTCATACATATCCCCGTCCTTATTGGCATTAGCCTCCGCAATCGCCTTGGCAAGCGTCCCTCCCTCCGGAACGTTATAATCAGCGGCAAAAACCAAAGACGGAACCAATACAAAGGTTGAAATCAGAACAATATCAACACGCACAAACATTCTCCCTCATTCTCTGCCGAAACAACACAGATACAAATGGGATATGGTGCAGGTAAGAAATAATTCAACAATTTCACAACCTAACCTTTTTTCCATAATAATCAGGCAAACAAAAAAGGCTTTGAGAAACCTCAAAGCCTTCTTAATGGTTGCGGGGGCAGGATTTGAACCTACGACCTTCAGGTTATGAGCCTGACGAGCTACCGGGCTGCTCCACCCCGCGATAAACGCTATCTCTTGCAAGACAGTGCATAAATACGCCTTTTCCACACTATTGTCAAGCTAAAAAATTAAAAAAACATGGAAATCACAATTGCAAAAACGAAAACCAATATGATGAGCCAATGCCACCAAACCATTTCTTCTCTCCCCTAATTAAACAATACGAGTGCCGTTGCAACAACAGTCAACACGGCAACCGCGGCAATCTTATGTTTTGTTTCCCACTCCATAAGCTCCTCCGGTTATTTAAATAGGTTCTTCCAGCCCCAATTCAATGGCTATAATTTTCGTTAGGGCTGACAGCAAAAGTTTTTTCAAACAGCAGCTATGCCGGATACGTCAATCTGAACGCAGCAATATTTTCAATAACTTCCGTCAGATACTTTCCGGCCAGGTATTTTGCCATCGGCAAATTCATATCCAGACAATTTCCGCAATCTCGCGGCGATGCTCCCGGAACCTCTCCCTGAAAGTCACGAATAAATTCAAACATCTCCTTAATCAACGGCAAAATATCTTCGGAACTGTAGTCTCCCGCCAAAAGCAGGTAAAACCCCGTCCGGCAGCCCATTGGACCAAAATAAACCGTCTTTTCCGCAAATTCGGGATGATTGCGCAAAAAGGTTGCGCCGAGATGTTCTATCGTATGCACTTCCGCTGTATTCATAACCGGCTCGTCATTTGGACTGGTCATTCTTATATCAAAGGTTGTAATAAATTCCGTTCCGAACTTGTCCTTCCGAGAAACATAAAGACCCGGAATAAGTTTAAGATGATTAACCATAAAACTCGCAATTTTTTTCATAACAAATCTCCTGTTCTCTCGAATATACCAAAGTAAATCACAAATTAAAAGAAAAACCTGCCGCGGTTAAACGTCAGGTTTTCTTGTCAACATATGGTTATACAATTAGAAATCACAACAATTTAAGATTACCAGCGGCGGATCTTCCGCGATCATCATAGATATCGAAGGAGACGCGCTGTCCGTCGAAGAGTTTTCTGATACCGATTTTTTCGAGTTGGGTAATATGGACGAAGACGTCTTTGACTTCGCCGTCTGGAGTAATAAAGCCATAACCTTTTTTGCAGTCAAACCATTTAACGTTACCTTGTTTCATAAACACACTCCTGGAATAAAAAATAAAATTAAAAAGAGATATAAGGATAAAAAAAGAATAATAACGTGAATGAGATTACGGAAGAGATTGTAAAGGAATGAGGAAGAAAGGCAATGAGCTATTTTTCGGGAGCAGGTATCGAATTTTTCGTACTCATTGCATTTTGTGCGCCCTTTAATTTTGTATACCTTCCTTGAGCCTCGCCATTTTTTGTCCGCAAAACATATAATGGAAAGCATGACCGCAAGAAAGCCGCCACAACGGCCGCAGAACGCCCTGCCGCAGCAAGGCCGGCATTTTTCCGAAGCGAACCCAATCCGTCTCAGCGACGCAAAAAACCGGCCTGAACCGACCGGCATCTGTAAACAAAGTTTCTGAAGATCCGTTAAAAAAAAACCTCCTGCAAAAGCAGGAGGCTTAAAAACTTGCAATAAGAAGAATTCATTCCAGATGATGTTTAGAAGACCTGGCAGCGACCTACTCTCCCGTGCCTTAAGACAAAGTACCATGGGCGCAAAAGGGTTTAACGTCCGAGTTCGGAATGGGATCGGGTGGGACACCTTCGCTATTACCACCAGGTCATCTAAACACCATCTGAAAGAATTAGAACCAAATCTGTGGAGCAGATTATTTATACGTTAAAAAATCAAGCCAATCAGACTATTAGTATCAGTTAGCTAAACACATTGCTGCGCTTACACACCTGACCTATCAACGTGGTGGTCTACCACGGTCTTAATTGGGATACCTTGTTTTGAGGTGGGTTTCCCGCTTAGATGCATTCAGCGGTTATCCCGTCCATACTTAGCTACCCAGCGTTGCTCCTGGCGGAACAACTGGTACACCAGAGGTATGTTCATCCCGGTCCTCTCGTACTAAGGACAAATCCTCTCAAGTATCCTACACCCACGGCAGATAGGGACCGAACTGTCTCACGACGTTCTAAACCCAGCTCGCGTACCACTTTAATCGGCGAACAGCCGAACCCTTGGGACCTTCTCCAGCCCCAGGATGTGATGAGCCGACATCGAGGTGCCAAACTCCGCCGTCGATGTGAACTCTTGGGCGGAATCAGCCTGTTATCCCCGGAGTACCTTTTATCCGTTGAGCGATGGCCCTTCCACTCGGGACCACCGGATCACTATGACCTACTTTCGTATCTGCTCGAAATGTCTCTCTCGCAGTCAGGCTGGCTTATGCCATTGCACTCGACGATTGATTTCTGACCAATCTGAGCCAACCTTTGCGCGCCTCCGTTACTCTTTGGGAGGCGACCGCCCCAGTCAAACTACCCACCATGCAGGGTCCCTCTCCCGGATAACGGGAGCAGGTTAGATATCAAACAACAAAAGGGTGGTATTTCAAAGTCTGCTCCACTACAACTGGCGTCGTAGCTTCATAGCATCCCACCTATTCTACACATTTGTTACCTAATACCACTGCAAAGCTATAGTAAAGGTTCACGGGGTCTTTCCGTCTAACCGCGGGTACTGAGCATCTTAACTCAGAGTTCAATTTCGCTGAGCCTATGTTGGAGACAGCGGGGAAGTCGTTACGCCATTCGTGCAGGTCGGAACTTACCCGACAAGGAATTTCGCTACCTTAGGACCGTTATAGTTACGGCCGCCGTTTACTGGGGCTTCAGTTCAATGCTTGCACATCTCTCCTTAACCTTCCAGCACCGGGCAGGCGTCAGACCCTATACTTCATCTTTCAATTTAGCAGAGCCCTGTGTTTTTAGTAAACAGTCGCTACCCCCTAGTATGTGCCCCCCACCCTAAGTTGCCTTAAAATGGGGCTTGCTTATCCCGAAGTTACGCAAGTATTTTGCCTAGTTCCTTCAACATAGTTCTCTCAAGCGCTTTGGTATTCTCTACCTGTCCACCTGTGTCGGTTTCGGGTACGGTCTTAGCCCGGGCTATTTCCTGGGACTGATTCACTGCAAGTTCAATCCAATAAGAACTTACAATTTACTCAATCCGTCACTTCCGGGCCGGTTCAGGAATATTAACCTGATTGCCATCGACTACGCATCTCTGCCTCGCCTTAGGGACCGACTAACCCTGCGCAGATTAGCTTTACGCAGGAAACCTTGGACTTTCAGCGGAAGAGTCTCTCACTCTTCTTTTCGCTACTCATGTCAGCATTCTCACTTCTGATACCTCCAGCATACCTTACGGTACACCTTCGCAGGCTTACAGAACGCTCCGCTACCACTTACACTTTAACGTGTAAATCCGCAACTTCGGTATATGGCTTTAGCCCCGTTACATCTTCGGCGCAAGACGTCTTGTTTAGATCAGTGAGCTATTACGCTTTCTTTAAAGGATGGCTGCTTCTAAGCCAACCTCCTGACTGTTTTGGACGTTTCACTTCCTTTACCACTTAGCCATAATTTTGGGACCTTAATTGGCGGTCTGGGCTCTTTCCCTCTCGACACTAGACCTTAGCACCTAATGTCTGTCTGGTGAGTATCACTCTTGAGTATTCGGAGTTTGGTAAAGTTTAGTAAGGATCGCTCCCCCTTAGCTCTTCCAGTGCTCTACCCCTCAAGGTGTCCGCTCACCGCACTACCTAAATAGTTTTCGCGGAGAACCAGCTATTTCCGAGTTTGATTGGCCTTTCACCCCTAGCCACAATTCATCCCCTACCTTTTCAACGGGAGTGGGTTCGGTCCTCCAGTTGGTGTTACCCAACCTTCAACCTGATCATGGCTAGATCACTCGGTTTCGGGTCTAATTCATGTAACTTAACGCGCTGTTAACACTCGATTTCTCTACGCCTACACCTATCGGCTTAAGCTTGCTACATAAATTAAGTCGCTGACCCATTATACAAAAGGTACGCCGTCAGGCCTTATGACCCTCCGACTGCTTGTAGGCATCCGGTTTCAGGTTCTCTTTCACTCCCCTTATAGGGGTGCTTTTCACCTTTCCCTCACGGTACTTGTTCACTATCGGTCAATCAGTAGTACTTAGCCTTGGAGAGTGGTCTCCCCATTTTCAGACAGAATTTCTCGTGCTCCGCCTTACTCAAGAACAGTCAGCTTTTCTACTCGTACGGGGCTGTCACCCTCTCCGGCTTACCTTTCCAGGTAATTCTGATTCTTTACTGACTATCCATCGGCTGGTCCGATTTCGCTCGCCACTACTTTCGGAGTCTCGGTTGATTTCCTTTCCTACAGGTACTTAGATGTTTCAGTTCCCTGCGTTCGCCCTGCATGACTATTTATTCATCATGCAGTACAGATTGCTCTGTGGGTTTCCCCATTCGGATATTTACGGATCAATGCTTGTTCACAACTCCCCGTAACTTTTCGCAGTGTACCACGTCCTTCTTCGCCTCTGATTGCCAAGGCATTCACCAAATGCCCTTACCTATCGCTTGATTCTTAACGTATAAATAATCCGCCCTCTCGGACAAACCATTCATACTCTCAACAAAAATCTACCCGCTTTTAATACTTTATCATATTAAAAGGTGTATATTTTCATACTTAATTTTTTCCTTAGATTTTATTCTAATTCCAAAATGTCGTCGTTATCGTCAATATTGCTATCAACAATAACAATCTCATTTCTTTCTTCTTATTCACAATGTTTTATAACTATCCAGATCAAAGCCTTGGTGGAGGTAAGGAGGATCGAACTCCTGACCCCCTGCTTGCAAAGCAGGTGCTCTCCCAGCTGAGCTATACCCCCTCTAAGAGTGGTGGGTCTGGGAAGACTTGAACTTCCGACCTCACGCTTATCAGGCGTGCGCTCTAACCACCTGAGCTACAAACCCTTAAGTCTTCAACTTAACGGTCTCTCACCAGTTTCTTCAATCTTTAAGAGGATACGCAGACAGCGAATATTCGTCTTCTTGTCTTTGAAAGGAGGTGATCCAGCCGCAGGTTCCCCTACGGCTACCTTGTTACGACTTCGCCCCAGTCGCTGACCCTACCGTGGTCGCCAGGCTCCCTTGCGGGTTACCTCAACGCCGTCAGGCAGAACCAACTCCCATGGCGTGACGGGCGGTGTGTACAAGACCCGGGAACGTATTCACCGCGGCATGCTGATCCG
>ENA-OYYH01001154-OYYH01001154.1-human-gut-metagenome-genome-assembly--contig:-NODE-1154-length-11193-cov-4.674987_pt1 | contig 11193 bp, 7 predicted proteins | sample MGYA00243245_ERZ653439 | MGnify/ENA primary metagenome ERZ653439 (study PRJEB26926, sample SAMN06165028) | human gut metagenome | biome: ENVO:00009003; feature: ENVO:2100002; material: ENVO:00002003... | reverse complement strand
CTCGGAGATGTGTATAAGAGACAGGTGTAGTGAATCATATCTTCGAAGACTATGCGCTCTCCGATTTGCAGTTCATGATCGAAACTCCAATCTCCCATATAATCACCGCTCAAGCATGAGTTCCCTCCTAAACGATATATATGGCAGCCATTATTCCCCATTTCAGCACCACGTACAGTGGGCTGATAAGGCATTTCAAGACAGTCGGGCATGTGACAAGTAAAGCTGACATTGAGAATGGCAGTACGAATGCCACGGCTTTCTACAATATCCACTACTTCAGAAGTCAAAACACCGGTTTGCCAGGTAAAAGCAGAACCTGGCTCCAAAATAATACACAGATGAGGATGACGACTATGCAAGTCATTCAATAAATGAATGAGATGCTCTACATCATAATCTTTACGTGTCATCAAATGACCACCACCCAGATTCAGCCATTTTATCTGCGGGAACCAATAAGAGAATTTTTCTTCCAAATGTTGAAGCGTACGCTCCAGTTCGTAAGAAGAAGACTCACAGTGACAATGACAATGAAACCCTTCAATACCCTGCGGCAAGGTTTCAGTCAGTAAATCTGCCGTTATGCCGAAACGGGTTCCGGGAGCACAAGGATTATATAACTCTGTTTCTACTTCTGAATATTCAGGATTGATACGAATACCACAGGAAATTCCACTTCCTTCCTTTACCACCGCAGGATAGAAACGGCAGAATTGTGACAAAGAATTAAAGGTTATATGACTACTACAACGCATGATTTCCGGGAAATCAGCCTCCGTATAGGCAGGAGAATAGGTATGAGCTTTACTGCCGAACTCTTCCAGTGCCAATCGCGCTTCATATACGGAACTCGCCGTAGAATGCTCGACATATTCCCTAAAAATAGGAAATGAGCGCCACATAGCAAACGATTTAAAGGCCAGAATAATTTCCACCCCGGCACGATCGGCAACACTTTTTATCAGCGTGAGGTTTTTTCTCAATAATTCTTCATCCATAATATAGCATGGAGAAGGGAAACGATCAAAATCTATCATATTTTCTTTTTTATCCGATTATTTTAAAACGGGCAAAGCGCAATAAAAGTTGTTTGTCGCCCGCATTTTTGAAGTGAATGGTAGCTTTGGCATTATCGCCCTGACCTTCCACTTTCATCACTTCTCCCAGACCGAAACGTTCATGCTCGATCAGTTGTCCCGGCTGCACAGCCATTACAGAAGCAGAGGTGGGGGTAGAAGAAGAGGCTGCCGGAGTCACCCGTTTCAGATTGCGCGGAACGCTTGGAGCTATAATATGCTGTTTGGAACGCTGCGGAGTTTCTTTTTCCGTATTATACAATGATTCACGAACATGAGGTGAGCGAGAGAAACCGCCGCTATGTTCCCTACGGAAAGATCCGGCCTCTTCATCAATTTTACTACCAATCCCTGCGTCCTGAGGCAAGCGGAGGAAGCGGATGTCGATATCTTTCAGAAAACGACTGGGGCTACCAAATTCCATTTTCCCATAACGGAAACGAGTACGTGCGTACGAAAGGAAACAATGTTCTTCTGCGCGAGTGATAGCCACATAAAACAAACGCCTCTCCTCTTCCAGCGCACGGGGAGAATCTCCGACCATACCACTGGGAAAAAGATTTTCTTCCATTCCCACCACAAATACATTTCTAAATTCCAGCCCTTTGGCAGAATGAACGGTCATAAGCGTTATTTTCTCATCATCTCCATTGTCCGAGTCCTGATCAGTCAGCAATGATACTTCCGATAAAAAGTCCGTCAATGAAATATTCAGATTACCCTCTTCCATGCGCAAAGCACAGAAATCGCTCATACCATTCACTAATTCCTCAATATTCTCTTTGCGACTAAGATTTTCCGGTGAATTATCTTGGCAGACGTCATTAATAATGCCGGACTGACGGATGATTTCCGTACCAATCTCATAGGCATTTTTCTCCACTGCTCCTTCTATAAATCCACCAATCAGGTCACGGAAGATTTGCAATTTAGAGTACGTGCCTTTATTGAAATTCAATCCGTATGTCAGCGGCTCACAAAGCACAGCCCAAAGACTGATATTGTTTTCCGTAGCAGCAGTAATAATTTTACCTACTGTCGTATCTCCGATACCACGGGCCGGATAATTGATAATACGCTTGAATGCTTCTTCATCATTAGGATTAACCACCAGCCGGAAGTAAGCTATCACATCCTTAATCTCTTTACGCTGATAGAAGGATAGACCGCCATAAATGCGATAAGGCATACCCCGCTTACGCATAGCTTCCTCAAATACACGGCTCTGCGCATTGGTCCGATAAAGTATGGCAAAATCTGAATAGGCATAATGCTCCGAACGGCGCAACTCAGCAATCTTATTGACTACAATATCTCCTTCTTCCACATCACTATATGCCTGAAACACCCCGATGGCTTCCCCTTTCTCTTTTTCAGAGAAGACCTCCTTGCGTATCTGTCTCTCATTCTTTTCAATCAGGCTGTTGGCAGCACAGACAATAGTTTGCGTAGACCGATAGTTCTGTTCCAGCTTGAATACTTTCGTATTGGGATACACTTTTGTAAAATACAATATATTGTCAATATCTGCTCCTCGGAAAGAATAGATACTCTGCGCATCATCCCCTACCACACACACATGCTGATGATCTTTTGCCAACTGCAACACAATGCTGTGCTGGGCATAGTTGGTATCTTGATATTCATCTACCAGAATGTAGCGAAACTGCTCCTGATAACGTGCCAGTACTTCGGGATGATCTCTGAAAAGAATAAAAGTATAAAAGAGTAAATCATCAAAATCCATGGCATCCGCCTGCCTGCAACGATCCCAATAACGATGGTAAATATCCCGGATCGCAGGCATCTTGGCAGCACAATCACCTTCATAAGCCTCCTTATTAGAGGCATATCCCGCAGGAGAAACCAAGTGGTTCTTCGCATTCGAGATACGTGCCTGCACACTACCTGGTTTATAGACTTTCTCATCCAGCCCCATTTCTTTTATGATAGAGCGTACCAGACTTTTACTGTCTGCCGTATCATAGATGGTAAACTGTGAGGTAAAACCAATATTCGCAGCTTCCGCATGCAGAATACGTAGAAATATGGAGTGGAACGTACCCATCCATAAATGGCGTGCCCGTTGATCTCCCACCTGCCGGGCAATACGTTCTTTCATTTCACGGGCAGCTTTATTAGTAAAGGTCAAAGCCAATATATTCCATGGCTGATAACCATTCTCCAACAAATATGCTATCTTGTAGGTCAGCACCCGTGTCTTTCCAGAACCTGCACCGGCTATAACCAATGACGGACCTTCGTTGTAGAGCACTGCAGCGCGCTGTCCTTCATTCAATTCTTCGATATAATTCGCATTCATGTATGCAAAATTAAAAGAATCTTTTTATATTTGTACAATGTTATTCAAACTAAAATCATAAGAAACTATGGAACAAATTAAAAATATGCGACTTTACATTTCTTTTATCTGCCTGTTGGTCTTCTCATGTGCTTCGCCTGTAATGGCGCAAAAGCAAAGTAAAGTAGAAAAGCTCTTGAAATTTCTTGTAAACAATGAGAATGAGAAATTTACAAAAAACCGGGACAAATTAGATGCTGAAACAGCAACAGCTTTTGAAGCAGAAGTCAAACTAATCGATTTGTGCGATCAAATCTGGAATCAGCAAGAGGTAACCGTTGCCAAAGATTTTTTCCAGGCTTATGTAGATGCTACCAAAGCCAACTTTATTTCCATCTGTCAGGAAGCCGGTGCTGATCCGGCCGCAATCCGTAAACGTATGGAAGATAACATCAGTGCCATATTAGATGAATATCCCAATAAATTAGCCTATTCCAGCACTCTGGTAGATGCCGTAAAAGCATCAGGATATGAATTGTCCGATGAAAGCAGAAAACATCTGTATGATGTACATGAAGAGGAATTATGGAAAGATTTCGTACGCAATAAGAACATTCCGAAATGCGAAAGATATCTGACTGAATATGCTGATGGTAAGTATAAAACAGAAGCTATGATAGAATACAATCGTCTGCTGTTCCAAACCGTACAGAAATCACCATCCGCCAGTAACTTTAAGAGATTCTTCGATCATGACCGGCTCAACACATTCTTCGACGGACGTTCCAAGCGGGAGTCTATGGCACAGGCTCTCTCCATTTATGATGATTATCTTTACGGTAACATCTGCAAAGCGCAGGCCATAGCTTCCATTAAGCAGGCTATTGCAGAATATGAGCAGGCCCCTTATTTGAGTCCAGGCGATAAAAAATATACCAATACTCTGGAGTACAAAAAAGACAGTATTGACTATGAGACACTAAAGCTGGAAGTGAACTCTCCAAGCAAACTGGGACTCATCAAAGAATACCTCCTAACTCATAAATACAAGGAATTCCGTGATAAAGCCAACAAGTTACGCGTACCTTTTGAGCAACAATTGATATGGAGTAATCCTACTACCATCCAGGCATACACCCATGGATTATTGATGAAATCCAATGAGACGAAGAATGGAAAGAGTACCCAGAAAACCTATACGTATGATGAAAACGGAAGACTGGTTAGTATCAAGGAAGTTACGGAAGATAAGGGAACCACTACCCTACAGACTAATTTCTTGTATGATTCTCAAGGTAACTGCGTAGAAGAAGTGCAGGTAAACCAAAGAGGCATGAAGGAGGTGTACAAACGCCTGCGTGCTTTCAGTACACTGGGTGTCATTCTTTCGGATTCTGCTTTCTATCAGAGCGGAAAACTGATCGTAAGAAAATATCATCCACAACTCGGTCTGCTGGCAGGAGAGACAGTTTACGAGAAAAACATTCCGGTATCTTCCGTAATCAACCAATATAATAAGAAGGGACAGATCATCAAGAGAGAAGAGACATTCCCATTGCCCAAAGATCCGTTACCCACCCAGGTAAGTAAACAAGTGGATGTATATGAATACGATACTTATGGTTATCTGACAAAGATCACATTTGAAAAGACTCTTGTCAATAGTGATAAGACCAGCGGTTCACTCATATTCTTGTATGACGAATTCGGTAACCAAATAGACAGTAATGCCTATTATGAATATGACAGTACCGGACGCTGGATACAAAAGACAGATCGGGGAGATGCCAAGAATACAGAAAAGATTCAGATTATCTATCAGCAATAACCATAAAAAATACCGTCCGCATAATGAAATACGGACGGTATTTTTATATAATCACTCTATTTTATGATAATCGCTGCGCAATTTCCTGAATAGAAAAAGAGCCTTCCAAAGTACGAACCTGTATCTTTCCATGCAACAAGTTAAAGAAGAAATCAGCTACCTTCTCCGGAATAATTTCACAAAGCTCTCCATTCGCATCAACTCCCAGATCATAGGTTTTCAGCAATTGACTTCCCAACGCCGTAGCTCCTATCAGGAAATGATTTCTCAATTTATCCACATTGACCAGATCCGCAGCCAACACCTTTCCTACTACCGAATAGCAATGCACCAGTACCTTTTCGTCTCCTTCAAACAGTTGAGATTCTTGTTCGTCAGAATAGGTATTCATCTCTATAATACCTGTATTTTCCATCTCGGGAGTTCCTTTATAAAGAGCGCCCAAATCCGCCAGACTTAAATTGAACAGGCGAGCTTCACTCGTGACTTGCATTTCTTCGCCACTGAATGCGCTGGGTAACAGCAACTTTATATCCCCACTAACAGCTACATTCTTCGCATTGAAAGTTCCCACTATACAGTCTTTCATGGTCAACTTAGCCGTAGCAAAAACTCCTCCCAATACTATACAGTCCTCCAATATCACCTCATCCGCAAAAATACTGCCGGCAACGAAAGCATTGCACAATTTTACAGTCTTTCCGTTGATGTCAGCCATGAACATCGGACGGCAATCACGAGCATACGACACCAGAGAATCCGAAGTGGCTACCGTCTTACGCAAGATAATATCCCCTTTCGCATTATTGCTGATATGGAATTCAAGCTTAGTGAACACCGCACCAAGTATTTCCACATCTCCATTCTGTATTTCCAGCTTGCGGGCATAAACAGCCCCTTCTACAATGGTATCGTTCTGTATCAGCACATCCCTTTCCAGTTCAGCAGATGTACGGGGGAGAATAGAACCTTTTACCAGATTCTCACTTAAAATCACTCCATTCTCCAAACTTATTACTTTCAATTCTTTCATAACTCTACTTCTATTTTATAGAACATAAGTAACGGTATTTACGATAAAAAATTCCCGGCAAGTTTCCTCATCATTCCGGCTACCCGTTTTTCATGTTCTGAAGAACCTAATCTTTGAATCTCTCTCTCCAGATGCTTTCCAATGCGCTGCTTATCTTCTTGTGTCATGGCAGGCATGGACGCTTGCTGAACATTCTGACGTACTTTCCAGTCATTGACTCCCATACGTGCAGTCTGTTCATTCATCACGACCTCAGTTTCTTTACTGCCACCAGCAACAGTCTTCTCTACTACTACCACCGGCAACATCCAACGGGCATTTTTACATCCGCCAATCAACACATGTTCTATATGACTGGCCAATTGCTTTTGCCCAAGCAGATATTGCTTGGCACTCTCTATCAATCCGGCAGCCCGCTGCTTCACTGTGATAGCAGAAATACGTGCCTGTACATCCAACTGCTCTTTATGCCCAACTAATGCCATTGCCGACAGAGATGAGTCCGTATTGCGCAACTGTTCCTTGCGGCTGCTTTCCACAAAGCGGAAGCAAGGTTCCATCAACATGTGAATACGTTGCACCAACTCTCTGTCCAAATTCTCAAAAACAGCGGAGTAACGGGTAGTCAGAATATCATAGTCGTCTATCATCACCAACTTACGATTGGCAAGTTCATCAGACTGAGACTGTAATTCGGCAACTACGGCTTCCACATTCGAGCACTCTTCCATATTTTGCATATCCAGACTGGCAGTGATATATCCCAAAAAGCCTTTGGATATATGTTTACCGATTTGCTGAGTACTGGCTATCTTATGGGCAACTTCAGCTGCATTACATGCCACAACAGAGTTACGCAAGCTTTCAATATGTTTACTGCAATCGTGTACGCTACTGTTATAAGGATTGTCGTCTATTTCCAGATAGATATCAATCGGCTCTTCCAGAACTACAGTCTTGGAAGCTGACTTATCGCCTACGGTGAGTGTCACCGTTTCGCTCTTCCGGATCACATCATGTAAGATATGTCTTCGTCCTCCCATAATCAACCCTCCTTCACATTAAGCCAGGTTTCATTCCGGGCCATAAGTTTCTTCATGTTCTCCTTCACTCTTTCATTTAGATCGGAAGTTGCAATCAGTCGTTCCAGCTTTCCAGCCACCATCCGTTGCGATTCTATAGAAACATTTTCCCATCCGGAACCTTCAACCGTGCGTTCCATATTTTCCCGTATCTTCGTGCATGAGCGTTGCCCAATTAATTGTTCAAGTCCTGAAGGCAGTTTCGTTTCCACCACTTCTCCTCTATCTCCTTTTTTCACCAACATGATAGCAGGCAAATAGCGAAGAACAGACTTACCAACAAAGGAGTTCAGCTTTATTCTTTGCATTTTAGCGCTTTGCTGCTTGCATGTAGTGAGAAAATTAGTCATTTGTGCAATTAAAGCTTGCGCATTACGCTTAATATGGGCGGCGGCAATAGCTTGTGTAGTAGCCAGAGATTCCGTCTGATTAACCGGAACGGTACCAATCAGATTATTCAGACGGTTCAAAGTAATGGCAACATCCCACTCGCAGAATCGAATAACAGGTTTGTCCAACTCATGAACACGATTATGCAGAGCTACATCAAGTCCTCGGAATAACTTAGAATAACGCTCTGTCAGAATCACAAAGTCATCTCCCATTCTCTTTTTCAAATCAAGCAACGCCTCTTGTTGCTGTATCAATTCGGACGCATACGCATTTACCGAGCTTAACGCTGTGGCATTTTTCTGTTCTATCTGAGAAGTAACCAGAGAGAAAAAGCCTTTATTAAGCCGTTTGCACAGTTTGTTCGTAGCATCCCTTTCGGCAGCAATAACAGCCGCCTCCATAGCAACCACTGCTGTTGTGACCCCGGAGACCTTATTAGATACAGTATCTATTTTATTGGCCATGTCGCGGGTATCCACTGTAACATCATATTTTGCCATAATCTTTCATTTTCAAGTTTATGAATGCTATTTCTCTTTCTCCAGATCGCTAAAGTCATCCAAATCGTCCAGATCATCCAAGTCGTCCAAATCACTCAGATCGTCCAACTCGTCCGCTGTCTCCGATGCTTTAGGAGTTTCATGAACTTCCGGAGCCGTTGTTGTCTCTGTATTTTCCGGAACTTCCGGCTGTACAGGTTCCACAGCTTCAGCCACCGGAGCCATTCTAATAGTTTTTTCCGCTTCTTCCGCAACTTCGGGTTGTGCCGCCGGTTCATCCACGTTTACGGTTTCAGTCACTTTTGCACTTTGAGGAGCATATCCTGAATAGTCCATAGCCTCGCTGTCATCCACTAATTCAGCATGATGATTGAACACAACATCCTGTCCTTGCTCAGCAATTTCATGCAATGAGTCGGTAGCTACCTGAGCTATATCCAAAGTCATATATTCTTCCACACAATCCTCAACAGCAGGAGCAGGCGGAATATTCGAAGCAAATGCATAAAAAGGATTGATGCCTGCCAAAGGACGGCGACGATCATCCAACAAAGCTACATTATCATTAGCATCCACGATTTCCTTTGCCATTTTATCGCGAAGACTGGCATCAAAGAATTCAATGAATCCATAAACTTTTGCCCGTTCATTAATATCACTCTGCAAAGCTTTCATATATTCCTTGAACTCTTCCTGAGTTTGTTTGAATGATTCAGACTGTTCGGCAAATTGCTGCAAATTACTTTCCAGCTTATCTCCAGCATTCTCCTCCAACTCCTGAGCATCTCCATCCATCATTTGTTGCAACATCCGTGCCTTCATACGATCCAGACGTTCAAAAGTGGATTGTGCAGCAAGGAATTTTGTCAAGTTGCTACGCATAATATTAATCAAATCATCTCCGGAAGTCCGGTTACGCCCATAAAAGTCTTGAGTTTCCCGGTGCCATTGATTCAGATAATCACGCTTCTGATTATCAATGTCATTATAGATATCCAAACGGTTCAGTCGTGTTTCCGCTAACAGATTCTGTACGATAGGTGCTACGATTTCTTCTTGTATCTGGCTGATACCATAAGGCATTGTCGTACGGCTTCCGTCTTCTGCAACCCACGAATGATCCTTCATATCATAGCGCATTCGTGAACTTTCCTTCAATTGGAAAGGTGTGTAGTTCTCCACCGTATCGCGGAAGTTGAAATTCGTCTGGCGGATTTTCTCCAGCTCATCCTTCTCCAACTTCGGTGAATAGTGATTATAAGAGGTTTTCAGAATGGTGAACAGCAATTGATTAGAACTTTCCACCAGCGAATTAGTGGATTTAACCTTCGCTGCCGCAATTGTCTGTACTGCATACCCCACGTTTGAAATCAAACGGCGTAATACATCTTCAAATTGCTCGCTCTGGTCAGACAATGAATGGCGCATTGCATTCAGCGAATTAAATTGCTCTATTTCCTTATCATACGCTGCCGTATCAAATACATTCAGCACAGGCGCTCCCGACGGATTGGCCGTACCATATTCATTCAAATAAGAAATAACCGGCGAATCGGGAGGAATGACAGGCATGCCTACAGAAACAGTATGCAAGTCCGACAAGAAATAAGCACTGTCACGCAGATTACGATCCATACGTCCAAAGTAATCATAGAACTTCACTTTAGGTATAGATGTTGAATAATCCTCTGTGGAAACTTCTTCCACTCCCTTACTTTCTTCTACCAAAGGAGCCGTAGTGGAGAGTTCATCCAGTTCTCTCAATTTCTCGGAAAGTGCTCCCTGGTTATTAACTAATTGCAGTTCAAAGTTCTGTACTGAACTATTTCCGGTATGATCTATCACAAAGCTCTTATTCTCGAAAGGAACCTGACTGGCAACGGGGACATAAACCACCCCCATCTTTTCAATCTTATAGTCTCTGAAAATCTGCTGATGCTTGTTTTCCAGTTCTTTCAACTCCACTCCGACATCATCAATGGATTTACCGCTGGATTTAAACAGCTTGTAGTTTTTCATCCCCCAATAAAGACCGGCTACTGCAATAGCAATACTTAGCCACCCAATTACTGCTATCAATGCAAGACCGACAACAAGAATTCCAATTCCTACGTACATCTGCGTCTGGGCTTTTTTCTTACCCGTAGCATTCATAGTCAACGAATTCTTTAATTCTCCCATCTCCTTTTCTAATTCTTCTTCTTGCGACACTATTTTTTCTGCCGCATCTTTATAAAAATCAAAAAGGATTTTCGCTTGATCCTGATACAAATCTTGCGAAGAAGAAAAAACCTTTCCTTTCATAACCAGATATGTTTTTATAGTAAATAAATAAGAATTTAATTTCTAATTGTAACCTAGCTCCAACAGCTTACGCTCGGCCATTGAAAAGCCTTTCGCTTTAGCTTTCCGGTACCACATAACAGCTTCGAAGATATCAATATCAACGCCTTTTCCTGTTTCATACATGATACCCAGACAATATTGTGCTTCTGCATTTCCGGCATTGGCTAAAGATTTATAAATATCGAATGCTTTCTTGTAATCACCATTCTGCGTTGCTTCCCGAGCTGCTTCCAAAGAGTTAGTCTGAGCTTTTTTCTCTGTTTTCTCAGGTTCGGCCTGTTGTTGAGGTTCATTAACAGGAGTCTTTGCCTCCGGCTGGGCTTTAGGTTGAGGTTGTTCTTCAACTTTAGGCTGCTTTTGCTGCCCTACAGCCTTAACCGGAGTTTCCTCAGGAGTAGCAACAGGCGCCACAGTCGTGGTATCCTGCACCACAGTAATAGTGTCAGTAACCACAGCCGGAGGTGCAACAACTGGCTTAGGTTTGGATGCAAACACAAAATACAAACAGATCAAAACCAAGATCAGAAATATACAGCCACCTATTATATATATAGATTTTCTGGATTTCTTTTGAATAGCAGGAGCTGTCTCTTATACACATCTCCGAGCCCACGAGACGCGTAGTAATCT
>ENA-OYYH01001149-OYYH01001149.1-human-gut-metagenome-genome-assembly--contig:-NODE-1149-length-11209-cov-6.759010_pt1 | contig 11209 bp, 8 predicted proteins | sample MGYA00243245_ERZ653439 | MGnify/ENA primary metagenome ERZ653439 (study PRJEB26926, sample SAMN06165028) | human gut metagenome | biome: ENVO:00009003; feature: ENVO:2100002; material: ENVO:00002003... | reverse complement strand
CGAGATTACTACGCGTCTCGTGGGCTCGGAGATGTGTATAAGAGACAGTATATAAGTTATAGTCTTTCGTCTTCGAGCGATTGCCTGAAGATGGAACCGTATCTGATTAGTGCCTCCGAAAACAATGACTATGTACAGGTGACTCATATGAGCGCTTACAACACAACGCACCGGGGGATCGGGTTATTAAATAATCATCAGAATGCATATATCATCTTCAACGAAAGGGAGGCTCCGCAGCTTGCATTATTCACCATCTATCTGCAACTGCCCATGTACGACTATCCGTCTATGCTGAAAGGGCTTTATCTGAGTCTGGACTATAACCGGAATCCGATAGCCCGGCGGATTGTTTTCGTGAAATATTCCGATAGCACCAGCATGGATGATTTTATTGAACTGAAAGGCGGACTGCTGACCGAGGAAGAACTGACACCGGAGCAAAAGGTCTATTTTGAATATACATGCCGGGGCGGGGATTATATAAAAACGTGTACGGTGCCCTCCCCTCACCTGAATAGTGATGATCTGGAAAGGGAGAAGAAGATGCTGAAACTGTGATTCTGCTAATAAGAATAGAACGACGGTGTGTCTTTTGTTACGGTTTTGCAGTTTTTCTTATCATCTTGCTTTGATATTGAAAGTTTTTTAGTATGTTTGCCGCATTATTAATGAAAAACACGTCTTTTCAATGAAAAAGCAAGATTTCCTATTTATTATTCTGGTGGTGGTAGTCTTTCTACCCTTCTTTTTGAGTGACGCGGTTTATGACTGGTATAAGTCGTTCAATGCTGCACATGGCATGGTGATGAGCTTTCTGAAGTTTGCCATTCTGTCTTCGTTGGGCGAAGTGCTGGGATTACGAATCAGTGCGGGAGTGTACAACCGGAAGGGTTTCGGCATTATTCCGCGCATGGTGGTATGGGGCATACTCGGTATGGGAATCAATGCCGCTATGATTATCTTTTCAAAAGGTGTGCCGCAGTTCATGGAGTATATGGGAATGGCAAATGCTGCCGCAACGTTTACAAGTGAAGCGATGTCTCTCGATAAGGTGCTGGTGGCGCTGGCCATATCGGTAACGATGAACACAATCTTTGCTCCGGTATTCATGACTTTCCATAAAATAACAGATACGCATATCTTGATGTGCGGCGGTTCTATTAAGAGTCTTGTCACTCCTATCCCGATGACAAAAATCATTACCGGACTGAACTGGAACGTTCAATGGAACTTTGTCTTTAAGAAGACAATCCCGTTCTTCTGGTATCCTGCACACACCATTACTTTCATGCTTCCGCCGGATATGCGCGTATTGTTTGCGGCATTGTTGGGCATTGTGCTGGGAGTATTGCTGGCAGTGGCGGCACGGAAATAGTTTTTTTATTACCTTTGCTTCCTGCTAAACTAAAATAGATGTATGAAACTATATAGTAGGCAGGAAGCAATCGCACGTATGAATATGCTGGCAGGCTGTTCAAAGTCGTTTGTCTTTCTGATTGATTATTCGCAGGAACAGGTTTATGTGGAAGAGACGGCAAAGGTCTCACCGGGGGAGTTGATATATAACCTGAATGGATTTACGAATGAAACAGTTGCCGGTTTAACGGATGAATTGTTTCCGGAGAGTTTGCCGGAACAGATAGAATGGATCTCACAGCCTGTTTCTTTTCAGGAATACAGTCGTGCTTTCGGACATGTGAAAAAGAATATTCTTGCCGGAAACAGCTTTCTTACGAATTTAACTTGCCGGACTCCGGTACAAACCAATCTGACTTTAAAGGATATATATTGTAGCTCCCGTGCTTTATATAAAGTATGGGTAAAGAATCGTTTTGTTGTTTTCTCTCCGGAGATTTTTGTTCGGATAAAGAAAGGGACTATCAGCTCTTATCCCATGAAAGGTACGATAGACGCTACCCTGCCCGATGCCGTACAAACCTTGATGAACGACGGGAAAGAAGCGGCAGAACATGCTACGATTGTGGATCTGATCAGGAATGATCTGAGTATTGTGGCATCTCATGTCCGGGTGGAGCGTTATCGCTATATAGATGTGTTGCAGACAAATCGTGGACCGATACTGCAGACCAGTTCGGAAATATGCGGTGAACTTCCAGAAGATTACAAACGGCAGTTAGGTGATATTCTTTTCAGTATGTTGCCTGCCGGTTCTATCACCGGTGCACCCAAAAAGAAGACGATGCAGATTATTCGTGAGGCTGAAGGATATGAACGGGGATTCTATACGGGAATAACCGGATATTTCGATGGAGACAATATGGATAGTGCCGTGATGATACGTTTTGTGGAGCAAGAGGCGGACGGAATGTATTTTAAAAGCGGTGGTGGTATTACTTTCAAGAGTGATGCCCACAGTGAATATGAAGAAATGAAACAGAAAATATATGTGCCGATTTATTGAAACGATACAAGTACGTGACGGTAAGTTGCAGAACCTTGCCCATCACAATCGTAGGATGAATGAGACGAGACAAGCGGTTTTCGGAATGGCGGATCAACTGGATATTCTGGATTATACAGGAGATTGTCCTGAAAGCAGTTTTTATAAATGCCGGGTAGTTTATGGCAGAGAAGTATGTGAAGTGGCATTTTCCGCTTATACAATGAGGACTGTACGTTCGCTCCGGTTGGTCGGTTCGGATACGATTGATTATCGCTACAAGAGTACGGAACGGAAGGAACTGGAAGCATTGCGTGCCCTGCGCGGCAATCAGGATGATGTATTGATTGTCAGAAACAATCTTTTGACGGATACTTCCATTGCTAATGTGGCGTTAGAAAAAGAGGGAGTCTGGTATACACCGAGGACTCCCCTATTGAAAGGCACAAAACGTGCGTTGCTGTTGGAACAGGGGGTACTGACGGAATGTGATATTCCGTCAGATGAGATTTCTTCCTATTCACACATCGCTTTATTTAATGCGATGATTGATTTTCAGTCTCTGGTTCTGGAGATTAACCGGGATACGGTTATTCGTGTTTGATACTATCTACCGGATTATTTCTTGCTGCCCGATAACTGTTCAGGCATACTGTGAGCAGGGTGATGCAGACAGTGAAGAACAATGGAAGCAGGAAATGAAGGATACCAATGTGTACATGGTAAGCAAATTGTTGCAGCCAATAATTCATCAGATAGCAGACCAAGGGTACAATGAGTAAAAACGCTATACCTATGTAGTAAAGGAACGGGCGATTGACAAGCCATAATATTTGCCCGAATGATGCACCGTGAATCTTCCGAATTCCTATTTCGCGTATACGTTGTTGGATAGCATAATGGGTGATGCCGAACAATCCGAATAGTGTGAGGAATAAACTGATTGATGCATACATCAGCAGGATGCGGGAAAAGTCGGTGACTTCCTGATTATTGGAGATCAGTACCTGATAAGGGTCTTCATAATTGAATGGAGTACCGGGGTATTTCTTCTCCCATAATCCGCGAAGATGATTGATAACTACTGTGCGATCTTGTTCGTCAAACTGTAAGGTCAATGTGGTATAGTTATCTTGTGGCATTTCGTGCAGGATCATTCTCAGTGGAAACACATTGTTTGTGAGCGAATATTTCTTGAAATCTTTCATGACACCGATAATAGTACCTTTCTCACTCTTTTCGGGCACGTATTTAGAGATCGGTTGTCCCACCGGATCTTCTCCTTCGGGCACAAGATAGCGAATGAAGGACTCGTTGATGATGACCGGCACAGAGGTACGGAGTAATAAATGGAATGTTTGTTTGGCATCCAGCAAGTCGAAATCGTATATATCCAGGAAGTCCGAGCAGTTTTCATAAAGTTCAAGCATCAGAAGGTCATTCTTCTCACCATTTTGGCGGGGAACGGCCATACTCATGGTATAAAGGCCTGATTGGGAAGATACAACAGACTTCACTCCGGGGATGGATTTAATGTCTTCTATCCAAGTAGATAAAGGGGATTGCCGGGAGTCGCCGATTCCAAACTCAACGATTCCTTTGTAGCGGCTTCCCTCCTGCTCTATCAGGTCCATTTGGCTACGGATTATCATAAAAGCACTTAGCAGTCCGATGGAAATCATGAATTGTAAGGTGACCAGTGCTGCTACAATGCGCTGTTTCTTACGACCTGTAAAGAAGCTGCGGTAACGGCTTTCGGACAAGGTCTGTATCTTCCGGCTCATGTATTCTGCCGGAACAACGGATAGAATGATGACAAACAGCAAGATAACAGGGAATACCTGAACGGAGAAAAGATAGGAGAAGAACAGATGCGCGGATATTGTTGCATTGAATACTGCTAACAGGTCGCTCATCAACAGAATGGATAACAAGAACGCTGTAATCACCATCAGGAAAGTATCGGCAAAGAGTTGCCAACGGATTTGACGGTGGCTTGCACCTAAAAGGCTTTCAATGTGCAAGGTGCGTATTTGTTTCAATAAGCGTGAAAAACTGAGGTTGATATAGTTGAAGCAACCGATGAACAAGATTAATAAAGCAGATAACAGTCCGACGCTTAACAGGGCCTTTTGCCGATGCTCGATACACTGGTTGCTATCTTGTGTGGTAGTGGTAAAATAGGATTCTTGTAAAGTCTGGGTACGATAATACCCTTTGCCTAATAAAGTAGGAAGCTCGGTTGTATCGAAGCGTTGGCGAAAGGCGTTGAGGTCTGTTCCTTCTTTGAGCAGTATTGAACAGGTAGTTTCTTCCGGACTTTTGAGATGCTTGAGCAAGTCTGCCCGCAACATGCTTTGTGATGGTAGACGGAAGACGGCGGCAATACGGTAGGCACTTTCGCTGGATTGGGGGATCTCCAGCAGCTTGCCGAGACAGTCGGTGGTACCGAAACAACGTTCGGCCAAAGCTTGACTGATGGCAATGGTTCCCGGGTGAGTCAATACTTGTTCTATTTTTCCTGCAAAGGTTTCGATGGGGATAAACTTGGGCAATGTGCTGTCTGCCGATAGCAGGTTCAGTTCGGAATATTCTTGGTCGCCCACACGGATTTTTGTGTGAGTGATAGCTTGTGTGCGTAGTGAAGCTTCTATCTCAGGGAATTGTGAGATGATTTCGGGGACAGATTCGTGGTATACGAATGTTCCCTGCATTTCTTGTTGTGCGAAAGGTAGTGTTTGTGTCAGCCGGAGGATACGGTCACGGTTGGGGTTGTTATACTCGATGTTGTATTCGTATAGGACGAAGGCTGTCAGTAGGTTGGTGCAGGCGATACCGATAACCAGACTGACAAGAGAAATAGTGACGAACAATTTATTTCGCCACCAGCTACGCAGGACAAACTTCAGAATGTACATGTTTAATATCTTGATATGTTATTTGAAAAGTAGGTCAATCTGTTACCCTTGTGTCAAAAGATGTCTTCTCTTGACACAAGGGTGTAGAGATGAGATTCTTCGATTTTGCCCAGGATGACAGGAATTGGCAGAGTAAAGAAGCGTTTACAGACTCACCTCTGTCACCACCTGTCCGTCGAACAGATTAATGATACGTCCTGCAAAACCGGCATCGTGCTGTGAGTGGGTTACCATGACGATGGTGGTTCCTTCTTTGTTCAGTTCATTCAGCAGTTCCATCACTTCCTTACCGTTCTTGGAGTCCAGATTACCGGTAGGCTCATCGGCAAGGATCAGCTTTGGATTGGCTACTACGGCACGGGCAATGGCTACACGTTGCTGCTGACCACCGGAGAGTTGCTGTGGGAAGTGTTTGCTTCGGTGTGTAATGGCCATGCGTTCCATAGCTGTTTCCACGCGACGTTTGCGTTCGGCGGAAGGAATGCCCATATAGAGCAACGGCAGTTCGATGTTTTCGTATACGTTCAGTTCGTCAATCAGGTTGAAGCTTTGGAATACGAAACCAATGACACCTTTACGCAGGCTGGTGCGTTGTGCTTCAGTGTATTTGGATACTTCCTTTCCATTGAGGTAGTATTCCCCGCCCGAAGGATTATCGAGCAAGCCGAGGATATTCAGCAATGTAGATTTACCGCAACCGGAAGGTCCCATGATTGCGACGAACTCGCCTTCTTTCACTTCGATGTTCACATTGTTCAAAGCCCATGTTTGCACTTCTTCTGTCTTGAAGATTTTTTGCAGGTTTACTGTTTTAATCATAATAGTGATAATTTTAATTAGTAATATTGTTTATTCATTTTTTATTATCTCGGCCGGATTGATATGCATGATCCGGTAAATTTTATATGCGGTGGTGAGGAATATCATGAAGGCTACGCTGAAGAATAACAGAATTCCCCAATCCCAGCCCTGTATACATTTCACTGTACCTTCGCCTATTGATAGCAGCATCAGTCGTACCAAAGGATAAGCAACCGCAAAAGCCAGCAGGAAAATCACCAGATAAGCCTTACCGAATATACCGGCAATGATCCGTGGGGTAGCTCCGTTGATTTTACGAATGGCTATTTCCTTCTGTCGGCTGACTGTGTCCATGGAGATGGCCGAATAGATGCTCAGTACGACCAATAGTATACTTACAACGGCCAGGATTGTCATCGCCACTTGTGTCATATACATTGATCCCATCATGGTGTGTTTATTATCGGCCAGGGAACGGACTTCAAGAGGCAAAGTAGTGGGTACGTACTTCCGACAAATATCAGTAATACGGTGGACACTCTTGGCAGCGTTCGCATTCGGTGCCAGTTTGAAATAGAAACATCTGAAGCGATTACCGGGAAAGAATGCCGAGCCAATGGTATTTCCTCCCCGGATTTCTTTATAGAGCGCTTCGAAGGTACCGATGATTCGGTAACTTCGACCTTCAATCTCTACTCTGTCTTGCACGCTGTCCTTATCCAGTTGCAGTCTGAAATCCTCACTGACATAGACGGTGCCTTCCGCTTCTTCACTCACTTCCTTTCCCTGTAACGGGATGTTCAGGAATTTGAAGTAACTCGGAGATCCCTCTGCTATGGCAATCCAGACTTCCGATTGGTCGGCTTTCTTATAGGTGCGCATAAAATGACTTCCACTTCGCAAATCATCTGTCATAGTCAGTGTCTCTATACATTCCGGAAGTGCCCGAATATCAGACAATATGGGATTTAGATTCTGCCACATGCGTTGGGTATTCACTTTCAGGGAAATGATATTCTCTTCTTCCTCGGATGTAAGCGGACTGTATGCCCGACTGAACGTTTCGTGCCACACCATATTGACACCAAGCGTGCTGCCCACAAAGAAAATGGCAATGCCTAACTGCAACCACATCATAATTGAACGGAAAATATGACGGCTACGGTTATTGTTGATTTGGCTGATTATGCTCACTTGCCGTAAACGGCGGATAGGAAACCATATTACGAGCATACATATCATCAGAAGTGCAATATATATATGAAACTGTACAACGTAGATAGATGACAAGGGTAAATCGGGCATATCATGGCTTGGAATGTATATTTCCGCAAGATTTATCATGAGTTCCGTTAGAACCAGAGATAAAAGAAATGCAGTGGACATCATCCAAAATACTTCAGCAAAAAGGAGCAGAAACAGTCCTTTTATCTCGGATCCCATACATTTGCGAAGCGCCACTTCACGCTGACGGTTATAGAACATCTGAATGATGAACTTAAGGAAATTAATCAGCCCTGAAACCAGGATAAGTGAGGCTATGAACAGTATTAGAAACTGCACCATTGTCAGTTCCTTATCTTGCCGCATACTGAACATGGCGTGAGGGTGCACTGTATCTTCACCCCGTTGCCACGTTATGGACTGTAGACTATTGTTTAGCATTTCCATAGTTGCCTTAGGCGATAGATAACCTTGTACACTCAAGGCGTCATAAGTCATGATTTCATAGGAGAAATAACAATCGATTTTGGGGTCTTGCAGTCCGTTATCTTCCACTACATTCACGACTTTAAAGCTCTGTATTGTATTTTCCGCTATACTTTGTGGGTTAGCAAGGCGTATGGTTGTTCCAATGGGATTTGCAGTGCCGTACGCTTTGCTCGCAAAATTATGGGATAATACCACTTCATCAGGTGCTTCGGGAAGTCGGCTGCCATGTAGCAATTTTCTGTTGTTATAGGAGAAAAAGTTACTGTTAACCCCTCTATAACCTATCAGAAAAGGTAAGTTACGTTGTTCGTTATCAATGACTTCTATTTCCGTAGAATTGTTAAAGGATTGTATGGTCAGGTATTCCAATCCACTGATAGATTGCTCTTCCAGTCGTTTTATTTCACTGGTTCGAAAAACAGAATTTTGATTTTGGCTGACTGTTATTCTTATCCGTCGCTCGCTGTCAGGCAAGTTTTCAAGTTTACTCCATTCCTGCATGAAAAAGCATACAATGGTATAGCATACGATTCCCACTGCCAGGCAAAGGGCGGAAATGAAACTGTGAGTCTTGTACTTCAGCAGATTTCGTAGAGCAACTTTCAAATAATGTAATATCATTGTTCTTATTCGTTTTTAATTACTTCCGCCGGATTGGTTCTTGCTATTCGCAAGATACGGAAAAGTATTGTAAAGCCTGTAATAAAAGTAACAATCAAGAATATACAGAGCCAGAATAACAGACCGCAGTCAAAGAATACCGTATACATTTGTTTCCATAACATCAATACAACATATACAAGCGGGAATGCAACGATGGCACTACACAATAACAAGATAATATAAAGACGGGCAAACAATAGGATAATCTGCGGAACATCTGCCCCGTTTACTTTACGGATAGCAACTTCTTTCTGACGTCGTTCTGTATCGAGCGTGATACTGGAGTACACACCTAACAGTGTGATAATAATGCTGATAACGGCAAAGAACAAAATAATGTCTTTCAGATTGCACTCAAGAGCCTGCGAAACATAGATATCATCCAGGAATGTTTTAGCCTGATAAGTTATATTTTCGGGAAGCATCTCGCGGTAGACTTTCTCAATCCATCGGGCTACTTCCTTTTGCTGGCCCGGATGACTCTTTATGTAACAATGGCCTATGTAGACTGAAGGATCATAAGGCAGGAAAGCATATCCACTACTTCGGTTATATACATCGGCCTGAAAAGGTGCAGATATTCCACAGACTGTGTAGTCGGTATTACCGCTATACAAGTTCATACCGATTACATCTTTCTTCTGTATCTGCTGCCAGACATTATCTACCACAATATCTTTTTCCGTTTGAGGAAGTCTTCCTTGTTCTATGGGAATATTCATGAAAGAGAAGAAATTGGCGGGTACAGCCATGACACTAATATCAACCCAGGAGTTCTCATTTCCCTTTTCGGTCGTTAATCCATTGCCCGACATACCTTGCATATAACCGATATCTGATAACAGAATCTCTTTCACTCCGGCATGTTGTTTAAAACACTCTATCAACGCCAACTTTTCCTCATTCTTCATAAAGGGATAGTCCAGGGGAATACTAAGAATCTCCGATTTTTCTTTTTGACTTAGCGTATGGATTAAACTATTGGTCGTTTTCTCTGCTTGCAGATATAAAGCAGCCGTCAGGGATACAAATACCCAGCAAATAAAGAACTGGATACCCAGCATAAGGTTGCGTCCCCATTGCTTACCTCTGCGTTTATTGTTTCCATAAATACCTGTTTGCACGGTAATACGACGAATACGAATGGAAACAGACAAACATATAAGGACGCAGAGTATGATAAGAAGAACGATATATTGCAAAGCATGTATTAAAAGCGTTTCAGAGGTAAAAGTCATAGCAAAGCCCGGCAAAGAGAAATTCATGTGATTTCCTAATAATTCTATGCCTGATAATACCAATATGGAGGATATGGATATGACAATCAACGACTGTGTGAATAGCAAGCAGAAAAGTTGTTTCCAGTTGCATCCTATCATTTTCATGATACTGTATTCTTTAGTACGATTGAAGAAAGAACCGATAAGGAAATGGAAAAAATTGATCAGCCCTACTAATAATATCAGTGTACCTACAGTTCCGGTAACTAATCCCAGATAGGAAGCACCTTGTTTTTTCAGTCTGGTTCCCATACTACTGGCAGTGACAGTGTAAGCTTCGCCATACAAAGTATAAGTATAGTCTCTTTTTGAGAATTGCTTTTCTAAATCGGTACATGTAGTTTGTGGTGATAACAACACATAGGTATTTGCTCCCGTCATGTTATACCGTTTGGGACTTTGTAGAAGTCCTTCACTATCGTTTACGGTCAGCATATCTATGTTTTGCATAAAATCCAAACTATTGTTCAGAGGGATATCTTTCATTACTGCTTGAATGGTGTAGACGATACCTCCTGTTTTTGGGGTACTTTCAGGAGAAGTATTGAGCCTTCTCATGAGAGTCATATGTTTGCCGATAGCACTTTCTGCATTACCGAATATTTTAATGGCCATAGATTGACTCAGGATGACGGAGTTAAGAGACTGACTTGCCATTTTCCAATGTCCTGCTACCATTTCCGGAGTGAAGATTTTATTGTAGCAAGTATCTATTTCAATCGTTTCAAGTTCATAAGGTAGCGTCTTTTCCGGGGATAACTCTACATGATAAGGGCGTTCGCGAGGATAGGTTACGGATGAAATGGCTTCCGTTTCTCCCAAAGACCATGTACGCAAATCTTCGGCCAAAGGAACTGGAGAACCGGAAAAATATCTGTCTGCTTTGCCGTCATAGAGATTTAATTCTGCTATGCGATCATGATTAGCAAAACAATGGTCTGTGCTTTCTACAAAGCGACTGCAATATATGCAGACACAGAAGCAGAGCAAACCTACTGCCAATCCGATGATGGAAATGATATTTTGTGTCTTATGCTTACACAAGTTTCTGAATGCTATTTTGAGATAATGGAATATCATGGTATATTTATTTTAATAATAGGTTTCAAATCTTATGCCAAACTTGTAATGTATTGTATATTAAATATGTACATGTGAAAATAATATTCAGATAGTGTGCTATACTGCACATAAGCAGTGCGAATACGCACCATTTATTCACTCTTTATCACTTCCGCCGGATTCTGCCGTGCAGCCTGCCATACGCGCCAGCCGATACAAAGAATTATAATAAATGCGGTGCCAATGAATATCACGCAATATATCCATGCGCTTATATTGGTTTGTTCTACGTAATCTTCCAACCAACGTTTCATCAATACGTATCCTAAAGGCTGTCTCTTATACACATCTGACGCTGCCGACGAAGG
>ENA-OYYH01001126-OYYH01001126.1-human-gut-metagenome-genome-assembly--contig:-NODE-1126-length-11340-cov-4.425078_pt1 | contig 11340 bp, 8 predicted proteins | sample MGYA00243245_ERZ653439 | MGnify/ENA primary metagenome ERZ653439 (study PRJEB26926, sample SAMN06165028) | human gut metagenome | biome: ENVO:00009003; feature: ENVO:2100002; material: ENVO:00002003... | reverse complement strand
TTGGCCTGCGCTTTTTTGACTTTCGCTTTCTCAGTCTTGGCGGGCAGCGCGTTTTCCGTTTTTTCCTGCGGATTTATTTCCGGGAAAGCAGACTCCGGTGCGGGATGAGAAGGTAAAATTCCTGCCGTGCTGCTTAAAACCGGCATCTTTGAAAGCAGGAAAGCCTGTGCTGCAATAACGACAATGAAAAACAGCCAGATATTGACATTTAAGCCGGTAATCAGGCGCAAAGCCCAGAAAACGGCGTAAACGGCAATGAATGCGACCGTACTCAGCCTCATCCGGCTGTCAAAATCTGTTTTCTTGCCCAATATGGCCGCGAGCGGAACGGCGCAGACGGAATAAAACAGACACAGTACAAAATAAAGCAGAAACATCGCCGCAAAGGCAAAGACGAAAACAAAAACGGCCGTCCAATTCAAAACGCTCCGGAAAAATCCGGTATAATCGCTCCGCGGCAGTTCAAAATTATCGTTTGCCAGTTTGTAGGTACGGACTTCATGTTCTTTGGCAAAATAAATATTGCTGCGGGTAACATAAATTCCCGGATCCAGCATATTGATATCCAAAACGTCGGATGTCGTATCCAGTACCAGAGGAATGGGGTAAGGGTCGGAATCTTCGTTGAAACGCAAATGAACCACTTTATAGGTGTCTGCCGGTTCGACAATCTGCCCGTTAACAACTTTAATCGGCAGCATTTGGTCGGCAATTTGCTGAGCATAGGGGACGGCATCGCTGCCCATGACTTTGACCGTGGCGCCGAATACGATGGACAGAAGCAGGGCCAGCAGAGCGGTAAATTTAATGCCCAGGCCTTGGCCGCCAGCAATATAATTGATGATTTTTTTCATAAAGATTTCTCCTCCTTTATCTGCAGTTTATTTAATATATACCGTTATTTGCAAAATAATCAAATCTTTTTGCCGGCAAAATTTTTGTGCCTCGCCGATTGTAAAATTTCTATCGGCGCATAGATATAAGGCAGCATTTACAAATATCGGGTGAATAACATGGCAAGTGAAAATAATAAAATCGGACTGATTCCGGCCACCTTGATGGTTGCCGGCAATATGATGGGTTCCGGGGTTTTTATGCTTCCGGCAAACCTGGCGGCAATCGGCAGTATTGCCATATTCGGCTGGCTGATAACCATTGTCGGCGCCATTGCCTTGGCTTTGGTTTTTTCCAAGCTGACGCAGATTTATCCGGCCGCGGGCGGCCCTTATGCCTATTCCCGCAAGGCCTTTGGCGATTATATGGGCTATCAGACAAATCTGGTCTATTGGCTGGCCAATGTGGTGGGAAACGTCGGTCTGGCGGTTGCCGGACTGGGCTACCTGACCACTTTCTTCCCTTCGCTGAAAGATCCTCTGGTAATGGCGCTGGCACAAATCGGCGTCATCTGGTTCTTTACCTACGCCAACATCTTGGGGCCGAACGTGGTAGCGAGAATTCAGGGCTTCACCACAACCATTGCCCTGTTTCCGATTATCGGTATGGCTCTTCTGGGCTGGTTTTGGTTCAGCGCCGATACCTATATGGCCGGCTGGAATGTTACCGGCGAAAGTAATATAACGGCATTGGGAATGACGCTGAACTTTACGCTTTGGGCTTTTATCGGCGTTGAAAGCGCCTCGGTCTCAACCGCGGTGGTGAAAGATCCGACCAAAAACGTGCCGATTGCCACGGTTGCCGGTGTCATTTTGGCCGCGGCCTGCTATGTTTTAAGTTCTTCGGCGGTAATGGGAATTATTCCGAGCAAGGAATTAATAGCCTCGTCGGCGCCTTTTTCCGAAGCGGTAAAAATTGCTCTCGGGCCGACGGCCGGAAATATTGTTGCCCTTTGCGCGGCGCTGGGCTGCCTCGGTTCGCTGGGCGGCTGGACGCTGCTGGTCGGACAAACGGCAAAAGCCGCGGCAGACGACGGGCTGTTCGGCAACTTGTTTGCCCGGGTCAACCGCCGCAATGTGCCGTCGCTGGGGTTGGCCGTCGTTGCCGGAATTATGACGCTTCAGGTTCTGGCGACAATGTCGCCGACCGCTTCGCAGCAATTCGGCAAAATAGCGTCGATTGCCGTAATTATGACTTTGCTGCCTTATATCTATTCTTCGGTTGCGATTAAAATTCTCGGCCGCGATAAAATGACCCGCAGCCAAAATGTTTTCTATACTTTTGTCGGCCTGATTGCTGCCATTTACAGCCTGACGGCGATGATCGGCTCCGATCCTGAGCAAACCCGCTGGGCTTTGATGTTCGTCATCTCGACAATTATTTTCTATGAATTGTCGGTGAACCGCAAACTCGACATTCAGGAAAAACATATCAAGCCGGGCGGCTGCGTTCCGTCATGGGTGCGCCATCTGACGCTGATTGTTACCGTTCTGGCATTGGTTGCCATGTTCTGGGTTTCGGTCGGACGTTATCAAAACAACAGCCTTCACCCGCGGGTACAGATAATTGACCGCATAACCAATATGTTTCATCAAAACTGATAAAGGGGAAAAAGCATGAATGACAAACATAATCCTTTGGGGATTAAGATACTGATGTTTTACGAAGGGCTGGAGAAAAACAATGCCACCTCCCGGGCGTTGCGGGCTCTGAAAAGCAACTTGGAAGGAAAAGATGCCAAGGTTATCGTTTCGGAAACGCCGCTTGACGCCAGGGCAGTCATAGCCTCCGACCCCGAATTGCAAGGCGTTTTGCTCCACTATAATGAAGACGATGAACAATGTCCGAGCAAGCTCTGCAATATTTTGCTCGATTTGCGCAGCCGTAATCATGAGGTGCCGGTCTTTCTTCTTTCCAACCGTTATAAAGCTTCGGCTGTTCCCTCGGATATTCTGGACAAAGTCAGCGATTTTATCTGGATACTGGAAGATACCTCTGATTTTATTGCCGGCCGCATTTTGGCTGCCGCCGAACGTTATCGCGAATTTGTCCTGCCGCCGATGTTCAAAGCTTTGGCCGAGTTTTCCAAAGTTCATGAATATTCTTGGCACACGCCGGGGCACACCGGCGGAACCGGTTTCTTAAAATCACCGGCCGGCCGGGCTTTTTTCAATTTTTTCGGTGAACCCGTCTTTCGCTCCGACCTGTCGATTTCCGTCGGAGAACTTGGTTCCCTGCTTGATCACTCCGGCCCGATTGGCGAAAGTGAAAAATACGCTGCCCGCGTTTTCGGTGCTGACCGCACTTACCATGTAACTAACGGCACCTCAACTTCAAACCGTGTCGTTCTGCTGGCCAGCGTTACCCGCAATCAGGTTGCCTTGTGTGACCGCAATTGCCACAAGTCGGTAGAACATGCCATTACCATGTCCGGCGCAATTCCGACCTATCTTGTGCCGACCCGCAATCAATACGGCATTATCGGCCCGATTCTGCCTGCTAATCTTACCAGAGAGGCCGTAACCGAAGCGGTACGCAACAATCCGCTGGTCAGTGACGGGATAGATCCGTCGCCCGTCCATGCCATTGTCACCAACTCCACTTATGACGGTTTGTGCTACAACGTCGAACGGGTAAAAGAACTGTTGGGGCAGAGTGTTGACCGTCTTCATTTCGACGAGGCCTGGTACGGTTATGCCCGTTTTAATCCGATGTACCGCGACCGCTATGCCATGAACGGCAATGTCAAAGACTTTGACCGCGGCGGCCCGACCGTTTTTGCCACCCAGTCCACCCATAAGCTGCTGGCAGCCTTTTCTCAGGCGTCAATGATACACGTTCGCGAAGGACGCAACCCGATTGACCACCAGCGTTTTAACGAGGCGTTTATGATGCAGGCGTCAACCTCGCCTTTCTATCCGATTATTGCCACTAATGACGTCAGCGCGGCAATGATGGACGGTGCCGGCGGCAAAACGCTGACGGATGCCTCAATCCGCGAAGCGGTGTCTTTCCGTAAAACCGTTGCCCGGATTAATGCCGAAAATGCCGCCCGCGGCGAATGGTTTTTCAATGTTTGGCAGCCTGATTATGTTATTGAGCCGAACAGCCATAAAAAAATACCCTTTTATGAAGCATCATCTGATTTGCTTTCTTCCGAACCTTCCTGCTGGCTGCTGCGGCCGAACGACGGCTGGCACGGTTTCGGCAATATTGAAGAGGGATATTGTATGCTTGACCCGATTAAAGTTTCGGTTACCACGCCCGGGGTTAAAGCCGACGGAGAATTGGAAGACTGGGGAATCCCTGCCGCCGTGCTGACTTCTTATCTTGACGCTAAAGGCATTATCGTTGAAAAAACCACCGATTTTACGGTCTTGTTCCTGTTTTCGCTCGGTGTAACCAACGGCAAATGGGGAACCCTGCTGAATGCGCTGTTTGAATTCAAGCGGGATTATGACCGGAACACACCGCTGGAACGTGTTATTCCGGCATTGACCGCCTCAAACGGCGAACGCTATCGGAAAATGGGGCTGAAAGATCTTGCGGACGAAATGTTCAAAGCCATGAAAGAACTCGGCACCACCAAAGCTCTGTCTGCTGGTTTTGCCGTTTTGCCGCATCCGAATATGAGCCCGGTGGAAGCTTATGAAAATCTGGTGCATAATAATGTTGAAAAAGTTAAAATTGACGACATGGCCGGACGAACCGTAGCCACCGGTGTGGTTCCTTATCCGCCCGGAATTCCGCTGATGATGCCGGGTGAAAATGCCGGTGAGGCTGACGGCCCTCTGTTGGGATATTTGAAATCGCTGCAGGCATTTGACCGCAGATTTCCCGGTTTTACGCATGATACCCACGGCGTTGAGGTTAATAACGGAGATTATGAAATTCTCTGTATTAAAAAATAAGTTATGCCGTATCAAAACACCGCCGGTTTTGCCGGCGGTGTTTCTGTTTGGGAAAACTAAATTAATTGGTGCCCAAAGATTTTTTCAAATTATCAAGGTTGTTTCTGAGACGTTCCTGTTCAGCCTTGATTTTGGCATCAGTATCGTCCATCTGCAGTTTAACGGCATCGGCCTTTTCCTGCTGAGCCTGTTCTCTGGCGGCTTTCTGTGCTTCCAGTTCGGCTTTCTTTGCATCTATCTTTTGCTGGGCTTCTTCCAAAGCATTGTTGGCTTTGGTCATCGTATTTAAAATGGTTTCCTGAGCCATGGCATTGCCGGCAACAGCTAAACCCAGAACAACGGCGGCGGAAGTGATAAGTTTTTTCATGTGATTCTCCTTGATAGATTTTGCTTATGCTTCATCAGATAAGCATATTTTACAGTTAAGCACAACAGCTAATAGATAATTATTGCCTGTTATTTTGCAATGGGCTAATCTCAAAGGCAAAATCAGCAAGGAGGAAAAATGAAACGAGTAGCTGCCGGAATTATCGTCTGCAACAATAAAATTCTGATTGCCCAGCGCAAACGCGGTAAAGATTTGGAATATTTCTGGGAGTTTCCCGGCGGCAAAATCGAACCCGGAGAAACCTGTGAAGAATGCCTCCACCGGGAAATTATGGAAGAGTTTAACCTTGAAATCAGGGTCGGCAAATTCTTTATGGAAACCTCTTATGATTACAGTTTCGGCACTTTTGTGCTTGAGGTTTATTTTGCCGCCTGTCCCGATCCCGAAATTCCCGAACTCTTCGAACACGAGCAGGCCCGCTGGGTTGACGTGGAAGATCTCCCCGAATATAACTTTTCTCCGGCTGACCTCCCCGTTGTTGAAGAACTGCTTAAGCTTGATGATTTAGAGACCAGGCTGTTCTAGCTTTTGAGAGAATTTCCGGAGCATAGAGCAGGGCGATTTCCTCATCTTTGCTCAAATCCGGCTCAATGCCGTGGTTAATATAATTTTCGATTTTAACCTGAGCTTTTTCCAAGTCTTCGCGGCGGTAATCCGGTGCAGGGCCGTTTATCGGCAACATTAAAATGTGCAAGGCGTTCAACACGCTGTCACGAATGATTAAATCGGCGCCGTAGCTTTTTTCTTTGGTTTTGACCAGTGCTTCTTTGTATTTTTTTGCTGCCCGGATGATGTGAGGAATTTTTGTTTCTTCCGGAATTAAGAAGTAATGATGCTTTTTAAACCACAAGCCGGCCTTTTCCCGCGAGGTGAACATTGAAATCGGAATGGAAAGCATCAGCCCGGTTGTTATCGGCAGCATCCACCAAAACAGCGGCTGCGCATACAGGCCGACCACAATCGTGGTGACAATGCCGAGCAGTGTATGCCAGATGTGGCGGGAAAAAGCGTCACGGAAAGAAGTGCCCTCGTCGTCACGGTTCTGCGTGTTCCAGCTGACGGCGTGTCCGGTAAATATTTCAAAGACGAATTTGCTCTGAAACATCATCATAATCGGCGCCTGCAAAGCGCTGACCACAATCTCGAGCAGAACACTTTTGACGGCTCCTCTGGTCAGATCGGGACTTTGCCGGCCATGGCGGCGGTTTTGCAGCAAATAAATGATTAATCCCAGAAATTTCGGGAAAATCAGCATAAACATTGAAATGACGAACAACGCAATCGTTCCGATTTTATCAAAAATCGGCCAGGTCGGAAACAATGTCCGCACTTCGGGAAAATATACCGGCGGAAAAAACTCCCTTCCCAAAGCTATCGCCAGCCCGACCAACAGAAAACACAGCCAAATCGGGGATGATAGGTAAGACATGATACCGATGGTGAAGTGAATGCGGCTGACCGGGTGCAGCCCCTTTGAAATCATAATTTTGATATGCTGCATATTCCCTTGGCACCAGCGGCGGTCGCGTCCGGCAAAATCAATCATTGTCGGCGGACATTCTTCATAACTGCCTTTCAATTCGGGCAGCAGCCAAGCCGACCAGCCGCCGCGGCGGATAAGCGCCGCTTCCACAAAGTCATGGCTGAGGATATGTCCGCCGAAAGGCGCTTTACCCGGCAGCACAGGCAATCCGCAGCATTGAATAAACGCACTGACGCGGATAATTGCATTATGTCCCCAGTAGTTGCTGTCGCCGACCTGCCAATATGCCAGTCCGGCAGAGACAATCGGACCGTAAACCTTGCCGGCAAACTGCTGCATTCGGGCAAACAGCGAATTCTTGTTGACCGTCATCGGCGGCGCCTGAATAATTCCGGCTTTGGGATTGGCTTCCATCAGCTGAGCCATCCGCAGCATGGTGCTGCCGTTCATCAGGCTGTCGGCATCCAACACAATCATTGAAGCGTATGCCGCACCCCATTTATTGCAGAAATCCTCAATATTGCCGCTTTTGCGCGCGGTATTTTTAACCCGTCGGCGATAATAAAGTTTAATTTCGTCCGGCATGTATTTCTGGGCTTCCAGCCAGGTTTTTTCCTCTTCAACCCAGACTTTGGGATTGGTCGTGTCACTGAGCACGAAAATGTCAAATGCCCGGGCTTGCCCGGTTTTTTTCAAGTCATTTGCCATCGCCAGCAGGTTGGCAAAAACGCTTTGCGGCGATTCGTTGTAAACCGGCATCAAAATAGCCGTCCGCGATTTTAAAAGCGTACTTTCGGGAACCCAGACAATGCCCGGAACTTTGCGCTTGGCCAGCAGTTCAAAAAAGCCGAAAACGCTGGACCAGAAGAAAAGAGCAATCCAGGCAAAGGTCAGAATAAACAGCGACACCATCAAAATTTTGGTAAAAACGGTTGAATCCGTCGGAATAACCGTCACCCACTTGGCCGTCGCCAGCAGCGTGCTGAGAAACATCAGACCGAAAACCTTAATCCGGCGGTTGCGGATGCGTTTGGGATTCAAATTATAAATATTGTCAAAACCGGATTCTCTCATTTGTCGTATCTTTTATTTGCTTTTGTGTTTGAAAATCTTTTTAATCAGTTTGCCGGGCTGCGGAATTTCTATCGGTTGCGGCTCCATGTGTGACAGAACATAGTTCGGTGCCACATGGATGATTTCTTGGTGCAGCTGTTCCGCCATTTTGCCGTCGATTGCCGAAGGCTCAAACACGCTGCCGCCCCATTTTTGTGCGCCGTTGCTCCGTAAATAACAGAATTTAAGCAGAGCAATCAGCTGGGGCTTGTCCAAGGAACTGTTTTTGAAAATCTGCCGGGCCGATTGATACAGCAAATGATCCAACGCTTCAACCGCGGCATCGCCGTCACCGTTCTCGGTCAGCTTGGTTTTCAGCTGCTTGATTGTTGCGGCAGCTTTGTCGCCGGCAAATCCCAAACCGCATAAATAAGCCCGGATAATGTCGTCAAGACTTTGAATTTTTAAGGTAACCATTGGTAGCTCCATACCTCTGAAATGACTTTGCCGTCTTTTTTCAAAACGATTCTCAGCTCTGCGGTTTTATTGTTCGGCTCAAAATCGGCATAAACCGTTCCGCCGCCGGTAACCGGGTTATATGCCAGAAACGTGCCGGCAATTCTTCCTTCGCTGGTGGAAACCTCGGGAATAATTTTGCCTTCTTTAATTTCCCGACGGATGTCTTTGCGCTTGCCGGGCAGGGCAAAATCAACCACGAATTTGCGCTTGTTGGTCTCAAGCATGCCCGAAACGCCGCCGATTCCGGTATAGGTTGAAGTTATCCGCGCTTTACCGGTATCAAAGGGAATGCGTTTGCTCCAATAGAGCTTGTAATGATATTGCAGCGGCACGCCGGGCTCAACCGGTTTCTCGGGAACCCAGAAAGCGACGATATTGTCATGAATTTCCTGCTGCGAAGGAATTTCCACCAACTGGATTGTTCCCTTTCCCCAATTGCCCGAAGGTTCGACCCAGGCGCTCGGGCGCTGTTCGTAGTCTGCTTCAAAATCAAGATAATGTGCCGGATCGCGGTCCCTCTGCATCAGTCCGAAACCTTTCGGATTTTCATCCATAAAAGAACTGATGCGCAAATATTTGGAATTATCCAGCGGCCGCCATAAAACTTCGTCTTTGCCGTTCCAAATTAACAGTCCGTCGCTGTCATGAACTTCCGGACGATGGTCATCAAAACGGTTTTTGGTGTTTTCGCCGAACAGAAACATGGATGTCAGCGGCGCAATACCGATTTTATTAATGGCTTTTCGGGGGATAAGAACCGTATCGACGTCCATAACCGTCTGTTTGCCCGGCGTAATGACAAAGGTGTAAGCACCGGTAATGCTGGGGCTGTCCAGCAGCGCATAAACGGTGACGCTCTTGTCGCCGCGTTTGGGACGCTGAATCCAGAATTCGCGGAAAATCGGGAATTCCTCGCCGGTCTGAACTGCGGTGTCAATCGCCAGCCCGCGAGCCGAAAGGCCGTATTTCTGTTGTTTGCCCAGTGCCCTGAAGTAGCTGGCGCCGAGAAAAGAGACCAGCTCGTCATAATAAGTGGGACTGTTTAAGGGATTATGCAAACGAAAACCGGCATAGCCGAGATGGTTGTCGGTTATTTTCAAATCATTTTTGCCGTAATTGAAAAAAGCGGGAGAATAGTCAATCGGTTTGGCTTTGCCGTCAATAACCTCGTTAATCGGAACCGAAACCTGAAACAGGGAACCCAAGTGGAAAAACTGTACTTCAAACGGTAATCTCTTGCCATACCAAGGGCCGTTTTCGCGCACAAAGCGAATATCGCGATGCTGATCATAGGTCAGGTCTTTCAATTCCTGCGGCACATCGTCTGCCGGAGCCTGATAAGGCTGTTTGGAGAGCTTGACGGCCTTGGTGATTAAAACGTCGCGGTTAAAAACCTCTCCGTCGGCAGTGTCTTCCGGCGCCGCTTTTTGAGCTGCGGCAGGCAGAAACGATGAAATAAAAATTAGGGCAACGGCCAATATAATACGTTTTGACATATTTTCTGCTGTTCCTTGATAGAATGATAGATATATCTGTGTTAATCTGATTTATATCAGTTCAGTTTCCCGCAAAAGTCAAGCTAAATATAAACAGATTTTAAGTCTGTTTTTCCCCGTCGGGGACGGAGGGCAGACTGAAACCGATTCGTATCAGACCGTTGCGGCATTCGGCCTGAACTTCGCCGCCGTGCATCAGAATAATTGCTTTGACAATGGCCAGACCCAATCCGTGGTGATTTTCGCTGTTTTTGCGTTCCCTGCTGACGCGGTAAAAACGGTTAAACAGGTTTCGGCATTGCTCCGGAGACAAATCTTCTCCCCGGTTGCAGACGGTAAGCGACGAACTGCCGTCTGCCCGCCTGTTGATAATGACTTTGATTGTCTGTCCGGGGGTTCCGTGAACAACGGCGTTATTCAGCAGGTTGGTGATTGCCCGGCTCAGTAATGAACGGTCGGCGGCAGTTTCGGCATCGCCTTCGATTTCAAGCTTTGCCTGGCAATCTTCAAACACCACGTCCAGAAAATCGGCCGTCCGCCTGACTTCTTCCGCCAGCGATATCCGGCTCAGATTCGTGGCCGTTTCTCCCTGATCGGCGCGGGATAAAAAGAGCATGTCTTTAATAATTGTACTCAGCCTTTCCAATTCTTCCAGATTCGACTGCAAAACATCTTCCAGTTCTTCCTTGCTGCGCTCACGCGAGAGGGCCACCTCCGTCGCGCCGATCATGTTGCCGACGGGGGTTCGCAGTTCGTGGGCGACATCGGAGTTAAAGGCATCTTGCCTCTGGTGAGAAATTTCCAGCCTTTCGAGAACGCGGTTAAACCCGGCGGCCAGGCTTTTCAGTTCGGAAGGCATATCTTTGTCCGGCAGCCTCAGAGACAGATTGCGGGAATTTATTTTTTCGGCGGCCTGAGACAGTCTTTCAATCGGTTTCAGACTGTTTCGGGCAATCAGACGGCCGAGCGTGCCCATCGAAATAATGCCGGTCAGCAAAATCAGTCCGGTGGTGAGAAAAATAATTCTGATGTCGTCTTCGGGAATATAGGTATCCCAAGCCAGTGACAAAAGAATTTCCGGCCGTTCGCCTTTGGCGGCATCTCTTGTCCGAAGGTCGAAAAGCACATTTTCGGCCGCGGAATAATTAAAACTGAAAAAGACCGGGCGGATTATGCGTACACCCGGTCTTTCCGTATCTGCTGTGCAGTATGACGAAATCAAAACCAAACCTTGTTGAACCTTAACTTTAATTATAGCAGAACGAAGTGCTCTTGGCAATTTTTTAATTAAATGATTATATAAGGAAGAAAGTTTTAATTTAAACTTGCAGTATGCCGGCTGTTTGTTATGATAAATCAAATTATTGGCAAGGGAGGAAGCGCAGAATGTTGAAGAAAATATTATCCCGGAAAACCGTGATTGCTTCTCTGGTCTCACTGGCGGTCTTGGCTCTGGGCGGCGGAATTTGGTATATTATGATTGACCGCGGCTTCAGTTTGACCGACAATCCCGCACAGACTGTCAGCATTTCGGAAGTTCGCGCTCCCGAGGAATCTCTGGTTTATGACGACAAAATTACGCCGCTTTCGCTTGCC
>ENA-OYYH01001111-OYYH01001111.1-human-gut-metagenome-genome-assembly--contig:-NODE-1111-length-11476-cov-6.862184_pt1 | contig 11476 bp, 10 predicted proteins | sample MGYA00243245_ERZ653439 | MGnify/ENA primary metagenome ERZ653439 (study PRJEB26926, sample SAMN06165028) | human gut metagenome | biome: ENVO:00009003; feature: ENVO:2100002; material: ENVO:00002003... | reverse complement strand
ACAAGGATCGGAAGATATTCCGAATTAGGGGAAAGGCTCTGAAATTCTTCAGAGCTTTTCCTTTTTTCTGTTGGGAAAATATAAAATATTTTGACAAACTGTTGCTCTTATGATATCGTTTTTGTCTAAAATGAGTTATTGTGCGGTTATATCTTTATGTTGAAAATAATTCATGGCTTTTGAGAACAGTTAAATAAAATATTCACTTAAAACTCTGAAGTTATGCTAACTTTTAATGAGGAAAGACAATACATCGACGGTGAGTTTGAAGCATTTGCCGAGATGTATAAAGAATTTGACCTGTCGATTGACGGCGAAATTTATTTGACCCATTCAAAACAATGGGAAAAAATTTATTTTGTACTTTCGTTTAAGCCGTTTGCTCCGAAAGTGCAGGATGATATGATAACAACCGATAACCGCGTGGTTCTCGGTATGTTTGCGAAGAAATACAATCTTAATCCCGATCAGGAACGGCGCTTGCAGAAAGTTCCGAAAGGGTTGCGAAAAGTGTACTACTCCAAACAGCGTTTCCGCAATGCTTTGGAAATTGAATTTTCTAAGACCGCGGATAAACGCGAGTTGCAGAGTTATGTGCACTATCATGGCGGCAGGATGTGCGAAAAGGCTGCAAATATATGCAGCTCGGTGCGCCGCCTGCATATTTAAGTTAAACACATGAAGAGCTTCGCCGTGAGGTGCGGCTCTTCTTTTTTTACGGATGTGGCTTTTTGTAAAAAAGTTCTTGATTAATTGTGCAGATTTGTGTATCAAATATACGCGATATGATGATAGGGGTATAGCTCAGTTGGTAGAGCATCGGTCTCCAAAACCGAGTGTCGTGAGTTCGAATCTTACTGCCCCTGCCATATTTGACAAGAGCCTATTTTAGCCAGTTCTAAGATAGGCTTTCTTATTGAAATAACTATGTTTTTCCCGTCTAATAAAATTTCCGAACAAAGTAATTTTAAAATCTTCTGTTTTTGCTCATTTTTCGGAAAATCCCAAATCTGGTCTGCATGAAAATATAGGCTAGCCAAGTAGTTAAGCGTTATAAAGTTCTGTTGAGCTATATGATTATAGCCTAAAAGCTGCTCTGCTATTTTTTCTTTTTCTTGGGCTAGTTCTTTTATTTTTTTGCTATGTATATTCCGTGTAATACTAGCTTCGGCATACAGCTCATGCCACCGTTCTTGTTTCGTGTCACATTCAAGCAATTTTCGCTCTAAATATTTTTTATGTTCAAGCTCAATCCTATGGTCTTCATATACTAAATCCTGAAGGCAATGCGTCATCTTTTCTAACACGCCGTTAGGTAGCGATTTAAGCGAGCCTAAGGCCTGTTTTATTTTCTCAATGCCTTTTCCTTCATTTATGTGCGTACCCTTGCATTTCGGGCAAAAAAGGTATTTATAAGCGATTTTTTCTCCGCCTTTCTTTTTTGCCGCATGAATACTGATGTAAGGCGATATCATCGTACCGCATTCTTTGCATTTCATTATTCCTTTGAACAGATGTTCGTGTTTTTGTTCTTTATGATTCATGCGTCCTTCTAAAACTTCTTGGCACCGGTTAAATGTCTTCCAGTCAATTAAAGTTTTATATTGATGTTTGTAATACTCGCCATAACCGTACATCTCTCCGGCATAAAAGCGATTGCTTAAGATATTTCGTATTGTCTGTTTGTACAATTTTTTGCTTCCGGGCATTGTCAGACCTATTTCCTGTGCTTTTTTCGTTATCTGTTCTAAGTTATAAATTCCGCTTGCGTATTCTTTGAACAGAGCCGTTATAAGGAACCCCCTGTCAGGGTCAATAATAACATCACTGTTACCTTTGCAGTCTTTTACATTTAGGTAACCTACGGGTGCTCTATGAGCCCATTTCCCCTCTTTTCTCATCTGTTTAAGGCTCCGTTTTACGTTATCCGAAATACAGTCCGTATAGTTTTCAGCCATAACAACAATCATTCTGTAGCAGGCTAAATCAGAACCGTTTGTATCTTTTTCTATGACTTTATTTTCTCGCGAAAAATGCAGTTCGATTTTTCCGGCTTTTCGTAATTCTTCCAGCACCGGAACTTCTGAAACTCGTCGTTGTAGTCTGTCAACTTTATCGGAAATAATTGCTATGCGTTGTTTTTGCCGTTTTACCCAGTTAATCATATCATGAAACTGTTTTCTATCCCCCTGTGTTGAACTTTCAATAATCTCAAAAATTTTAATAATTTCAATTCCTCTACGCTCGGCGTAGCTTTTTGAATTTTCAATCTGAGCATCTAAAGAGTAGCCATCCTCTTGTTCTCTTGATGAAACTCTTGCCCAAATGATACCTTTTGTTGCTGTTGTTTGAAATTTCTTTATCTGTCTTGGCATATTGTTGTTCCTTTTTTTGTCTGTTTTTTTAATTAATGGATTGCTGGTTTCTTAAAGTCAATGAAGGCCGGAATTTAATCCAGCCTTCATTTGACAAGGTAGGTGCCCTTATTCCTTATTTTCTCGGTTATGTTTCAGACGGATTTGGCATTTTTTCCAAACATCTTCCTTAACCAACCGCTCATAATAATGGGCGTAAAGTTTTCCGTTATGGCGGAATTGCCCCATATAAAACGGATTTTGCAAAATCCGAATTATGGCTTTAGTGCCCAGAGGGTTATTCTTGACAGAAGTTAATCCTGTCTTAAGGCACCAAACAGCAAGTTGTTTAAGACTGTTACCTTCTACAAATTTTTTAAATATTTCGGCAACCAATAAAGCTTTTTGTACATCGGTATAAATCCACGCCAGCCCATATTTGTTTCGTTGATTCCTGTACCCAATGGGGGCTAGTCCCGGATAGCGACCTTGTTGGCAACAAATCAATATTTTTTTACGGGTTTCTTCAGAAATCCGGTTACTAAACATTTCCGCATCAGCAGCAAGAAGACGAAATCTGTGGATGTCTGAAGCCGTAGAATCTTTAGTAAGGATCATGTTGTCTTTAACAGCATGGAGCTGCAATTTTCCTTGTTGTCGGAGTTTGTCTAGTTCCGGCACCTCATTGAATCGACGTAGAAGCCTGTCTATTTTGGTAAAAATCAGAGCGGTACAGCCGTCACATTTTTTTATATTGTTGAGCATTTGCTGAAATTCTTTTCGTTTGCCGCGAGAAGAACTTTCTTTCAGTGTGTAAACTTCAAATTGGTTAATGCCAAGATTTTTGATATATTTTTGGCATGTAGCCAATTGTTGTTCCGTTGATTCTTCAACGGCCTGTTTGGAGCAGGACACTCTGGTTAGCAAAATAATATGTTTAATATTTTCTGTTGTTTTTATCATATTTATAGCCTTTCAATTTGAATAACATTATTTTCTTCTATTATCCTTTGAATTTCCAGATAATGTTTCATGAGCCAATCCTCTCTTGGGGTGATGTTTTTAATTTTCCGCAACAAGTCGTAAATCGCAGGTGATAGTGTTTTTCCGGCATGGAAGCGAAATTCTCTCATGCCCATTTCACTTAAGACACTGGTTAGTCCGATGAGTTGCAGAGCTTTTAAGATTTTGTAGCCGTTGTTAAGTAGCTGCTTGAACAAATCTGCGACATTTTCATTGCAGAGATGGTGTATCAGGCACGCTTGCATAAGTTCACCCCAGTAATAAAGGTTAACCTTGCGACAGATTTCACTTTGAAATAGATTTTCAAAAGTCAATTCTGGGACGTTAACCTCTGCTTTATTTAAGGTTTGCCGAATTGCGTCTGAATTACCGAGCTGAACCTCAAAACGCAGATATTGCTCGTCGGCTAGAGATGTCCAATCAAGTAATTGAGCATTCTCACCTACAGCCCGGCGTGGGCTAAAATTAGCTTTTCTTATGTCTGCTAACTTATCATAAAGTACGACGTTCTTATGCGTTGTTAAAAAATGCAATGAATGTCCGTCATTACGGTAAGTTTTGTTGGCAGAGTCTAGGCGTTTGCTTATGTCTGCTTTAGCTAATTCTTGCAGCAGCAATGCAGGCTTTATCTGTACTTTGCAATTTTTTCCATAATCGACACGAGTGACTTTTGCCTTTCGGATGCTTTCTGGCGAAACTCTTGCTCCAAGTTCAGATATACGCTTTTGCAAGGTCTTAACGATGGTTTCAAAATCCTCATCACAAACTTCTTCAAGGTTGTTTGACGGTTGGTTAATCAGTTTCATAGCCGAAAATTCTATTCGCAACATGACGCTATATTCTCCAACGCGGCGATGAGCAGTTAATGATAATTTAGGATAATAATGTTTCTGCTTTTCAATTGCTGTCGCGTAGCTAGAGCAATTTACCGATTGTGCGTTGCCTAAATTCCATAAAGTTTCAAGATTGGGCGAAAACCGTTCAGGTTTTGTAATCTTAATGTCTTGGTATGGAATTAGCAGAATGAAGGTGTCGGCAACATTTTTTTTATTCGATTTCGTTCTCCTTTCCTGTTTCAATTAACGTTTTCAGTTCCGGTGTTTCCTGAACCGTGTCAGACAGCAGCTTAGCGATTTGGAGCAGAGCATCACCAGCCTCGATGGCTTCCTCTTCGGAAAGCTCGGGGCAGAAACTGCGAATTTCTTCGTAATATTCTTTAAGGTGTTTGCTCAATTTCCTTATCCTTTGGTTGCTTGTTTGTAGCCGCTAAGCTGTTGTTATGACAAAAGAATATCAGAAGGCGGCTGCTGTGTCATTTGAAGCGAATTGAAGAAAATCGGATGTTTTTTGAAAAAATCAGACGTTTTTCTGAACTTTTTAGAAAAATGCAAAAATTCAAAAAAAAATGACCTCAAAGTTTGAGGTCATTTGGTTGGTGTTTGCTTGCTTTACTGTTTTGGCGGAATAATATCTTGAATGTGATTCCTGATTGTCCGCTCCGTTGGATATGGTGTGCGGTAGTGGTCAAAGATTCTTCGAATTTCTATTGCCGCTTGATTTAGAGTGTAACCGGCTTCTTTCATCTTAATGGCCCAGCTCCGGTAATGTTGCTTCAGTTCCAGTTTTCCGCATTTCTGGCATATAGCATCCTTCAATTGTTCTTCTGCCTTTTCAAAATCAATAGAATCGGCTCTGCACAACACATCCAATTCATCAAATTGGACCGTGATGAAGGCGAATCCTTCTGTACGAATATATATGCCATTGTCGGTTAATGACACGCAGGTCAGATTTTGGGCGACTATGCTATGTTGCCAGTCAAAATCATAACCGGATAATTCTTTGGGTAAAAGAACTCGTTTCAACGGTTCCCCTTTATTGTCGCGGATTATTTCCAGCGGGTAGCGGTGGCTAAAGAAAGAAGTCGGTGTGTTCAGTTCAATCCAGTCGTTGTACGGATATAATGCTTGGTGTCCGTTCTCTTGCGTGACCTTTAAAAAATTGTCATCCAACGAGGAGACATCGTTAATTTCGATTTTGCCGGGAATACCGTAGAGTTTCAAGAGGCCTGTTTCAATCCAAGAACGCAAAGTGACTTTTGCCGTGTCCATTTCTTCATCTTCGATGTGATGAGGACGTTCTTTATCTAAATGATACGGGAGAGGTTTTACATCATCAGCAAAAAATTCAAGTGTTTGCTGCAAACTTAACATTTTCTTTTCTTTTGTCATGCGTTTCTCCATGATTATGTGGTTAAAATAACTACAGCCATAGAGAACCAAAAAACATGAGGAATCTAAGCTGTAGAGCCAATGGGTTCATCATGTTTTCTTTTCAAGCAGCAAGACCCGGAATATGCTTGACCCGGTGGGATTTGTTTGAATCGATATAATAAAAAAATTTCATTGTCAAGAGCACTTTTAAAAGAAAAAGCAGCCCCGAATAAAAAATATCCGGGGCGGCTTCGTTTGGACTGTTTAACTCTTAAAATTTATATTTAGCGTTAATCAAGCCTGTATGGTCTTGGTAGTCCTCGCGGAATTTGCCTTCATAACCAAGCGAGAGTTCGACATTGTCGTTGACTTCCGCGGTTACACCGGCACCAAATTCCATTCCGAAGCGGTCAAGAGCTTCGCCGTCAACCGCATAAGCCGAACCATTGGCCAAGGTTACAACCGAATTAACATCATCGTTAAACAAGTCATATGTCGCGGCAATGCGGGCTTCCGGTTTGATGTTCATACCGTTGGACAGCTCAAAGTTTTTGCTGACTTTGGCACCAATGACACCGGTCAAAATATCACTGTCATTAGCAGAAACACGTTGGTCGGCAGAATCTTTGTAAGCGTCCTGTTTAATATGAACGTAACGCAAACCGGCTTCCGGTGTAATGCCTAAGCCGTTGACATTCATATCGTAACCGGTCATTGCCTGCAAACCAAAGGTTTCGACATCGTAGTCAGCTTTGACACCAACTCTGGCGACACTCTTGCTTTCTTCATAATCAGACCAGCCATAGGTCGCAATACCATTTACATACCAGTTTGACGGTTTATATTCACCATACAGGATGGCAGTATGTGTATCAACATCAGTATCACGCATGAAACCATCAATATCGGTGTTGGTATAAGCGTAACCAATACCGATCTTAGTATCATCGGTTACAAACTTCTCGGCACCGAAGGCAATACCGTTAGAATCTGCATCAAAACCCTTCGCCTTGGATGTATCGTCCAGTTTTGATTTGTTGAACAAGCCCTGAACCCACATTGCACCACGTTTGAAAATATTATCGCCGGAAGCCATACCTTCGCCACCTGTTGAGATTGAACCACCGGTTAAACGGGTTGATACGGCACCAAAGACCTGATTAGCTGTTTCTGTCTGTGTCTTTTGAACCATCGGAGCAACTTCCGGAGCAACCGCCGTCAAAGCGTCAACATAGGCTTTCTGCTCAGCAGCATTTGTGCTGTTGGAAAGCTGTGCCAATTTTTCCGTAACTGCGGCAGCAACCGGAGAGCTGGTTGAAGCACTGACGCTGTCCCATGCCTCGGCTGTTCCGGCATTATTGGCAGAACCACCGGCATCAACTACTGCATCTGTGGCAGAACCGACAGAAGTAACATCAAAAGTTCCGTCGCCATTATCGATAAATTCATAACGAGAATTTTGGCTCAGGTTGGCAAACTTACCTTCGATTTCTACCGTATCGGAATCTTCACCATTAAATAATTTTAAGGTTGTTGTTTCACCTTTGACCAAAGCGGCTCCGTTTAAGGTCATATTTAAATTTGTACCGTTTTCGCTGATATTAACGTAATTGGCGTGGATTTTACCATAAGTGTCTTTATCGGTTACGGTAAAGGCTAAAGTCGAATTGTCTTTGAAGTGAACACCTTCACCGGAAACGGCTTTTTCACCGCCGGAATGCAAAGTATTTGTTCCTATATCAAGCGTTGCACCTTCGCCGACAATAACGCTGGAAGCGCCGCCGCTGATTTCCTTATCATAAACCATGGTGCCTTTTTTAATTTCAAAAATATCCAAGCCGCCGATTTCACCAGAAACAGCTTGGCTTAAGGTGTGGCTGTCTTCAAAAATCAGGCTGGCAGCTTCAACATCACCATCAATCTGAGCACCGGAATTTTGAAAATGAATTTTACCGCGATCATCACCATTAATATTGGCACTTAACGTTCCGGCCAGATTAATTTTTGAAGTGTTGTCATTCATTGTTATTGTGGCTTTATTACCAAAGGTTACAACATCAAGGTCAGAATTATCTAAATCCGGCTCATTAATTTTGTAATTTTCATAAGCAAATAAGGTTGCTCCCTCTTTAATATCCAGAGTTGCATCACCTCTTAATTTAATAGAGGTACCAAAAATAACATTACCATTATCGTAAACATCATTGGCAGAACTGCCAAGACCTACGCCGCCTTTAACATTTATCACGCCGCCGCTGATATCTGTTGTGCCTCCGGCATAGCTTGTGACGGTTCCTTCGACTTTTTCGGTATCTCTTCCGACAGAACCTATTTGCGTTTGGCCGTTTGCGTTAATTGTACCGCCGGTCATGGTAAAACTATTATTCTGGCGAAGTTCCCCCTTATTAAGGTTGATTGTCCCTCCGCTGATGGTTAATTTGTTGGTGTCGATATCGCTGTCATTATTTAAATTAAGAACAGCATCTCCACTGATTTCTGTATTGCCGTTAAAAGTGTAAATGGTGGAATCGTTTAAAGATAAGTTCCCGCCGTTTACTGTTAAATTTTTTCCGTCAGGATAATTAAGGCTGACTGTAGAGCTGTCTTTAGCTGTAACATTACCGCCGGAAATTATTACATTGTCGGCATATTCACTTTCCAGAACTGTGTCTGAATTGATGGTTACATCTGCATAAGCATTGCCAGACATCGAAAGTGCCACCAATGCCGTTGTCATTAATAAAGATTTTCTCATATGATTAGAATCCCTTCTTCTTTAATTGCAATTAAAAGAAAACCACCTGTATTAGAGGTGGTCGGAGAGTTCATCAATCATATAGTCGTAAATGATTCTTTTAACCTTTAGAACCATATTCTTTCAGAGATAGTAATATGGTTCCTGAACATTCGCTAAAAGCTCCCCGACCATATTTCTATGTATCGGGGATATATTTACTGTCGGCTATGATGAGTAGCTGACAATATGACGATGTTATATCCAACACCGACGACTATAAGAGCCGATGAAAGCCCCGTACCACTAAAGGTACTAAGCCCAGAAAAATTCTGAACCTGAATTTATATTATAAAGCCTTTTGAAGACAATCAAGCTAAAAGTCAAAAACCCTCTGGAATTTTTAGAAATAAGCCGATATAGTCCTTTTATAAGGGGCTTAACGTATGATAAAAGTATTAGTAACATTGCTGTTTCTGACCGGATGTACGACAATCAAGATTCCGGCTGATTTTGTGTATAAAGAGGTTGAAACTCGGGATTTTACCCTTGCCAGTTGGCAAAAGGTTACAAACCCGGCAGCTCCGTACAAAATATATATAGAAGGCGATGGTTACGCCTTTAATGCCCGTGGCAAAGCAACACAAGACCCGACACCTCGCGGAACTTTAGTTCGTGAACTGGCTTTTGGTGACGACAGCCCGAATGTGATTTACCTTGCCAGACCATGCCAATATATTAAAAGTCCGATTTGTTCAAAAAGACATTGGACAACCGCTCGTTTCGCTCCGGAAGTTATTAATGCAGAATATGAGGCAATCAAAAATATTGTCGACAACAATCCGGTTATTTTAATCGGATTTTCCGGCGGTGCACAGGTTGCCGGACTGGTGGCAACTGCCAAACCGGGGCTGAATGTCAAAAAAATTATAACCATTGCCGGAAATCTCGACCATCTGGCATGGACACAATATCACAACCTGCCGCCACTTAATGAGTCGATGAATTTGGAAAACTACCGTAAACAGTTCGCCAAAATTCCGCAAATCCACTATGTCGGCAGCAACGATGAAGTCATGCCACCGGTATTGGCACGCGAATTTGTCGGAAAGGACGATCTAATTATTGAAGTCAGCGGAGCAAGCCATAATGAAGGCTGGGGAAAAATTTATAATAAAATCCGGAGCGAAAGATGAAAAGAACCGTATGTTTCTTAATTTTCCTGCATTTATCCGCACCTGTTTTGGCTGCCGACAACTCAACCGTGGTTATGAATACCAAGACTTATATTTATCATAGCCCAACCTGTAAATGGGCAAAACGTTGTACCAAAAACTGTATAAAAACCACCAAAGACAAGGCAAAATCACAAGGTGCCAGACCTTGCAAAGTCTGTGGCGGATAAACTCATTATATAATCTAAGTTTTATAATGAGTCCTTATTTTTCAAGCGTTGCAAGACTTTGAACCTGGACTTTTATTTTATACTCATTATAATTTATTACATAGATTCAATAATATAATGAGTTAAAAACAAAAATGGCACTTAACAAACAGGCAAAAATCCTCACACCGAAGCAGCAAGAACTGGCATTGAGCTATCTGGAACGGACAAGATATCCGCTCCGCAATAAAATTATTTTTATGCTTAGTTACAAGGCCGGATTGCGGGCAAAGGAAATAGCAAATTTAAGCTGGCTGATGGTTTGCGACTCAGAAGGAAACTTAAGCCGCGAAATTAATCTTATTAATAAGGCATCCAAAGGCAAACAATCCGGACGGATTATCCCTTTGCATAAAGATTTGGCGGTTTTATTGGCAGAACTGCTAAGCAGGCAACAGAAGAATGAGCATTTTAATTTGACGAATCGGATTATTACGACAGAACGCGACAACCAAACCAGCCCGCAGGCAATCGTCAATTTCTTTTATAACTTATATAAGGAAATCGGTTTTGAAGGCTGCTCCTCACATAGCGGTCGCAGAACCTTTATCACCACCGCGGCTAAAAATATCAGCCTTGCCGGCGGAACCTTAAACGATATCCGCATGCTGGCTGGACATTCCACCCTTTCCACCACCCAACGCTATATTGAATACAACACCGATGCCCAGAAGAAAATTGTGGAGATGGTTTGAAAAAATTATTCTATGCAACTTTTTTTTCGTTTGCTTGTTTTTCTTTTGAATAATCCACCAACAGTTGGGTTTGCTTTTTTTCTGGTATCTTTAGTAAACTAAAAATTGCATCTTTAATGTTTCTACTTATTTTACTGTATCTAAAGGCTACAAACCTAGTTACAACTAATTTAGTTATTAAATTAAATAAATAGCTAGTTTCTGACAAACCTTTAATTAATGATGTTAAATCGCTTAAAGGAAACTCAGCTTGATTTACCATCTTATTGTAAAAATTTATTATATTCATAAATTTCGAGGATAACTCATTATCTTCGCATAATTCTTTATGTGTTGGCATTAGGTCTGAATTAGCCATGTGAACGGAGATATGATGAATCGCAGATAAATACATCCCTCCAACAAGAAAGAATACTATGTTTTGACTTTCCCGGTGTATCATTTCTCGATCTTGTGTCTTTCCTGACTTTTCAAGTTGTTCTTCTATGTAGCTTAATACAATATCTTTTTCTCTTTTTAATATAGATATATATGCATGTATAATTGAACGATGTAATAAATAGGCTTTTTTGCATAACTCCATTTTAGGGGTGCGATCTAGATCCACAACATGATTTTTCAGCAAACAACCTATTATTTCACTTATTTTTAATGCTTCAATTATATTTTTTTCTATTTCATCGTAATTATTATTGGCTTTTTTTATTTCTAATTCTTTCTTGTCTCTTAGTTCTATTTCTTCCTTCTTTAATTCCATTTCTTTTTTAGTTGGAAGCATTATTTCGGGAACTTTATCAATTAAACTATCGACAAAGCCGACATCTTCCCACGCGTTTAAAGCTGGATCAGTTTTTAAATTGAAGAACTTAATTAAATCATCTGCTTTAGCTTTGATGCATTCTATTATAAATGGACTTTTCATATGGTATGACATAAAAATAACAATATTAGCGGCATCTCTTTCGTACAAAGTTGTAAATAGTTTTTCTATTTTTGACTGCAATATCTTAGTT